>Ga0066793_10000176_pt1 | contig 22371 bp, 21 predicted proteins | sample PersoiDNA2013189_FD_83876 | JGI IMG/M metagenome (GOLD analysis project Ga0066793, IMG submission 83876) | Permafrost soil microbial communities from the Arctic, to analyse light accelerated degradation of dissolved organic matter (DOM) -... | ecosystem: Environmental > Terrestrial > Soil >... | reverse complement strand
TCTACGAGGAGTTCAAGGGAACCGGCAACAGCGAAATCCATCTCGACCGGCGCATCTCCGAGAAGCGCGTGTTTCCGGCGGTCAACATCAACCGCTCGGGCACCCGAAAGGAGGAGCTCATAACCGACCAGGGCGAGCTTGCCAAGATGTGGATCCTGCGCAAACTGCTGCACCCCATGGACGAGCTCGCTTCCATCGAGTTCCTGCTCGACAAGATGAAGGACACGAAGTCGAACGGCGAGTTCTTCGAGGCGATGAAGCGCTAACGGGCGCGAACTCGCGGCGCTTTGCGTGCGCAAGTTCACAGTCGGGCGCGTCGCCGGCGCGCGACGCTGGCGTCAACCGGTCCGTATGTAAGAAGATTCCGCAGCGCCCATCCGGGCGCGGAGTTTCGCAATGCGTGTTGGCTTCGTGCTTGTCGCAGCCTTGCTCGCCGCGCAGCTGTCCACGGCCGCCGAGTCTGACACGAGCGGCCCGGACAAGCCGCGGGCGCGCGCCGTGTACCGCAAGAGCGAGCGTCCGATCGCAAGTCCCATCACCGATCAATTCGCGCTGCGCGGCAGTTTCTTCCCCGCATCGATCTTAACCGACGTACACGTGGATTCCTCTGCCAAAGTGCCGGGAACCGTGTTGAGCGCGGAGCGCGATCTTGGCCAGGATAGCCATCTCAATCAGGGGACCGGCGAGCTCATCTTTCGCGTGCGCGAGCGCCAGCGGCTGCGCGTCGACTACTTCGGCAGCGACCGCACCGCAACGCAAGCCCTCGATCGCGACATCAGCATCGGTGACCATACTTTCCACGCCCGCGATGTCACGCAGTCCGAGCTGCAATTTAGCATGCTGAGCTTCACGTATTTGTATTCGGTGGTGCGCAGCGAGCGCTTCGAAGTGGGCGCAGGCGTGGGCGCGCACCTCTTGAACGCCGAAGCGCGCGCCACCGATCAGACGACGATGCAGCACGCCGACATCTCAGGCGACGGCGTCCTGCCGACTCTGGCGCTGGATGGCACCTGGCGCATCTCGCGGCGTTTTGCCTGGAGCGCGCGCGCGAACTATGTCAGAGCCAACATTCACGGCAACACCGGCTCGCTCGCCGACTACCACAGCGATCTGCAATACCGCTGGCTGCCGAACTTTGCCATCGGCTTAGGCTTTCAGCAGCTGCGCGCGCAGGCCAACGTGTCGAGCAGCGGCACGCCGGGCGGCTTTGATTTTCGCGTCTCGGGCCCGGAGCTCTTCTTCCGCGCGAGCTTCTGAAGAGCGCTTGCGGCTTTAGAGCTGCTTCACCTGCAGGTTGTTGCGCACTTCCTTGACGCCGGCGACGGCCTGCGCGACGGCGCTGGCGCGCGCCTTCTCGCTCGCCGAGTCGACGAAGCCGCTCAACTGCACGATGCCCTGGCGCGTGACGACCGTAATATCGCGCGCTTTGGTCGTGGGCTCTGCAACGAGCGCCGCTTTCACCTTGGTCGTGATGACACCATCGTCCAGCACTTCTCCCGCAGAGCGGTCGGTATGACCGACGGCTAAGTTATTGCGTACATTCTGCACGCCGTTCACCGAGTGCGCGACGCGCGTCGCGGCCGCTTTTTCTTCGGCCGAATCAACAAAGCCGCTCAACTGCACCGTGCCGCGAAAGGTGTTGACCTCGATTTGCCGCGCCTTCGTCGCCGGCTCGTCGATGAGCGCGGCTTTGACCTTGGCGGTCACGACCGTGTCGTCAATATGCTCTCCGGCGCTCTGCTCGGTGCGGGTGGCCGCGCAGGCGGTGAACGCCATAATCGTGAGCGCAGCCACGGCAGTCCTTAAAACTGATCTCGTCATTTGATGCCTCTGCAAGTGTTAAGGCGCGGAGACGCAATTATCGTGCCGCCGCCTCTTCGCGCGCCGCCGCGCGCTGCCCGATGTCGCGCCGGTAGTGCGCGCCCGGCCAGCTGATGGCGCTCGCGAGCGCGTAGGCCTGCGCCTGCGCTTGCCGCACGCGCGCCCCCGCTCCGACCGCGCACAGCACGCGGCCGCCGCTCGTCAGCACGCGTATGCCCGCGGCGCGCGTGCCGCCGTGAAAGACTTTTCCGGGCAAAGCCGCCGCGCGTTCCAGGCCGAGCACCGCGTCGCCCGTTTGCACGGGGCCCGGATAGCCCGCCGCCGCCATCACGACCCCGAGCGCCGTGCGCGCATCCCATTGGGCTTGCACTTCATTGAGACGCCCGGCAAGCGCCGCCGCGACGAGCTCGGTCAGATCCGACTGCAGTCGCAGCATGAGAGGCTGCGTCTCCGGATCCCCGAGGCGGCAGTTGAATTCGAGCACATTCGGCGTGCCGTCGGCGGCGATCATGAGGCCGGCATATAAAAATCCGGTGTACGGCATGCCGTCGGCGGCGAGCGCGGCGACCGTGGGATGGATCACCTCGCGCATGATGCGCGCGTGCAGACTCGGCGTGATGATTGCCGCGGGCGAGTAGGCGCCCATGCCGCCGGTATTAGGACCGCGGTCGTCCTCGAGTAGGCGCTTGTGATCCTGGGAGGTTGCAAGCGGCAGCACGTGCTTGCCGTCCGCCATCACCATGAAGCTCACTTCCTCGCCCGCGAGGAATTCCTCAATCACGACCTCATCGCCGGCCGCGCCAAATTCACCGGCGAACATGGCCTCGGTCGCGGCGAGCGCCTCGGCGGCGGACGCGGCGATGATGACTCCCTTGCCGGCGGCAAGTCCGTTCGCCTTCACGACGATCGGCGTCGTATGGCGCTGCAAATACTCAGGATCGAAACTGGCGCGCGTAAACGTCGCGTAGGCTGCGCTTGGAATGCGATGCCGTCGCAGGAACTCTTTGCTGAAGGCCTTCGAGCCTTCGAGCCGCGCGCAAGATGCGCGCGGGCCAAAGCATTTGAGCCCGGCGGCCGCGAACCGGTCGACGATGCCGGCGACCAGCGGCGCTTCGGGACCTATGATGGTGAGATCGATGCGCTCGGCGCGCGCAAGCGCGAGCAGCGCGTCAATATCTTCGACGGCGACGTCGGCGTTCTTCACCTTCTGTTCCATGGCCGTACCGGCATTGCCCGGCGCGACGACGACCGCCTCGACGCGCGCCGCAGCGGCGCACTTCCAGGCGAGCGCGTGCTCGCGTCCGCCTGCGCCTACAATCAGGACGCGCATTCAGTGCCGAAAATGCCGCATGCCGGTGAACACCATGGCGATCCCATGCTCATCGGCAGCCGCGATAACGTCGGCATCGCGCAGCGAGCCGCCGGGCTGGATCACTGCGCGGATGCCGTACTCGGCTGCGCTGTCAAGCGCGTCGCGAAACGGCAAGAACGCATCGGAGGCGAGCGCCGCGCCGGCCATGTCGAGATGCTGCTCGGAGGCTTTGATGACAGCGATGCGTGTCGCGTGCACGCGGCTCATCTGGCCGGCGCCGACAGCAAGGGTCGCACGCTCGCGCGCGAACACGATCGCGTTTGATTTCACGAACTTGCAGACTCGCCAGGCAAACAGCAGATCGTCGAGCTCCTCGGCGTCGGGGCTCCTCGCCGTGACAATCTTAAGATCCTGCAAAGACAGCGAGCCCCGATCAGGGGTCTGCGCGAGGAGGCCGCCGCTGACGCTTTTATACTCGCGCGCGCCGTCTGGCCGCGCGCGCAAGTCGCCCAGCTCGAGCACGCGAATATTGGGCTTGGCGGCGAGCAGCGCGCGCGCTGCCGGCGCAATGCCGGGCGCGGCGAGCACTTCGACGAACTGCCGCTCGAGGATTGCGGCAGCGGTTGCCGCATCGAGTTCGCGATTCACCGCAATGATGCCGCCGTAGGCGGAAGTCGGATCGGTGCGGTAGGCGTGCGCATAGGCTGCGATGAGCGTTTTCGCGCTGGCCGCACCGCACGGATTCGCATGCTTCACGATGACGCAGGAGATTTCTGCAAACTGCCGCACGCACTCGATGGCGGCGTCCGCATCGGCAATATTATTGAAGGACAGCTCCTTGCCCTGCAGCACGCGCGCATTGGCGACCGTGGTGCCCGAGGCGGCGGGGTCGCGGTAGAAGGCCGCGCGCTGCTGCGGGTTCTCACCGTAGCGCAGGCTCTGCACGCGCTCAAACACCAGCGGCAGGAGCGCCGGGAACTCATCGGCGCTGCCCGGATGACGGGCCAGAAGGTAATGCGCGATGAGCGTGTCGTAGTGCGCGGTATGCGCAAACGCCTTGGCTGCAAGCTGCGCGCGTGTCGCAAGCGTTGTGGCGCCGTCCTCCTTGGCGAGCTCTGCGAGGATGAGGGGATAGTCGGCCGGATCGACGGCGACGGCCACGGCGGCATGATTCTTCGCCGCTGCGCGCACCATGGCAGGCCCGCCGATATCAATATTTTCGATGGCCTCGGCCAGACTGCAGTCGGCGCGCGCGACGCTTTGGCTGAAGGGATAGAGGTTGACGACGAGAAGATCGATGGGCGCGATGCCGTGCTCGGCCATCACGCGCTCATCGATGCCGCGGCGGCCGAGGAGGCCGCCATGAATTTTCGGGTGCAGGGTTTTGACGCGGCCGTCCATGATCTCGGGGAAGCCCGTATAGCTCGACACTTGCGTGACGGCAATGCCGTGAGTCGCGAGCAGCCGCGCCGTGCCGCCGGTCGAGAGGATCTCGACCGAGCGGCGCGTGAGTGCTTGGGCGAGTTCGACGAGGCCCCGCTTGTCGGAGACGGAGATGAGCGCGCGGCGGACCGGAACGTTCACCTAGCCAGAAAGGCCGAACTGCCTGAGCTTTTTGCGCAGCGTGCCGCGATTGATGCCGAGAATACCCGCGGCGCGCACCTGATTGCCTTCGGCATAATCAAGCGCGGCCTTCAACAGAGGTTCTTCGACCTCGCGCAGGACGAGATTGTAGAGCTCGGCGGGGCGATGCCCGTTTAAGTTTGCGAAGTAGTCATGCAAGGCGCGCTCGGCGTGGTCACGCAATGGCAATTCCCCGCGGCCGTTGATGCGTGCGCTGTACTCCCTGCGCACTCGACTCTTTTTCTTCGCTGGCATGAAAGCCTCCCCCCCGCAAAACCAAACAGTCAGGCCGCCTGCGCGGACCCGCGCACCCAACCATCGAGGTGGCCGCGTGCCTGCGCGAACTGCAGCGCGGTGTTTGCCACCGCCATCAGACTGCGGCGAACATTGACCGCGTCGGGCAGCTGCACGCAATACCAACCCAGATGCTTACGCGCGATCCTCGTCCCGGCGTCTTCACCGTAGAAGGCGTACAGGGACTCCAGGTGCTGAAGAATAATAGCACGCACCTCGGCGCGCGTGAGCGGCGGCGCAACTTCTGAAGTGGAAAGGTAGGCGTTGACAGAACGAAATATCCATGGAGCGCCTTGCGCCGCGCGACCAATCATTACTCCGTCTGCGCCAGTGAAATCAAGTACCTCGCGCGCTTTTTGCGCGCTATCGATATCGCCGTTGGCGATGAGCGGCAGCGCAACTTCGGATTTGATCGCGCGGATCGTGGCGTACTCCGCGTGCCCCACATAAAAATCGGCGCGCGTGCGGCCATGCACCGCCAAAGCGGCTATGCCTGAAGCTTGCGCGATGCGCGCAATGCGCAGCGCGTTTTTCTGCGTCGCATCCCAGCCGGTGCGGATCTTGAGCGTCACCGGCACGTCCACCGCGCGCACCACGCGCGTCAGGATGCGTGCGACCAGTGATTCATCCTGCATGAGAGCCGAACCGCACAGACGCCCGCAGACCTTCTTTGCCGGACAGCCCATGTTGATGTCGATGATCTGCGCGCCCAGATCCACGTTCATGCGCGCGGCGAGCGCGAGCGCATCACAGTCGGCGCCGGCAAGCTGCACGACGCGCGGCTCAGGCTCGCCGTCGTGATTCATGCGCAGGCGCGACTTCGCGCTGCTCCACAGGCGCAGGTCTGAAGTCAGCATCTCAGATGCGGCGAGACCCGCGCCGAGCTTTCGGCAGAGGATGCGAAACGGCCGATCGGTGACGCCCGCCATCGGCGCGAGCAGCGCACCGGAGGGCAGAATGTAGCGGCCGATGCGCACGTTACCGCGCCGCGGCGTCGTTGGCGCAGTGCACGCGCGCGCTTGCGCCCGGCAGACAGGCGTCGATCTCGAAGCCGACGGCATTCTTGCCCGGGTCGACGAACGCCATTTGCGCATCGACGCGTTCACCGGGCGGCAGCAATGCTACCGACGCTGCCGGGGCGCCGCCGAGGTAAGCGCGCGGCGGCACATCGCGCGATGCCAGCCGATTGCCGAAGCGATCGAGCAGCGTGACCCGCAAGAGCGGCAGCGGCTGCGGCTGCTGCGCGTCATTCCTCACGCTGGCGCGCACGGTGAGTTGTCCCGCGTTCTGCGCCGCCGCCGAGGCGCCGAGCTGATGCACTTCGTAGGCGGCGAGGTCCCAGCGCGGCGCAAGACTGATGCCGAACAGCGCGTACAGCGCGGTCAAGGGCCGATGCAGGCGTGGATTCACGGCGAGCTCATCGCGGTAGTGATTGACTGCCTGCGCGATGAAAAGGAGCGCGAGTGCCGCAAGCGCCGCGCGCCATAAGAGCGGCCGTGGCTCGCGAGGCGCTGCGCGCCCCTCAAGTTCGAGCGGCACCAGCAGTGGCTGCAGCCCGGTATTCGACTGCGCCAGCTGATTCTGCCGGGCAGCCTCGATGCGTGCCGCGAGCGATTCCAGCTGATCGTTGAGCTCCTGATCGGCACTCTTCGGCGCCACGTGCTCCTCGATGGCAGGGGGCTCTGGCGTGCGCAGTACGATCGATTCGTAGGTTCCGGTGACTTCATCGCTGGAGATCGTCTCGGGCTCTACAAAGATCTTGGCGACATCCGCGGCCGCCGGATTGAACTCGAGCGATGTCTGTTCGATCGAGTTGTCCTCGTCCGACACGGACTGCTCATGCTCGAGTTCCTCGGCCGGGAAGTCTTCGTGTAGCCCTTCTTCCTGTATCTCCGCCTCGTGTATCTCCTCCTCGTGTATCTCCTCCTCGTGTATCTCCTCCTCGTGTACGGAATCCTCTTCGACCGACTCCTCCTGTGCGGGGTGCTCCGCTGCGACTGCTGCGTAAACGGAGGTTGTCTGCTGGCGCTCGTCAGACAGTGCGAGCAAGGCGTTGAAGACCGTTGTGCACTGTCCGCAGCGCACAAAACCTTGCGCGGTGCGCAGGTCGGCCGCGGTCACCGTCAGCGTGAGAGCGCATTTGGGGCAGACGGTAAACATGAGTCAAGAATGCTCGCGGCGCCGTCCAGACAGGGCCACCCAGCCGGCGCGCCTTCCGCAGGGCTGCATATCAAAGCACGCGCCGTTTGCCCGTGTCACCTCAAATGCCTCGTCTTCCATGAGCCCAGCGAGTACGAGTGCGCCGCCCGGCCGCAGGAGGCGCGCAAAGCGTGCTGCAAGCGCACATAAGGGCGCGGCGAGAATATTGGCAACGAGCACGTCGCTCGCAGCCGCCAGGAGCGCAGCGTCGGCGCAAACGCTCAGCTGATCTTCGAGCGCATTGGCCTTCCCATTGTCGGCGGTCGCGATCAGCGCCTGCGGATCGATGTCGAAACAGAAGGCGTGGGCGGCGCCGAGCTTGATCGCCGCCAACGCGAGGATTCCCGAGCCGCAGCCGTAATCGATGACGCGTGCACCCGGGGTGACATGCTCGTCCAGCCACTCCAGGCAAAGCCGCGTCGTGGCATGCGTGCCGGTACCGAATGCCAGGCCCGGATCCAAGTACACGACCGCGGCGGCGGGGTCGGCAACCGTCTCGTGGTGCGGGCAGATCCAAAGACGCGAGCCGAAGCGCATCGCGTGAAAGTCCTTGAGCCACTCGCGCTCCCACACTTTGTCCGCGACCTGCCACGTCGCAAGCTTTGTGAGCGGCAGCCCGAGCGCGCTCGCCAAGGCGCGCGAGCGCGCCGCGCAAGGACGCTGCGCGTCGCACGGGAAGAGCGCGTGCACGCGGGTGGCGGACCATATTCGGAACTCGCCCGGCAGCGGCTCGAGCACGGCGGTGGCGCCGGCAGCGGTGAACGTGACGGCGATAGCGCCGCACGCCTCGCAGGCCGCTTGGGCCGTGTCCGCTTGCAACTCGCCGAGCTCGAAGATCAGTTCGACGTATGGCGCGCCCATCGCACTAGCGCAATCCGAGCCTGCGCTCCAGATAGTGGATGTCGAGGCCGCCTTTCTGAAAGGCGGCATGATTGAAGATTTCCTGGTGCAGGGCGATGTTGGTCTTGATGCCCTCAATGACCATCTCGGCGAGCGCGTTCTTCATGCGCGCGATCGCCGTCTCGCGCGTATCGCCGTGCGCGATGATCTTGCCGATGAGCGAATCGTAGTTCGGCGGGACGTTGTAGCCGGAGTAAATGTGACTGTCGACGCGGATACCCGGGCCGCCGGGCGCATGCCAGAGACGAATCGGACCCGGCGAGGGCATGAACGTCTTGGGATCCTCGGCGTTGATGCGGCACTCGATCGCGTGGCCGCGAATCTGCACGTCGCTCTGTTCATACGGCAGCCGCTCGCCCGAGGCCACCAGCAACTGCGCCTTGACGAGATCGATGCCGGTGATGAGCTCGGTCGTGGGATGCTCGACCTGGATGCGCGTGTTCATCTCAATAAAGTAGAACTCGCCGTCCTGGTAGAGAAATTCGAGCGTGCCGGCGCTGCGATAACCGACCGCGCGGCAGGCCTCGACGCAGCGCTCGCCCATCAAGCGCCGCTGACGCATGGTAATGCCGGGCGCCGGCGCCTCTTCGATGACTTTCTGGTGGCGGCGCTGCATCGAGCAGTCGCGTTCGCCGAGGTGAATCATGTTGCCATGATTGTCGGCGAGCACCTGGAATTCGATGTGGCGCGGCCGCTCGAGAAACTTCTCCATGTAGACCTGGTCATTATCGAAGGCGGCGCGCGCTTCGGACTGCGTGATGGCGACGGCGTTCAGGAGCGCAGCCTCGCTGTGCGCCACGCGCATGCCGCGGCCGCCGCCGCCGCCGGATGACTTGATCATGACCGGATAGCCCAGATCCCGCGCGATGCGCAGCGTCTCTTCCGGATCGGCGCCGAGCGGCCCGTCGGAACCCGGAACGCACGGCACGCCGGCTTTCTTCATCACGCGGATCGCCGAAACCTTATCGCCGAGCGTGCGGATGGTTTCGGCTTTGGGACCTACGAATACGAAGCCGCTCTTCTCCACACGCTCGGCAAAGTCGGCATTCTCGGAGAGAAAGCCGTAACCCGGATGGATCGCGACCGCATCGGTGACCTCCGCGGCACTGATGATCGCGGGCATGTTGAGATAGCTCAAAGTAGACGACGGCGGTCCAATGCAGACCGACTCATCGGCGAGCAGCACGTGCTTTAAGCTGTAGTCGGCGGTGGAGTGCACCGCCACGGTCTTGATGCCCAGTTCACGGCAGGCGCGCAGAATCCGCAGGGCAATCTCGCCACGGTTGGCGATGATGATCTTATCGAGCATGGCGTGCGCTATTCGATGACGAACAGCGGTTGACCGAACTCAACCGGGTCGCCGCTCTTCGCCATGACCGAAGTCACGCGTCCGCCCTTGTCGGCTTCGATCTGATTCATCATCTTCATCGCTTCGATGATGCACAGCACCTGCCCAGGCTTGACCTCGTCGCCGATCTCAACAAAAGCCTTGGCGGCAGGCGACGGCCCCGCATAGAACGTGCCGACCATCGGGGCAGTGACCACGTGCTCAGTGGGCCGCGGATGCGCAGCTGCAATCGGTGCGGGCGCGGCGGCCGCGGCCTGCGCCGGCAGATGCAGCGGTGCGGCCAGCGGCAGACGCGCGACACTGTGCAGATGCTGGGCACTCAAAGCGGCGCTCGGCATGCGGCTGATGCGCACACCTTCCTCGCCCTCCTTGATTTCGATTTCGGCAATACCCGACTCCTCGAGGAGCTCGATCAATTTTTTGATTTTTCTAATGTCCATGCGAGGACGACCTCCTGGCGGTCACGACTGCAATTTGCGGATGGCGGCGCGCAGCGCGAGCTCATAGCCGATGGGGCCGAGGCCCACGATGGAACCCACGGCGATATCCGAGAAATACGAATGGCGGCGAAAGCTCTCGCGCGCGTGAGTGTTCGACAGATGCACTTCGATGAAGGGCAGGCGCACCGCGAGCAGTGCGTCGCGCAGGGCGAGGCTCGTATGCGTAAACGCCCCCGGATTGAAAATCAGGAACGCAACGCCCGCCTGCGGAGCGGCGTGCAGGCGCTCGATGAGTTCGTGCTCGGCGTTACTTTGAAATGCGGACAGCTCATGCCCCGCCTCGTTCGCAAGCTCGGCAAGACGCTCCTCGATCGACGCGAGCGTGTCCTTTCCATAGACCTCGGGCTCGCGACTGCCGAGCAGGTTCAGATTCGGACCGTTAAGTAACATAACGCGCGCCATCGGCGGCGAATGTACCCTAATCCGTGGCGAATGAGGGACTTTTTGTACCGAACTGCGCGGATCAGGCGTGCTTCGCGCGTGCCACGGCAAGCTCCCGCAGGCGCGATGCGATCTGTTCCCGGACGACCGCCAAGGTCAAGGTTCCGCGGTCGATGTCTTGGACCCGATCGAGGATGAAGTCTGCCTCATCCCGATGCAATTCCCCCACCTTCACCGCCACCACTCGTCCTTGCCGGTCGGCGAACACGGTGAACGGAAAGACGAGGTCCATCCCGAACGCGTCGACGCTCTTAAGCCCCGCGTCCTCGCCGATGAGGAGCGGGTAATCAATCGCGGCAGCCGCTGCATATTTCACAACCGCCGCGCGAAAGTCGATGGCGATGCCGACAATCGCAAGGCGCTGCGCCGCACGTTCGTGTCGCAGCTTAATGAGAAGGGGGATCTCGCGATGGCAGGGCTCACACCAAGTGGCCCAGAAATTAACGACGAGCGGATGGCCCGCCCAGTCGGACAGGCGGTGGTTAACCCCGTTCGCATCGGGCAGCGTGAGCTCTGGCAGCACGAGCGGAATGGTGCGCGCTCGCGCCGGTAACGATGCGCGCGCCGGCAACACCGCGGCGGAGCTCGGCTGCAATGTCGCGCGCGGCCGCAACAGGCGCTGGCTTAGAACCCCGCCCAAGGCGGCCAACGCAACGAAGCTCACTCCGAGCGTCACCCGCCACGTGGACTTCACGTCGTATGGGCGCCGAAGAGCGCCTGGCGTGCAACGGCGCCAAACTCGGCGGCTTTCATATAGCCGACGACGCGGAAATTGCGCCGTTCCTCCCCGTCGATACCGTAGAAGGCGATGGTGGGCGGCCCGAAGATGCCAAAATGTTTGAGGAGCGCCTGGTCCACGGCGTCATTGCGCGTCACATCGGCGCGCAGCAGTACCACGTCGTGCAGTACGGTCTGCACCGCCGGATCGGAGAATGTGTAGCGCTCCATCTCCTTACAGGAGACGCACCAGTCCGCATAGAAATCGAGCAGTACGGGGTGGCCTTTCGCCTTGGCGCTCGCGACTTCGCGCGCCAGATCGTCCAAGGATTTGATGGTGCGAAACGGCAGCTCGCGATGCTGGCCGGCAAAGCGCGGGATAGGCGCAAGCGGATCGGTGCCGCCCAACGCCGCCCCCACGACGAGCACGACGCCGAAGAGCCCCAACGCGGCGCCCACTGTCCGCAGCAGCCATCCGGCGGCCGTTCGGGTGCGCGCCGCCGGCCACAGCACCCAGGCGGCCAAGAGCGCCGGCAGCGCCCACAACACGAGCGCGACGGCTGCCGGCACGATGCGCGTCAGCATCCACGCGGCGACCGCCAGCATGAGGACGCCGAAAAATCTCTTGACGATGTCCATCCAGGCGCCGGCTCTGGGCAAAAGCTTGCCGGCTGATGCGCCCGCCACCAGTAGCGGCGTTCCCATGCCAAAACTCATCGCAAACAAAACGGCCGCGCCGCGCGCGATAGCGCCGCTCTGGGCGATGACCGCCAACACGGCCACGAGCGCGGGCGCGACGCAAGTGGTGACGATCAACGCAGACAGCGCGCCCATAACAGCCACGCCGCCGAAGGTCCCTGCGGACTGGCGGCTCGAGAGCTCAGAGAGCCACGTCTGCACGGCCGTCGGCATCTGCAGCGTGAAAAGGCCAAACATCGAAAGCCCCAGAGCGATGAGCACGGCCGCAAAGAGCGCGATGATCCAGGGCTGCTGGAATATCGCCTGCGCCTGCTGGCCGTGTCCGAAAGCGGCAAAGGCGGCGCCCGCGACGGTGTAAGTGAGAGCCATCCCCAGGACATAGGTCAGCGACAGCGTGAACGCGCGCCGCGTCGTGATGCTCGCGCCTTGGCCGACGATGATCCCGGAAAGAATCGGCACCATCGGCAATACGCAGGGCGTGAAACCCAGGAGCAGGCCTAAGCCAAAGAAGGTGCCGAGCACGAGCAGCAGGCTGCCGCTGCGCACGAGCGTTGCCAATCGCTCCTGCTCTGAGACGAATGCGCCGCCGCTGGCGCCGCGCGGCAAACTGACGTGGAGGCTCTTCGTGATAGGCAGATAGCACAGCCCCGCTTCCGCGCAGCCCTGATAGGTCACGGCAAGCTCAACGTCGGTTGCCGTGTCGGCTGCCCTCGCAACCGGCAGCACGCCGACCAACTCGCGGTGATAGATCTCCTGCTTGCCGAAGTATTCGTCGGTCTGGACGCTGCCCATGGGCAGAGAAAGGCGGCCGAGCTGAACTTTCGGGCTTGTGGTTTCAACTGCGAGGCGGCTCCTGTACAGGTAATAGTGGTCCGCGATCTGCCAGACGAGCCGCACGCGGTCGGGCCCGTCGGCGAAGCCGTCGAAGCGGAACGCCTCATCCGGTGGTAGAAAATCGCCCGCGGCCGAGCCTTCGCGGCGCGCCCCCAGAATCGAGCTCATGCCGCCGGCAGCGCCGGCCGCTTCGGCGGGCGGCAGCTCAAGCTTGACATCAAAGAGCTGCGGCGGGTAACACAGTCCCGCGTCGGCGCAGCCCTGAATCTTGAGCTTAAGCAGGACGCTGCGCGGCGCGTCGGGCGCAAGGGTCAAGGGTGCTGTGACGAGGAACTGTCCCCGATACACTTCCTGCGCGCCGAAATAGTCGTCCTTGTGGACCTCGCCCTGCGGGTAGACGGCGGGCCCGAGCGTCACCCCTGGCGTCCCACTTAGGAGTGCCATCCGCGATTTGTACGCGTAGTAGCCAGGCGGCAGGTTCCAGTGCACGCCAACGCTCGCCCCCGCGCTCGTCACGCTGTACCTAAATACTTGTTCGGGCGGGAGAAATTGATCTTCTGCGGCGCGCGCGGCGCGCGTGCCGCAGAGCGCCAGAAGGATGAGCAAAAGCGTGCAGAATCGACCCGGCCGTCTCATGAAAGGCTCACATTGACTGGCAGCGATAGAACATCGCCCGCGGCGAGCATACGGGCTTGCGCCGTACCCGTCACCGCGCGAAATATGTCCGCTCACGCTTGAATTCCGGCATTCCAGGCTTATCATTAGCAGTCACGTAGGGGGAGTGCTAATCGGGCCCCCGCGTAGTCACTTTTAACTTCAGTCAACAGCTTTTAGGAGCGTACACCATGAAGATTCGTCCTCTTCATGACCGTGTCATGGTGAAGCGTCTGGAAGAGGAACGTACCTCTCCGGGCGGCATCGTGATTCCCGACACCGCGGCAGAGAAGCCGGTGCAGGGGAAGATCATCGCGGTCGGCAAAGGCAAGATTTTAGAAAACGGCTCGGTCCGTCCCCTCGATGTAAAAGTCGGCGACAAGATCCTGTTCGGCAAATACAGCGGAACTGAGGTCAAGGTCGACGGCGAAGATCTCGTGGTCATGCGCGAAGAAGACGTCATGGCCGTGATTGAAGGCAAATAACCCTGAAGGATCACGACAATGGCAGCTAAAGAAGTTCGATTCAGTGATGACGCCCGGCAACGTATGTTCAAAGGCGTCAACGTTCTAGCCAACGCCGTCAAGGCGACACTCGGCCCGAAGGGCCGCAACGCAGTGCTCGAGAAGAGTTTCGGCGCCCCCACCATCACGAAGGATGGTGTCTCGGTCGCGAAGGAAATCGAACTGAAGGACAAGTTCGAAAACATGGGCGCACAGATGGTGAAGGAAGTTGCGTCCAACACTTCCGACGAAGCAGGCGACGGCACCACCACCGCCACCGTTCTCGCCCAGGCGATTATCCGCGAAGGCTTGAAGGCCGTAGCCTCGGGCCGGAATCCGATGGATATCAAGCGCGGCATCGACAAGGCCGTCACAGTGGCCGTCGAGGACCTGAAGAGGCTCTCCAAGCCCTGCAAGGATTCCAAGGCGATCGCACAGGTCGGCACGATCTCGGCGAACTCCGACGAGTCGATCGGCAAGACCATCGCGGATGCGATGGAGAAGGTCGGCAAGGAAGGCGTGATTACCGTTGAGGAAGGTTCGGGTCTCGACAACGAGCTCTCAGTGGTTGAGGGCATGCAGTTCGATCGCGGCTACCTCTCGCCGTACTTCATCAACTCGCAGGCGAATCAGACAGCTGAACTTGAGAAGGCTGTCATTCTCCTGTGTGACAAGAAGATTTCCAATATTCGCGAAATGCTGCCGCTACTCGAGGCCGTTGCCAAGGCGGGCAAGCCCCTCCTGGTCGTGGCCGAAGATGTTGAGGGCGAAGCGCTTGCGACGCTCGTCGTCAATAATATCCGCGGAATCCTCAAGGTCGTGGCCGTCAAGGCTCCGGGCTTCGGCGATCGCAGAAAGGCGATGTTGCAGGACATCGCGACCCTGACGGGTGGCACCGTGATTTCGGATGAAGTGGGCCTGTCGCTTGAGAAGGCGACTCTCAATGATCTCGGCGAGGCGAAGAAGATCGTCATCGAGAAAGAGACCACCACGCTCATCGACGGCGCCGGCAAGGCGTCCGACATCAAGGGCCGCATCGAGTCGATCCGGCAGCAGGCTGAAGAGGCCACTTCCGACTATGACAAGGAAAAACTGCAGGAACGAGTTGCGAAACTCTCCGGCGGTGTTGCCGTCATCAAGGTCGGTGCAGCGACCGAAATCGAGATGAAGGAGAAGAAGGCGCGTGTTGAGGATGCCTTGCATGCCACCCGTGCTGCGGTCGAAGAGGGCGTCGTGCCCGGCGGCGGCGTCGCATTCATCCGTGTGCAGAAGTCGCTCGAGAAGTTCGAGGGCTCAAATGAGGATCAGACGATCGGCGTGCGCATTTTGCACCGCGCGATCGAAGAGCCTCTGCGTCAGATCGTGGACAACGCCGGCGAGGATGCCGCGGTGATCCTCAATCGCGTGAAGGAAGGCAAAGGCAGCTTTGGCTACAACGCGGCGACCGGCAAATTCGGCGACATGCTCGAAGAGGGCATTCTCGATCCGACCAAGGTGACGCGTCTGGCTCTGCAGAACGCAGCCTCCGTTGCAGGCCTCTTGCTGACGACCGAAGTCATGGTGGCCGAGGCCCCGAAGGATGACGATCATGCTCACGGCGGCATGCCTCCCGGCGGCATGGGCGGAATGGATATGTAACGGACGAGTAAAGCGTAGCGGGATTGTCAAAATCTGCCGCTACGCTACTCGATTGTCGCGGACACGAGCCCCCCTCGACCGCGACATTCTCGAAGCCCTGCAACTGCGGGGCTTTTTTTTCCTCAAAATTTCCGCGCTGCGCTCCTGCCACCCGCGAGTTCTCAACGCGCAGCGCGTTCTGGTGCAGTTCCAGTCAAGCCACTACTATGTTGGCGAGCCTCTGCACGGAGGCGCGCTTTACTGGAGAGGTGCTATGGCGGCCTCGAACGCCCGACTGCCTGCGGTATGCCTGTGCGGCTGGGCAGTGTTTGCACTGGCGGGCTGCGATAAGCCCGCGCGCGATGATATGAGTTGGGCGCAGGGCGCACTCGAGCGCAATGGGCGTCTGCAGATCCTCAGCGTCGATCGACAGGCCCACGCGTTCACGGTGCGCTTGAAGGATACGGGGGAGCTGCGGATTGTGCAGGCGGATGAAGTCGTGGGCGACCTGCCGCTGCCGGCGGACGAGGCAACCACAGCGCGCGCGGGACCCATCGTCGCAGCCGAGGAAGCAGCCGCCGCGCCGCCAAGCGCTGCGGCGCCTGCCGAAGAGCCCGCCGCAGTAGCCGCGTCGCCAGCTGACGTGAGCGCGGCGACCGCGAAGGCGGGCCCCGGTGTCATTGCATCGGGTCCTGGCTACAGCATCAAATCTGCGCGCGCGGAAGGCCCAGGCAGCGCGCGCGAGAGTGGCTTTGCGCCGAACGATTCCGTCGCAAGGGGACTTCCTTTGGAGCGCCGCGATGAACCGATTGTCTGCCAGGGCGCGCGCTTCCTCAGAATCGACAGCCGCAATCTCGAATTCGAAGGCGACGCCATCAGCGCGCAGGACGGCTGCGAGATCCACATCACCAATAGCCGTATTGCAGCAACCGGTGTGGGTGTGTCGGCGCGCGCCGCCAACGTGCATATCGAGAACAGCTCAATCGAAGGAAAGTCCGGTTCGATCCTCGCCTCCGACGGCGCGCAGGTCTATGCCGAAGCATCCCGATTCAGGGGCTTGAGCCGCGGCCTCACCTCCGAGTCCCTGCACGATCTGGGCGGTAATGTCTGGAACTGACGGCTGCGAAGCCGCCGCTGCCGCACTGGTAGCCGCTTCTGCGAGAGTCCGGGATGCCCTCGCACGCGTTTGGGATGGAAGTGATTTCGTTGCGCGCTCCCTGAGCACCGATCCGACTTTATTGCCGGCACTCGTGGCGTCCGGGGATTTGGAGCGCAGTCTGTCAGCCTCTGAGTTCGCAGCTCGCGTGCCGCCGGCGCCCGCCGCCGGCGCCAGCGCCGAAGCCGAATGGATGGGGCAGCTGCGCCGCTGGCGGCGGCGCGAGTTCGTGCGCGTCGCCTGGCGCGACCTCGCCTCCTGGGCAGCGCTTGCCGAGACTCTTGCGGATCTGTCGGCCATTGCCGATAGCGCAATCATCGCGGCCTGCGAATACGCAACCCGCACGCTCACGGCGCGCTACGGCGTGCCGCGTTCCGAGAGCGGCGAGCCGCAGTCGCTCACTGTCGTCGGCATGGGGAAGTTGGGCGGCGGCGAGCTCAACTTTTCCTCTGACGTCGATCTCGTTTTCCTCTTTCCCGAGCACGGCGACACTGACGGGCCGCGGCCCATGGCGAACGAGGAATTCTTCACGCGCTGCGGTCAAATGCTGGTGCGTCTGCTCGATGCGCCAACCGAGGATGGCCTCGTGTTTCGCGTTGATTTGCGGCTGCGGCCGTTCGGTGCGAGTGGCCCATTGGTCGCAAGCTTCGCATCCTTCGAGGACTACCTTGTGCGCCATGGCCGCGACTGGGAACGCTACGCCTATGTCAAGGCGCGCGCGATCACGGGCGTTGCGCACTACGCGCAGATCTTTGAATCCGCGGTGCGGCCGTTCGTCTACCGGCGTTATCTTGATTTCGGCATCTTTGAGAGCCTGCGCGAGATGAAGTCCTTGATCGAGCGCGAGGTCGAACGGCGCGAGCTTGCAGACGACGTCAAACTGGGACCGGGCGGCATCCGCGAGATTGAGTTCATCGTGCAGGCCTATCAGCTCATTCGCGGCGGACGGGACCGGCGCCTGCAGACACCCGCGCTTAGCATCGCGCTGCCGCAGCTCGACGGTGCGAAGCTCCTGCCGCATGCGCTCGTCGTTGACTTGGGCGCCGCATACGCCTATCTGCGCAAGCTCGAGAACCGACTGCAGATGTTTGCCGATGAGCAGACTCACCGCCTACCGAGAGAGGCGGACGCGCGCGCGCGCATTGCGCGCGCGATGGGTGTGCCTGACTGGCCGACGCTCGCAAGCGAGCTCGAAGAGCACCGGGCGCGCGTGAGCGCGCACTTCAAAATGGTGATCTTCAGCGGCGAGACGCAAGCGAATCCCGCCGCCGCGCGCGTTGACCTGGGTCAATATTGGCAGCCGGGCGGCGAACGTGCGCCACTTGCCGAATCCTTAGCGCAAGCGGGCTTCATACCGGGCGAGGAGGCGGCGCGCCTGCTCGTGGAGCTGCGCGAATCGTCGCTCGTGCGCCGCCTCGATGAGCCGGGACGGATGCGTCTAGAGGCGCTCCTGCCCGCGCTGCTTTCTGACATCGGCGCGAGTGCCGCGCCGCTTGCGACCCTCAAGCGCATTCTCAAGATTCTGGAGGCGATCGGCCAGCGCTCGGTGTACTTCGCGCTGCTGCACGAGAGCTCAGCGGCGCGCAGCCGGCTCGTTGAGCTTTGTGGTCACGGCGACTTTCTGGCGGAACAGATCGCCGCCTATCCACTGCTTCTCGATGAGCTGATCGATGAGCGCTTGTTGTCGGAGCTTCCCGAGCGCGCAACTCTTGCGCGCGATCTGGAACTCATTGTGCAGGAGATGCGCGACGATGATCCGGAGCGGCAGGTGGAGGCACTGCGGCACTTCCAGCGCGCGGCCGTCTTTCGCCTTGCCGTCGCGGATCTGAGCGGCAGCCTCCCGGTCATGAAAGTGAGCGATCGGCTTACCGATGTCGCCGAGCTCATCGTGGAGCGGGCGATGCAGCTTGGCTGGCAGCAAATGACCGCGCAGTTCGGCACGCCCATGTGCGGGGAAGGCGCCGAACGACGTGCGGTGCGGATCTGCGCGGTGGGTTACGGCAAGCTTGGCGGCATGGAGCTCGGGTACTCCTCGGATCTGGATCTTGTCTTTCTGCACGACTCGCACGGCGAGCTTCAGGAGACGACGGGAAAAAAGCCGATCGACAATCAGCTCTTTTTCGTCCGTGCGGCGCAGCGCATCGTGCACTTGCTGACCATGCATTCCGGGGCGGGCAGACTCTATAGCGTGGATGTGCGCTTACGGCCGAGCGGCAAGGGCGGCCTTCTGGTCACGAATATCCGTGCCTTCGCGCATTACCAGGAGCACGACGCCTGGACGTGGGAGCATCAGGCGCTCTTGCATGCGCGTGCGGTCGCCGGTGCCGATGAGCTGCGAGCCGAGTTCGAGCTGCTGCGAGTGGAGATACTCAGGCGGCACGTACGCCGCGCGACGCTGCAGGAAGAAGTACGCCGCATGCGCGAGCGCATGCGCAGGGAGCTCTCGAAATCGCAACCGTCCGAATTTAATCTCAAGCAGGATCCGGGCGGCATCGCCGACATTGAGTTCCTGGCGCAGTATTGGGCGCTCAAATGGGCCGAGAGATATGCGGCGGTTGTCATGTTCTCCGATACGATCCGGCAGCTGGAGAGCGTCGCCTCCGCCGATCTTGTGCCGCAGGCGACGGTCGATGTGCTGACGGGCGCGTACCGCGCCTATCGAGGCTGCGCGCATCATCTTGCGCTTCAGGGCCGTGAAGCGGTCGTTGCCGCGAGCGACTTTGTCGCCGAGCGCGCCGCGGTGACGCGCATTTGGCGCGAGACGATGCAGACCTAGCTAAAGCGGTTGTTCTGGATTTCAAGTGATCAGGCGAAAACCCGGATGAACGGGGTCTAGGAGGCAGCTGCCGGATGGCTTTGGCTATAATCTGTCGCACAGGAGATGCCTTTATGGTCGCAGCCCCAAAACCACTCATCGAGCCGAACGCGCAAAATCATTACGACGTTACGTTGGAAGATCTGCCCCTGTCCTGTCCGATGCCGCAGATGGCTTTATGGAATTCTCATCCGCGCGTGTATCTGCCGATCGAGGCGACCGGCTGGGCGAAATGCCCCTATTGCAGCGCGGAGTACACGCTGCAGCGCTGAGGCTGGGATGCCCGCGGCTAGCTAGACGATCTTGTAAGCGGTGTAGGATTTCTCTTCGACGAGGCGCGAGCCCAAGTGCAGGTTGATGCGCTTCTTGATCGCAGCGCGTTCATCGTTCGTCGCATAGACCGCGCGCGCAAGGTCAATAAATTCCCGGTCGAAGAGTTGTCGCGCCTCCTTGTCGCGGATGCGGTCCTCAATATCCCAGAGCTGCTCATTCACGCTCTGTAATGCATGCTCTTCTGCCGTGAGCTCGGTCGTGGCGCCGCCGAGTTCCGTCCAGGTCTTCTCAAGAAGCCCCAGCTCCAGGCGCACGTTGGCAAGCTTTTGCGCATCGGTCATGCGCGCCGCCTTGATGCGCAGAATCGTGATCTTGTCGAGGAGCTCGCCGGCGGACACGGGGATGAGTACATCTTTCATGGACGCGATCCTAGCAACTGATCGAGCTTGGCCGTGACTTCATCGATGCGCACAAGGTCCATGACGCCGGGTTCCTCGATCTTCTCCGTCCAGGCAAGCTCCTCCGGCTCGCGATGGCGAAAGAGTCGCGCGGCCTCGCCATAGGCGTCTACGCACCATTTTTGGGAAAGGTACGGCCCACAGCGCGCGGGATTAGTCGCCGAGTACAGACCTAAAACAGGCGTGCCGACCATGGTCGCCATGTGCACTGGCCCGGAATCCGGACTTAAGAGCGCGGTGGCTTGGCCGAGAAGCGCGAGCAGCTCGGGCAGCGTATCGCGTCCGATCTGGTTCGTGACGGGGACGCCCGCTTGCCGCTCGATGGCGGCGCCCGTCGCCTGCTCGAGCGCGCTCGGACCACCGGCGAGAATCACGCGCATGCCGTGGCGTCGAACTGCGTGCGCGGCGACCGCGGCATAGCGTTCGGCGCTCCAGTTGCGCGCGATGTGGCTCGAACAGGGACTGATGACGAGCGTGGGCGCATCATCGGGTATCAGTGCGCGCGCGTATTCCTGTGCGGCGAGCGGCAGTGGAATATCCCAGCGCAGGAGCCGCGAGCGGATGCCGAGCGCCGCGGCGAAACCGAAGAAAGAGTCCAATACATGCTCGCGGGTTTTTGCGGCAATGCGCGCATTCGTGAACAGCCACTGCAGCTCGCGGGCGCGCGCACGGTCGAATCCGAGCTTTACCGTGGCGCGCATTTCTCGCGCGATTAAACTTGCGCGCAGGGCAAGCTGCATGTGCAGCAGGACGTCAAACCGGCGCCCTGCGAGCTGTCGACGCATTGCCCACCAGGCGCCGGCACCGGCCTCCTTGTCGACGATGATAAACTCGACGTCCTCGATGAGCCTCATGAGGCGGGACTCGGACTTCGCGATGATCCACGTAAAGCGAGTCGCCGGCCACGCCTGCTGCATCGTACGCAGCACCGGCACAACGTGGCAGGTATCGCCAATGGCGGAGAGGCGCAGAATGCACACGGTGCGCGGAGACGTGGTGAGCGGCAACATCACGGAAATTGTGCAGTGAGCGCAGAGTGGCCGCTCGGCTCCGAGGTCAAGCGCCACGTCTTGGCGGGCGGCGCCATGCTATATGACGGTCTGCGCACGGGCAATTTGACGCCCTCCTGGTTCGATCCGGAATACTGGTTGTCGCGCGGTGAGCTCGAGGGCGTCGCCCACGGTCGCGGCGATGCGCACATGATCCATACGGCCGGCCGGCGCTACGTGCTGCGTCACTATCGTCGCGGCGGCCTCATCGCGCATTTGTCCGCCGATCGCTACCTATGGCGCGGTGCATCGGTTACGCGTCCGTTCGCCGAATGGCAGCTCCTCTACCACATGCGGCGCGCAGGGCTGCCCGTGCCCCTTCCCGTTGGGGCGCGCTATCGAAAGAGCGGCGTCACCTACACGGGCGACCTCATCACCGAGAGGCTCGTCGACACCGAATCCCTGGCGGCGCGCCTGACGCAGGCAGAGCTGCCGATGCTGCACTGGATCGCCATCGGCGATTGCATTCGGCGCTTCCATGACCGCGGCGTGTTTCATGCGGACTTGAATGCGCACAACATCCTTCTGGGCGAAGCCGAGGCGGTCTACCTCATCGATTTTGACCGCGGCCGTTTGAGGAAGCCCGGCCTTTGGTGCGACGCCAATCTAGTGCGGCTGCGGCGCTCGCTCGAGAAGATCACGTTCGCATTACCCGCCGAGCGCTTCACGGAAGCCGATTGGCACGGTTTACTCGATGGCTATCGCCTCGCTTCGGGCGGCAGTTCGCTGGTTAGCCCGTAGCGAGACTGTACAAGCCCGATGCGCGCGCGCTTCCGAATTTTTTATGGCGTTGCCGCGTACCTCCTCGTGCCGGTGATGTGCGGCGTCATGTTGTGGCGCGGCGGCCGTGAGAGGGGCTATTGGCAGAACTTCTCGCAACGCTTCGGCTTCGGCGGCGCGCTCGACCGCGCGAGCGTTTGGGTGCACGCCGTATCGGTGGGAGAGGTGCAGGCGGCTGCGGCGCTGGTGCTCGATCTTTGCGCCCGCTATCCGCAGATACCGCTCGTGCTCACGACCGCGACGCCCGGCGGGGCGCAGCGCGCGCGCGCGCTGTTTCCCGACGCGGTCGAGGTGCGCTTCGTACCGTTTGATCTGCCGGGCGCTGCGCGGCGCTTCTTCGACCGGGTGCGGCCGCGGCTTGCGGTCATCTTTGAGACC
>Ga0066793_10000171_pt1 | contig 22567 bp, 20 predicted proteins | sample PersoiDNA2013189_FD_83876 | JGI IMG/M metagenome (GOLD analysis project Ga0066793, IMG submission 83876) | Permafrost soil microbial communities from the Arctic, to analyse light accelerated degradation of dissolved organic matter (DOM) -... | ecosystem: Environmental > Terrestrial > Soil >... | reverse complement strand
TGATCGTCCTGATCCTGCTGCTGCTGCTCCTCGGTGGGGGCGGCTTGCTGGCACCAGCGCTTCACATCCTCTGGATTCTGCTCGTCATCGGGCTGATCCTTTGGGTGCTCGGCTTCTTCATTCACTCAGCCGAGGGCGGAGGCCGCTGGTACGGCCGGTAGTCAGCCAAAACAGCGGGAAACGGCGCCTGCACGCGCGGGCGCCGTTTCTCTATTTCCTCAGCGCCACCTTGAGGAGTCCTTTAGGGTGTGGTAGGCAGGACCCCTACAGGTGTACGAAGACCAATGGTTCTTGCCTCAGTCCTGGGTGTGTGAAGCGCCCAACAGTGCGTGCCTCAACCAGAGAACGCAGCCGACCCACCGTGCGCGAGTCCACCGCCCAGCTCCCGCGTTGTCATCTAGGAGAGTGATTTCGTTGGCAATTTGCAAGGAGGACTGATGAGATCGGTGACTGACGAGATCAACCACCAGCAGACGACTGGTCGGCGGACCGTTGACCAATCGATCGGCGAGATTCAAATGCAATTCAAGGGCGCGGATCTTTCGCGAGTCCGGGTGCTCGCCGCCGGTGTGCTGATCGTCGCGCTCGCCACCGGTGCTGGCGTCGTGGTGCATCGGCGCCGCCGCCGGCGCACGCTGGCACGGCGGCTGCAGGAGGCTTTGCCCGAATCGATCCGCCTCCCGGCGGCCCTTCGCGCGCAGTTGAGGCGTCCGCTCGAGCGGACGGTGCCCGCCCTGTAGTCTTCTTTCGATCTCTAAGCCGCGCGGGCGGGCGCCGGTTCGAGCCGCAGACCCCGCGATGCGCTTTGCTTCTCAGGCTGGATCGCGGGTGTCGGGCCCAGGTGGCGGCGAGCCCACTTATGTCCCCTCGCGATCAGCTCACGAGTGTGCCTGAAATCGGCGGGCGAGGCAGCGGGGAGATCCATCGTGGGCAGCACGTGGATGGCCGCCCGCCGGCCGTTCGCTGCCACCTCGGCGTCGAGCTTTTGCTCGACGAACCGCGCGAGCGCATAGAGGGCCATCCCGAGAGCGTTGGTCGGTTCCTGCCGCAGCCATGGATAACCGACTGGAAGGACGAAGATCTCCGCTGCGCCCAGCTCGATCGCCGCCGCGATCGGGGTGTGGTTCGCGACGGCGCCGTCCACGAGATCGCGCCGGCCGATGGTCACCGGAGGAAACACTCCGGGGATGGCTGTGCTGGCGAGCAGCGCCGGGATTGCCGGCCCCGCTGAGATCGTCACGGCGCGGCCCGTCTTCAGGTCGGTGGTAATGATGTGGACCGGAACGGCGGCGTCTTCGAGCAACTCGTAGGCGAGATGCCTTTCGAGGACGGACCGAAGGCCTGCATTGGAGATGAAATGGTTGCTTTGGCCGAACAGGCCTCGCGCACCGGCCCAAGGGCTGAGCGGAAAAATGTGGTGGCGCCGGAGGCCCAACCAGATCTCTCCGAGCTTCACGGCTCCATCATGGTCGGGTTGGCCAGCCATCCAGGCGGCGTTCATGGCGCCGACGGAGGTACCGATCAACATGTCGGGCCGGATTCCGCTCTCCGTGAGCGCCTGGAGCATCCCGACCTGGACGGCTCCGAGGCTTCCACCCCCGGACAGGACGAAGGCGACCGGTCCACGAGCACCGACATCTTTACGGCGCTGGCCGTTGCGGCTCATCGAGCTAGACCCGAGCGCTCCGAGACATTCAGGCAGCCCTCTCAGTGTCGTGATTATTGGCCCGCTTCGCGCGCAGGTCCTCGAGGAACACCGCAGCGTCCACTCGGTCCCACAACCGCCAATCCGCTTCGGAGCGCCAGACCTGGTCAAGGAGGGATTCGAGCTGAGAGTTAAGGTCGGGTAAGTCGGATCTGGACTTGAATCTCATATTTCGTCTCCTATCACCAAAACGCGCACCCAACCGTTTCTCAACTACCACCGTTGGACGGATTTGCTATTCCACCGTTGAATGGTCAGCCTGCCGTCCATACGGGCGGCGAGGTCGAGTCAAGTGCGAGCTGGGAGGTCAGCTCTCTTGGCGCCGGCGCACCCGTGATCTGGACGGACCACAACTGGAACATCCCTCCTGGTGTCGCGGGAGCCAGGTAGGCGATGCCCTTGCCATTCGGAGAGAAGACCGGTGAGGCCACCAGCTCGCCCATGACCAGCGTGCTTGGTGTCCCGAGAGTCGAAGTGGTCGGGTCGAAAGTGGCCACGTCCAGCTCGGTGGACTGCGTCTGGCCTTTGGTGCAGACCATAGCGACGAGCTTCTGATCGGCCGAGAGCGCCGCCTGACCGCAATCCAACGCCGGATCGGTGAGGGCGACTCCGGTGCTTCCGGGCCGGCTCTGCAGCCAGACTTGAGAGTGGACCTGCGACCGGTCGTCGATCGAGTACTTCGAGTAGATCAGGCCACCGGCCGCCAGCGGCGACGGATAAACGTCCCCGCCTGTGTAGTAGTTGGGATACGTCCATTGAATCGATCCCTGGGAGCTTGGATTTGAAGGGCTCGCGAAAATCGCCAGGTCGACGCGGTAGCTGTTGTAGGGGTCTTTGGGGTCGAAGTCGTAGAACAGGGTGCGGCCATCGGGGCTGAAACGTGGATAAAAAACCCAGTGGTTGGATTCCGTCTGCGGTGAGTAGTCGTGGGTGAGCAGCGCGGTCAGATGCCCGCTGGGTGTCATCAGGTACAGGTCGGACCAGTTGCCGTATCGCCTGATGGCTGCGAGCTCTCTGCCGTCCGGAGAGACGGCCGGCTGCGTCCAGCCGGACTCCGTTGTGATCTGGGCAAAGGTGCCGTTGCGGAAGCGATAGATCGCTCCGTCCTGGGCCACGTACAAGGTCCCGGGAAGCGCGGGTGCGGGGACCTGGTTCGGGCGCACGACATGAGGCTTGCCGGCTTTGAGAAGGCCGGCACCGTTGTAGACGCCGACGCCGAATACGAACATGGCGACGGCAAGCGTCACCGCGGCCAGCCAGCTCGGAAGCCATCTAGGGCGTGACGAGGTCGCGACGTCAGTCGGTATCACGGAAACGTCTGGTGCACGAGGGGCAAGATGGTGGGCCAGTCCGGCAGCACCACATCCTGCCCCGCCTCATATCCTTCCGAGGTGAACGGCGGCAGCAGCACAACGCGGTGGATGTTGGATGCGTCGAAGCTGCCAGCAATAGAAACGAGCTGGCGGAGCCTGTCCAGGCTGATGCTGGTCTTGACCTCTCCATCAAATGCCGCCGCGAGAGTCGGGAGATCGGCCACGTTGAGGTGACTCGTCTGGGCTTTGATTGCGAGGAGGACCTGCTGCTGCCGCTCGGAGCGTGCGAAGTCGCCCCGGAGGTCGCCGTGGCGTGAGCGCAAGTACTGTAGAGCGCGAACACCGTCGAGGTGAGCTGCGCCCGGGAGTACGGCTACGCGGTAATAGTCATATGGATTGCCGGTGCGACTTAGATCTGAGGGATAGAAATCGTCCATGACCGGATTCGTGACAACAACATTGACCCCGCCGAGCTGGTCGATGAGCTTCACCAGCCCGTTCAGGCCGATCCAGACGTAGTCGTCGATATGCACCTTGAAGTTGCTCTCGACCGCGGCCATCGCGCCGTGGGGCCCTCCGAGCTGGTAAGCCGTGCTGATCTTGCCCATACCTTGGTTCGGGATCGGCACCCACAGGTCTCTAGGGATCGAGAGCATGGTCGCCTGTTTGGAGCCCGCGTCGACCCTCAGCAGGATCATTGACTGCGTGTTCAGGCGGTCCGCCGGAAACTTAGAGTCATCGTCCGAACCCAAGAGCAGAACGGTGAAGGGCTGGCTGGGAGCCACATCGATCGGTTTGAGGTTGGAAATGGTGCCGGAAACCGCACCGGCGATCGTGCCGGAGCTAGCCACCGCCGAGGCGGCAGTCCGGACAAGTGGGAGAAAGTAGGCCCCGAGACCGACCAAACCGGCAAGCACGAATCCGGCGGCGACGATCGACGCGCGTGGCATATACACGGGTGGAACCTCCACCTGAGCAACGCTTGAGGCCTCTCAAGGCCCCGCCTAAGGCGGCACCTACGCCGAGCTGCGGTGCTTCCCAGAGCCCGAGCGGGACGACCTCATCGTGCCGGTGCCGAAGTCTCGTGGTGAGGAAATCGCGGCAGGACTGGTCACGCCGGCTTGAGAAGGCCCCGCTTGGCGTCAGCGTTTAGCATCCAGACCAATCTGCCCCCATTATCGAGCCGCACCTTCGGCTTGCGAGATCGAGCGCTCAGGAGCCTACGCCGCGCGCTGGGTGTCCTGAGCGACCGCCCGGTCGACCGGAAGCGATGCGACATATCCTCCTTGCGTTGCCTCGATCACGACTCCGCCGTCGCTCAGCTCGTGGGCCAGCTTGACCAGCTTCAGCCGGAGCGGGCCAGGGCCGAGAACCCTGGCCGCGAGGACGACCAATGGCTTGACGATCAGAGAGCCGTTGGTGCGGTAGAGGGACCTTCGCGCGTGCATCGTGATTAGAGAACGCAGGCTCGTTGCGGAGTACTGGAACCTGCTCCCCGGAATCGATGACATCACTCCCACCCTTTTGGAACCAGCAGCCGGCAACTTTTTCGCAATGGCGCGGCGGTGAGGAGCTGCACTGAAGCAGCCGATGCAAGCCCCTTCGCTTAGACACGCCGCGCCGTGGTCCTATACCGGGCGTACCGTTAAAGCGCCGGCAAGCCTTGGGTCGCTGAAGCTGTAGCGGCTGCGGATCCAAACGGTCAGAATGACGCGATGGTCGGCGAGGCTTGTGCGCTTCTGACCCTGACGGAGGCCGCCGTGCGCCGGATGCCATTCGAGGTTCGTCCGTGGGCGCTGGAGCTGCCGAACATCGAGAAGCATGACGTAACTAAGCGGGTCCCAGTCTCGGTTCGTGTGGCCGATTGGGCCGTGCACGGATTGGTGGTCGACAACGGTCGCGGCCTCGTCGTCGCGGAGCGAGACCGCCTGCCCGGGCATCACGGGCTGCTCGGGCTCAACGAGCGCTCGCGCCGGGCCGGCGGCTGGACGAGGATCGAGAGCGAGCCCGGCCTGGGCATCAGGGTTGACTTCCGGATGCCGGTCGCGTGACTGCGTCCTCGCCGACCCGCGTCCTCATCGTCGAGGACCACCAGGTGGTCGCCGACGGGCTGTCCGCGCTGATCAACGACCAGGAGGACATGACCGTCGTGGGCACCGCCGGCTCGGTTTCGGATTCGATCTTGCGAAGCACCGAGCTCATGCCCGACATCGTGCTGATGGACTTCCGGCTTGGCGACGGCACTGGCGCCGACGCCGGCACGGCCATCCGCCAGGTTCGCCCGGAAACCAGGCTCATCTTTCTGACCCGAGAGGACAGTGACGCTGCACGTTTCGCCGCCCTAGAGGCGGGGGCGAGCGGATTCATCCACAAGTCGCAGGCGGCACAGCATGTGGTCGAGGCGATCCGCGTGGTCGCGGGCGGCGGGTCCCTGTTCACCCCTCGCAGCATCTCCGCCCTTCTCAGCAAGCGGCGCGAGGTGGAGACTCAGCTCGACAGGCTCACCCCTCGCGAGAAAGAGGTGCTCCGGATGATGGCGGAGGGCGCGGCCAGCCGAGACATCGCGAGCCGGCTCGGGATCAGCTACACCACGGTTCGCACGCACATCCGCAGCCTGGGCAGCAAGCTCGGCGTGCACTCCAAGCTGGAGGCGATCGTCAAGGCCCGTGAGCTGGCGCTGGTCGAGTAGATCTAGCTTCCGACGACTTTCCGGCGGCCGCCGCGGCCGAGCAACCTGATCGCTGGCCTTTCATGCTCCGGCTCCGCCCAGCGGCGGGCAGCCTTATGACGGCGCTTGTCTTCGTAGAGGCCCGCGTCCGCGACCTGGTAAACCGCCTGCCAGTCCTGACCCGGCCGCCACTCCGCGACACCGATGCTCACCTCGACCTGGTCGGGTGACTTCGAGCTGAGACCGACTTCGCGGATCGCGGTGCGGAGCCTTGAAGCCACGTCTCGCGCGCGCTCGATGCTGGTTTCCGGCATCGCGACGGCGAACTCATCTCCACCGATCCGCGCGCAGAGGTCCGACGTGCGAATGATTCGGGGAAGCTGTTGCGCGACGAGCCGCAACGCGGCGTCGCCGGCGCGATGGCCCTGCCGGTCGTTGATCCGTTTCAAGTTGTCGAGGTCGGCCATCATCACCGACAGCCTGCGGCCGTGCCGCTCGGAAAGTGCGACCTCGCGTTCCAAGACACGCTCAAACTCCCGGCGATTGGCAAGGCCGGTGAGGTGGTCTGTTCGAGCCTCGTTCGAAAACTGGCGCGCACGATCGAGGGCGACTGCGACCTGGTCGGCGACCGCAGCCATGAACAGCAGGTCCGCCGCGTCGAAGAGGCGATCGCCCTTCGTGCCCACGGCCATCATGCCGACTGTTCTTCCGCGCACTCGAAGCTGCACGCGAATCGCGTTCCATTCCTGGTCGGAGATCCGGTCGACGCGCGATTCGGATCTCCCGACCGCAGACGCGGAGGCTTTCACGCTCGGACCCACCTGGCGCTCAAACCCGTTGACCTGGTCTTCTTCGATACCGGCCGTGTGCAGCAGCTTGAATGAGGAACGCTCTCTGATCCAGATGGCGCCCGTGCTTAGGCGCAGTGCGGCGAGTGACTCGACCAGCGCGACCTCCGCGGTCTCCGCTATGTCGAGCGAGCGTCCCAGAGCCGACACGATCACCGCCAGGCCGAACATCTCGTTCTCCCTCGCCCGGTGCTCGGCATCGAGGTGATCGATGTAGCCGTGCGCGATCGACGCGGTCAACTGCTCGGCGATGTTCGCAAGGCGGCTCTGGGCGAGAGCGAGTATCTCGTCGCGGCGAGGGCTGTCCTGCAGCGGCAGCGAGATCAGCTCAATGGTGGCGCGCCGGTACACCGCAAGCACGTCGATGAGCGACTCCAGTGGCACGCCCTGCGCAGCGCGACGTCGCCCGTACGAGCGAGAGCGCTCGCCGTATTCGGCCCAAGGGAGCTCGAGGTCGGAGCGCAGCGACGCAAGAAGCATGTCGATAAACCCCGCCGATGTGGCGAGGAGATCCTCACCCGCGTCCTCACTGAGAAGGGCGAGTTCGGGGGAGCGGGCTCGCACGGCCTCGAGCGTCTTCCTTCCGCTCTCGACCGTGTCCGCGGCTAGGCCAGTCGCGAGAGCAGCAAGCATCTCGCCCGGATAGTCAGATGTAGATCCCGCCCCTGGATTCATCCCACTGTGAGAACGTCGCCCGCACCGCAGGCACTTGATCGGGCCTCTACTGCAAGTGAGTTAGTGAAAATCCGCCCATCGGTACGGCGACCGCGAGTAGGTCTCAGAGCGACATTGGTCACACAGGTTAAGCGCCCCACTCGGGACACGCACCTAACACGGGAGGCCAATACCAAATGGCGGAGATCATCTCGGAGAGGACGGGGGCCGGCGACGGACGCGAGATCGCGAACGTATACGAAGCCGGGAACGAAGCAGATTTCCAACGTCTCTACCAAACGTCGTATGGAAAGATCCTCGGTACGCTGACCGCGATGCTCGGTGATCGAGCGGCGGCGGAAGACTGCGCTCAAGACGCTTTCGAACGGGCTTACAAAAAGTGGTCTTCCTGGCAGCCGATCGCTCCCGCTGAGGCGTGGGTACACCGGATCGCGATCAACGCGGCGGTTTCGTACCAGAGGAAGATGCGCCTCCGCGAGGTGGGTGAGGTGATTCGTCGCATCGGTCGGCCAGGCCTGGCACCCGACCCGCAGGAGCTGGTCGAGCACCGCGACCTCGCCACCGCGCTGGCGAAGCTGCCGCCCAATCAGGCGGCCGCGATCGTACTCCGTCACTATCACGGCTACACCAACCGCGCGATCGCCCAGGCACTGGGCATCCCTGAGCGGACGGTTGCCTCTCGACTGGCCGTCGCCAAGCAGCGGCTGCGCGCGATACTGAAGCACTCCTACGGCCCCGACGCGGGGATCGAGGACGAAGGCGGCCAGCCGGGTTTGGTCGCGGCCGCCGACTGACGGCCTTCAGCGATCCAAGGATGTTCGCCCGATTCGACAAGCACGGACGACGACTCGCTGGCACGGGACATGGATGCGGCTGCACGCTCTGCGCCGCCTCCAATGCTCCCCGGTACGAGCGGCGCCACCAACCACGCAACAGCGATGGCGATTGGTCGCCTATCCACCGGCAGTTCGTTCGTCTCGTAAGGAGCCTGGTTCTAACCCGACGCCCACACACGGCGGGATAAGCCGCAGAGCCCCGTCCGGCTCTTTAATGCGTGCCCGGCAGGTAGTAGTTCGAGCCCTTCTGCACCAGGCCCGCCGGCTGGGGGTACCACTCGTTGCCGATGCCCAAAGCGTCCAGCGCTGACTGCATGAACTGGTGCCAAATCGGGGCGGCGATGTAGTAGCTGTCCGAGTTCAGCGTCATCTTCTGGCGCCAGTCGGGGTTGCCGCCCCACACCGCGGTGACCAGGTGCGGTGTGTAGCCGACCGTCCATGCGTCGGCGAAGGAGTCCGACGTGCCTGTTTTGACTCCCACCGTGCGACCGGGGAGCGTGAGCAGCGAGTTGTGGCCGAAGATCATCGCCCGGTTGTTGTCGTTGGACATGATCGCCTCCATGATGAAAGCGACTCGAGGGTCCAGCGCCTGCTTGCCGGGATCTAGCTGGTGCTGGAAGAGAAGCTTGCCGTCGCGGGTAACCACGTCGATCGCAAACGGCTGGCGGAGGACGCCCTGTGTCGCGAGCACCGACGCGCCGGTCGCCATCTGGAGCGGCGTCTCGCCGTACCCGCCGAGGGTCAATGATGGTCCGTAGGTGTTGAGCGGGTCGTCGGTGGTATAAACCTGGTTGCCGTTGGCGTCGTCGTGCTGCTGGTACGGAGGCGCGCCCATCAGACGCGCCATGTTGACGACGCTTGAGACGCCGACGCCGAGCTCGACCTTGACAGCGGGAATGTTGAGCGAGTTGCCCATGCACACCTGGAGCTGGCAGGTGCCGTGATAGCGGCCGTCGTAGTTCTGCGGCGAGTAGCTCGTTGTCCAGCCAGGCTCGCTGTAGGAGAACGGCCCGTCCACGATGGGCGTGGTCATGCTGTATCTCCCGCTCGCGATTCCAGCGGTGTAGGTGAAGATCTTCATCGAGGAACCTGGGTTGCGCGGCGGCCAGACCGCGAGGTTGTACTGTCCACCGTTGGCGTTGGGGTTGGCTGAGCCGACCATCGAGACGATGGCGCCGTTTGTGGGGTCGATCGCGACCAGCGCGCCCTGGCTCACGTTTCGGTAGGCCAGCCTGGCGATGTTGCCGCTCACTGCGCTCTGCGCCAGGTTTTGCAGCTTGATGTTCAGCGTCGTCACCACGTGCAGGCCCCCGCCGTAGGTGAGGTCTGAGCCAAACTGGCTGACCAGCAGCCCGGTGGTATAGCGGACGAAATCCTGTGCCAAGAGCTGGTTGGTCGGCAGGAACATGTGAGACGGCGGCGAGATGTCCTCCGCGAACGCCCTGGCTGCGTCCTGCGCGGTTATCTTTCGGTCTCGGAGCATCGCCTGCAGCACGCCACGCTGGCGATTCTTGGCGGACGTCCAGTTGAGGAGCGGGCTGAACAGCGTCGGACCCTTGATGATGCCCGCGAGCATCGAGGCCTGAGCCAGGTCCAGATCCTTCGTCTGCTCGTGAAAGTAGATCTGCGACGCGGCCTTGGTGCCCCATGCGGTGTCGCCGAAGAAAACGCTGTTCATGTACATCTCGAGGATCTGGTCTTTCGTGTAGTGGCGCTCGATCTCGAACGCAAGCAGAGCCTCGCGGATCTTGCGGTCTATGGTGGGGGCATTCCCGACCAGGCGCAGCTTGGCGAGCTGTTGCGTGATGGTCGAGGCGCCTTCCACCGATGAGCGAGCCCTCCAGTCGATCATCGTCGCGCGAACCACACCCTGCGGGTCGACGCCGGGCTCCTGGTAGAAATTGCGGTCCTCGATCGAGATCACCGCCTCGGGCAGCAGCGTCCCGATGTCGGAGAGCGGCTCGTAGTAGTGCTGGTACCCCGGCGGGTGGAGGTCTGCAAGAACCGTTGCGCCGTCCGCGGGGTAGATCATGGTGTCCTCAGGCTGGGCGGTGGCGAGCGCGCTCGGATCGGGTAGCTTGTCCGCGAACGCGACGTATCCGGGTGACGTCACCATCAGCGCCGGCACCGCGATGAGCATCAGCACCATGAGGCGCACCATCCACCCCGCCGGTCGGATTAGCTTGCCCTTGGTGAGCGCCCGTGCGGCGCTGGCGCGCCGCCTCATGCCGTTTGGCCTAAGAGGCCAAACGACCGGTCTGTTGTGATTCATCCTCATCCTCCTCCTCCGCGTGGACCAGCTGGACCGGTCGCATCGGGCCGTACCAACCAGGGAATAGCGCGCTCACGAGGACGTGGATGTCGACCACACGGCCCGGCGAGAGCTCGGCTGCACCCTCGCGCACCGCTTCGCGGGCCCTGCCGGCACGACCGCCGGCGGCAGTCGCCTCGCGGGCTGCCGCGTACGAGGCACGCGCCGCGAACCACACCTGCGACGCGGTATGTCGCAGTGACTCCAGGCCGGCGCGCGACTCGGTACGCCCGACCGCAGCAGCGCAAGCGAGCCGCCTCGCCTGTTGTGGCAAAAGCACGTCTTTGGCCCAGATCAAGAAATTGACCGACCAGGCGAGCATCGCAGCGCCGGCCACAGCCATCGCGGCAGCCCACTCGCGGTTCAGCTCGTCGATCGCGTAAGGCACCACGACCGGCTCGGGCGCGGGAGTCAACCGAGGGAGCTCCATCCATTCATGGAGTCGAACCCTTGGCTGCCAGGCGCGGTTCTTCCTGTAAGAACCGAGGAGCGCCAAGGCCATGATGTCGGCGCCGAAGGCGAGCGTGAGCCAGGTGGCGATCGTGAACCTGTTGTCGACCAGCCAACCCGTGAGCCCGGCGCCCAACAGGCCGGCAAGTGTGGTGATGACTTGGTCAACGCCCCAGAACGCCGAGGCGGTGAGCTCTCGGGCGTGCGGATTGGTGATGCTCATGATGCCGATCACGCACACCACGACGAGCACCACCCACATCGCGATCTCGATCGGGCGCGGGATCGTGCGGTGGACGGTTGGAACAAGGGTCGCCGCCACCATCCCGGTGAACAGCGCGATCGAGAATTGGAATATGAGGGCCACTTCCACGCCAAGAAAACGCCGGTCCCGACCCAAGTATTGACTTGTCTACTTCGGCGATCCAGCGCGTTGTCTGATTGGCGCGGTTGCTGACCCGCTCAGCACCCGCGCCGCTTTATTCGCCAATCGATCGCCGGTCCGCGCGCCGGGCGCGTTATCAATTCGGTGGCTGCATTGCTGATCATCCTGCTCGCGACCATTGGACTGGCGGTCAGAGCCGTCGCGTACAGGCGCCGCTGGAGCGTTGCGGATTCCGAGCATCCCGACACCGACACCGACACCGGATTCATCGACACGTGCGCACGCACCTTCATCCTTGTCCTTCTCTCACTGCTGGGGCTGATGGCCCTCGGCATGATGTACGGGAACGTGCTCGGCTCGGCCAACGCGGTCCCTTGACCGTAACCCGCCTCGGTCAGGAGGTCGACGCGCTCGCGCTCGACCTGGCATCGAGCCTGTGGGCAGAGCTCGGGGTCGATGGCGCCGCGCGAAGACACGACTGGCAGGCCATTGACCTCGAGCCGCTGATCATATTCACCGCCCAGCTCGGTGGGGCCGACAGCCGGCTGCGAGCGAGCACGATCGACTGGTGCATCACGAACGCGCGATTCGCCTCGGCGTTTCGGTTGCGACACCTTGCCGAGCGCGCAAGCGCCGGCGCCCGTGAGGTCTTCGGTCGCTACGCGGCAACCGTGAGGGCGCACGCGAAGGCTCCATGGCCGGGACAGGGGGATCCGCTGCCCTTGTTCCATCCCGAGCGCATCGGATCGCCAGACCTTCGGCGGCCGTCACTCGTACAGCTGCGCCTGCGCGCGCTGGTCGGAGTCTCCGCCAGAGCCGAGATCTTGAGGCTAATGCTGGGGGACCCGGAACGGCCGCAGTCCGCATCGACTCTTGCAGAAGATGCCGCGTATGGAAAGGGCAGCGTCGCCCAGGCGCTCGAGATGCTGACCATGGCCGGCATTGTGCAGGTCCAGCCGCACGCCAACCGGCTTCTGTACCGGCTGGCCAGGCCCGGCGAGCTGGCGCAAGCCTTGCAGTGGCTGCCGGCCGTCTATCCGGATTGGTGGCCCATCTTCGTGGTCGTCGAGGCGCTCATCGATTACGCCCGTTCGGCGCCTTCGGCTGCTCCGGCGCGACTGGCCGCCCTCCAGAAGCTGCTTCAACGAATCGACCGCGAGCTGCACCGCCTCGGCGTCGCCGAGCACGTACCGCGGGCCGTCGTGCCGGCTTCTGTTGCGGAGTTCGAACACTGGGCTCTGGACTTCCTGTCGGAGCAGTCCGGACACACGCAAGCCGCCGGCACGACTCGAGATGTGTCGTATGTGATTCACCACCTTTCATTTGGCGGATGGCTCGGGACCATCAACGTGGCAGGACGCCAGCCACGCCCTTTCGCTTCCGAGCACGGACACCTGGAGGAAGCCACGGGCGCCGCCGAGCTCGCGTACCTGATGTTCAGGAACGTGATTGGCAAGCCTCATCGCGGCCGCGTAGCGGCCCTCGCGGATGACGCTCTGCTCCAGGTCATCAGCCGCGAGTTCGCCGAAGAGCTGGTGAGGCCGATGCGCACTGGACAGGAAGCGACCTTCACAGCCGAGTTCGTGCGCCGCTGGCACAAAAACAGGCGCCAGAGATTCGGCGCGACCGCTTAGGATCCGCGGGACGCTACTACAGGCGTAGGAGGCCGGCTGTCGTGGATGGGCGAATCGCTCACCTAGCCTGAACATCGGGCCCTAAATCCCCCGAATCGACCGGCTTTGAGGCCAATTGACAACAGTTCAGCCTAATTAACCCCACGGCGGGAGGCCCGTTGCCGGTCCGCCGGTACTTTCCTCGAGTCACTCGCGCCGCTTTCTTTGGGCGTGCGCCGAATCTGGCGCCGGGCGCGCGCAGGGTGCCTGGCTGATTTTGAGGAGGGGTCCTTGCACTCACTGCGTCGGCTCGTATCGGATTACAAAACACGCTCGAAGCGACATCTCGCGCTGGCCTTCGTCGTGGTCGCGAACCAGCTCAGCTTCGTCGCTTTCGCGGCCGCGCCCACAAGCCTGATGCTCGGTCGAGCGCTCCATGGGAACGTTCCGGTCTGCGCGGCCGGTGTGAACGGCTCGGCCGTCTCGCAGGAATGTGCGCCCGCACCTGGAGCGGATGAGGCCAGCCTCAGCCTGCCGTTGGGTGCTGAGCAGTGCCCGGCATCCGGTCCAGGCGCCGGATGCACCACCCACGACACGGCCGGAGGAGTCGCACCCGGCGTCGCGTCCACCCCCGATGGCTTGGCTCCATGTCAGGCAGCCAGCGACAACCCCGCGCCCAGCAGCCCCGCTGCATGCACGGACGCCCTCCTATCCGCGGTGGCTTCAACCAGCGTGGCGACCAGCGGAGATTCGTTGGCCCCGCCGCAGGTCACGCCGAGCGTGCCTGTCTCGACGCTGCGGCCAACCCGGCCGGTTGTGCGGTTAGAGCTCACCACCGGCAACGCGTTCGTGCAGGCGGGAGACCGGGCGATCCTCACTGCGACAGCGAGCGCGACCATGACCGGCACCAACAGCGCGATCGAGATCTTCGACCGGACCACCCACTCGCTGGCGGGCACGTGCACCCAGTCCAGCCAGTGCATCGTCGCCTACGCCGCGACGTCGGGCCTCCACACATTCGCGGCCTTCATCACGCGTCCTGGCGCGGACTTGCCGGCTGCCGGGGCGGGTCTCGCCTCCAACCAGGTCACCGTGACCTGGCTCGGGATCACGCTCGCATCCGATTCCACGCTGGTCGCGCCTGGAAAGCCCGTGACATTCACGGCGACCTCGACATTCGACGTCGGCAAGGCTGGGCGGGTGATAGTGATCTACGACAACACGACCAAGCAGCAACTCACCTACTGCAGCCACGGCACCACCTGCAGCACGTCATTGACGCAGTCGGCGGGCGGCGTGCACGAGATCGTCGGCTGGATCCCGGGCCAGCCCGAAGCGACGTCGCAGTCGGTCACCGCCACCTGGCTTGGCGCGTCTCTGTCGGGCACCTCCACGTATCCGCAGATCGGTGGAACCGTCCATCTCACGGCCACCGCGAACACCGATCTCACGAACACGCCGTGGAGCCTGGGCATCTACGACCAGCACGGCCTCCTCGTGGGCCAGGCGTGCAAGAAGGGCAACACCTGCAGCGCCGACATCACGCTCACGTCCGGCGACACGCCGTACTTCTCGGCGGCGATCGGCGCACTGCCACCCTCCGGCGCCGCCTCGACCCTGGGTCAGATCCTCACCAAGGTGTCGGGGCCGGCGGCCCTGGTCGACATCCAGGCCCGATCCAGCGCCATTCAGCCCACCCGCATCCTGTGGGGAGTCGATTCGTGCAAAGCATTCACGAGCAGCCCGACCGGCGGCGACGGCCTTCTACCGCAGGTGACGGGCAGGCTGGGCACACCCGATTTCTGGGGCCGCTACCTCACCAACACCGTGTGCCCAGGGATAAGCGGCGCCGAAGTCGCCGCGGCCGCCCACTTCCACATGGGGATCCTTCCGATCTACAACGACTACAACTGCTCGAACGTCGTCGGGTACGACGCGGGCAAGGGCTATGCGGCGGCCGCCACCGCCGCCGCGGCCGGCCTGGGCATCCCGCAAGGCCGTGCTGTCGCCATCGACATCGAGCCGCCCGGCGATGCGTGCCCCGGCGCGGCCGGGGTGGACGCGGGTTTTGTCCAGGGCTGGTATGACGGCGTGGCCGGTGCGGGATATGTCCCCACGTACTACGGCAACGGAACCGGGGGAAGCGGGTTCGCCTCGGCCTGGTGCGCGGCGGTCGCCGCCCAGCCGGCTGTAGCCAGCTTCTCGTACCTCTGGTCGTTCGAGCCCTCTCTGCTCGGCAGCTACAACCGAGCTAGCGCGCCCGGCTACGCGCCCAACCAGACCGGGTGCGCAGGACCGATGGCCGCCTGGCAGTACCAGATCAGCGCAGGCTCCGACCCGGACGTCGACCACGACGAGGCCCTATCCAGCCTGCCACTCTGGTTCCCGCACTGACTACTCTCTCCTCGCCGCACCCGGGGGCTCGCGGAGCCTCCGGGTGGCGATGGTCTCTCCGGCGTTCTCCTTACTGGTCTCGAATTGGATCTATGACCTAAAAGGGGCACCAAGAATGGAACGCAGAGACACCGAGATCGTCCGCGACGACGTCACCGGGACGGTTCGCGAGGAGTCGCACGTGACCCGAGACACTGGCGTAGTACCGGTGACGGACTCTTCGGAGATCGTAAGCAGCATCAATCCCGCACGGCGGACGATGGAGCTGATCTACCTGGTGTTCGGGATCATCGACGGCCTGCTGCTGATCCGGCTCGTCCTCAAGCTTCTGGCCGCCAACCCGCTGGCAGGGTTCAGCAAGTTCATCTTCGGCCTGACCGACGTGTTCATGGCGCCGTTCCACAACCTGCTTCCGGTGGTCGGTGACAGCTCAGGCGCTGTGCTCGAGATATCTGTCGTCGTCGCCATGATCGTGTACGCGCTCATCGGATGGATGCTGGCGCGCTTGATCGCGATCATGTTCTTCCGGAACGTCACGGTCGCCCGCCGCAGCTCGCGCGGCATTGGCGGACCGCGTGTCGACTGAAGGACGAAAGTAAAGAGGACGCGACGCACGTCGCGTCCTTGCCAGACTGCTAACCAGCGCGCAGGCCGGGTGTCGTCGCAAGGTCACGGATGTCCTGCACCTGCCGGGTGATCCATCGCGCGATGTCGTTGGTGCGGACCACTGCGCGAGCTCCCTCATTGAGCCGTTTCCGTTCCTCTGCGCTCATCACGATGGCTCGATGCATGGCGTCCGCCGCTGACATGATGTCGAAGGGATTGATCGACAGCACATGCGGGTGCAGCTCCTCATGGGCGCCGGCATTCTCAGACAGCACGATCACGCCATCGGAGCGGTTGACCAGGGCGCCTTCTTTGACGACCAGGTTCAGCCCGTCGTAGACCGGGTTGACCACCAGCACGTCGAAGTTGCGCAGGGCCGCCATCGCCTTGCGCACGCTCTCGCCGAACTCCAGGCGGACGGGCAGCCAGCCCTGGCTGCCGTACTGGCGGTTGATGCGCTGGACCACCTGGCGCACGCGCCGAACGTAGTTGCGGTAGGCGGCAACGTTCTGCCGCGACGGCTGCAGGAACGCCCAGAACTGCACCTTGCCTTTCAGTTCGGGGTGATGCACCAGCAGCTTCTCGTAGGCCAGGAAACCGCGCACGATGTTCTTCGACGGGTCGGTTCGGTCGATCCGCACGATCAGGTGCTCGGGCCGCCAATCCCGCAGCTTTCGCTCCTCAACCATCACGCCATGTGAGAACGAGAGCCGAGTTGTGGAGGCGACGTCGATGGAGATCGGATAGGTCCGGACGTAGACGACGCGCCCATCGATCAGCACCGCCCGTTCGCGATCGTCCACCGCAAAGCCACCGTTCATCTCACAGGTCATCAAGAAGTTCCGAACGTCGCCGCTCGACTGAAAGCCGATGATGTCGCAGCCAAGCAGGCCTTGAAGGATCGCGTCGCGCATCTCCCTGGGCAGCACCTTCCAGTACTGCGGCGTCGGCCACGGGATGTGCACGAAGTGCTGGATGATCGCGCCCGGAACTGCCTCGCGGACGAGCTTCGGGACGAGGTAGAGCTGGTAGTCGTGCACGAGGACAAGCGGCCGCTCCGGCAGCTCGTTGGCGACCTGGGCCACTCGCCGCGCGACGAGCTTGTTGACCTCCACGTAGCCGTTGGTCCACGCGCGGTGAAGGCGGCCGTTGATGATCGGCTGCTGGGCGAGGTCCCACAGGTAGTGCTGGATGAACCACAGCATGGGGTTGGAGATCATCGAGTAGTACTGCTCATACTGCTCGGGCGTCGGAGTCACGTAGTGAAGGCGCGTCTCTCCGCGAATCAGCGGAACCTTCGAGGTGGCGCCCTGCTGGGCGACCAGCGTTCGCTCCGCATCAGTCCGGGCGCAGGCGACCCACTCGGCGGCCGTCACCTCAGCGAGCGTCAGCAGCGCGGTGATGACCCCACCCGCTCCACGAGTGAATCCGCCCTCCGGCCGTGGTTCGTGAGGCGCCCGGTTGGCGACCACGATCGCCGAGCTTCGCGGAAGCGTGCGTGTGACGTAAGCGCGCATCGACGTGCCAGGCCGGCGCCGCTCGACACTGTCCAGGAACGGGCTTTCGCTCATGTTCGGCACCAACTAGGTGGGAGTTGGCGATACCGGGGCTGGTGCAGGTGACGGCGAGGGCGGTGGCGGCGAAGGTAAAGGCGATGGCGATGGCGACGGCGATGGCTGCGATGAAGGTGACGGCGTCGGGCTGGGCACATCCGTAGGTGATGGCGAAGCCGAGGGGCTGGCCGAAGGCGAGGCGCTTGGCGAGGCGATTGGCGCGGCGGAGGATGGCGTTGCGTTGCAACCGCCCGCCAAGAAGATGTACTGCGTGTTGACACCGTTGCAGCCGCGGGTGATCCCTGACGGCTGCGAGTACCAGTCGTGCATGTTGTTGGCGGGCAGCGCGTTGACGAATCGCTTCATCACCGTCTTGCCGACCTGCTCGCCATAGGCCGTGATCAAGCCGCCTCCGCCGTTGGGGGCTGTGTCGCCCACCCAGACACCGACCACGATGTCCGGGTTGTACGCCATGATCCATGAGTCGGGAATTCCTCCGCGGCCGTTGTCGCTGGTCCCCGTCTTGCTCGCCATCTGGCGGTTCCATCCGAAGCCCCACTGGTTCTGGTAGTCCTTCAGGACGCCGGTGATCAGGTATGCCTCCGCGGGCGTGAGTACGGCCGTGCCGTTCGGGTTGCCCTGCGAGTAAACAGATTTGCCCGAAGTGTCGTCGACCTCGCGGATGACTGAGAGGTCCACCCGCGTGCCCTGGTTGGCGAACGTCTGGTACCCCTGGAGCTGCTCGAAGAGCGTGACGTCGCTCCCGCCGATCGCGGTCGACAGACCGGGATCGAGATGGCTGCTGATGCCCATCGCGTGCGCCAGCGAGATGACGTTCTGCATCCCCTCCATCTGGCCGACCTGGACCGCGGGGATGTTGCGGGAGTAGAGAATCGCCGTCCGGGCCGGGACGTCGCCCACACCGCCGTTGTCGAAGTCGTGCGGCGTGTAGCCGTTGAAGTTGGTCGGCCCGTCGTGAAGGATCGTCGCCCACGTGATCTTGTGATCACGCAGCGCAGCCTCGTACACGTAAGGCTTGAACGAAGATCCTGGCTGGCGCTCGGCCAGGACCACGTCGAACTGTCCGGCAATCGAGTCGTTCCCGTAGTCGGCCGATCCTACCCATGCGAGCACTTCGCCAGTCTTTGGATCCGCGGCCAGCATCGCCGAGTTGTTGACGTGTGTGAACGAGAGGTCTTGCACCCCGTTCGAGACGGCCTGCTGCGCGATCTGCTGGAGGTTAAGGTCGAGCGTCGTATGGACGACCAGCCCACCCTGCTGGATGGCGGCTGAGCCGAACATCGTCTCGAGCGTGGCCAGCATGTGGTCGACGAAATGCGGCGCCTGGCTCTGCCGGGCGGTCGGCTGGATCTGCAGCTCCGATTTGACGTCTTCATTGGCAGCCTTGCCGGCTTCCGAGGAGCTCAGCTTGCCGGTGGCCATCATTCCCTGGAGCACGTAAAGCTCGCGCTCGTGGGCAAGGTCGTAATGCTGGACGGGGTCGTAGGCGGTCGGAGCCTGGATCAGGCCCGCGAGAAATGCCGCCTCCGCGGCTGAGAGGTCCTTTGGCTCCTTGTCGAAATAGGTCTTGGCGGCCGCGCCGACGCCGTAGGCGCCATGACCAAAATAGACCCGGTTCAGATACATCGTGAGGATCTGGTCCTTCGAGTAGCGCTGCTCGATCGCGACCGCGAGCACCAGCTCCTGGATTTTTCGAGTCAGTGATTTCTGCGGGGTCAGGAGCTGGATCTTGACCAGCTGTTGAGTGATGGTGCTGCCGCCCTCGTTTAGCCCTCGAGACGTGACGTCGACCCACATCGCGCGGGCAAGCGAGGCAGGATCGATCGCGCCGTGGTTGTAAAAGTTGCGGTCTTCCGCGGCGAGCACTGCGGCCGGCGGGTAGGGCCCCATGTCGTGGAGGCTGACGTTGATGTGGTAGTGGCCGGCCGGATTCCAGTCCTCGATCAACTTTCCGTTGCGGTCGAGCACGACGACATCGCCCGCCGCCAGCACATCCTGGGTCGGATCGGGCAGATCGTGGACAGCCCATAGCACGTAAAGGGTCGAGGCCGTGAAGACCATCCCGACAGCGGCTGCGACCCAGGCTCGCTTCACCCACAGCCATCTGAATGGCCTGGACCAGAGCCCCTGCGGGCCACCATCACCGGCGGGTGTTGAAACCACCCTTCTCGCCTCCTCCGAGCGCTCTCTTGTGCATGGCAGATGCCCGCACCGAAGCGCTTCGAGAGGGAAACGCCGGGTAGAACCCGCCTACTCGGGCTCTGTACAGGGCTTAGCTGAACTCGACCGCGATGTAGCCGTAGCCGTTCGAAGCCACCACCCATACCGAAGCGATGTAGTGGTAGGGGCCAAGGATGTTCGCCAGGTGCTCTGGGCTGGCCACGAACATGGTGTTGAGCTGCGTGTCGTTGATTCCCGCCGACCAGTAGCCGATGTTCTCACCGGCCTGGTGACCAAGCCCGCAGTTGAGATCCAGGCTGGGGCCGTTCGTGTGGGAAAGAGAGCCCTGGGCCGCGATGCGGTTGGCGTTGCTCCGCGCCACGTTCGCGAGGCACGAGCTCCAGGTCAGCGGTCCAAGGCCATTGCGCGCGCGATCCTGGTTGATGAGCGCCTGCTGTGTCGAACCGATGACGATTGCCGGCGGCGCCGGCCTGGGAGGAAGCGCCGCAACCTGCTGAGGCGGGGGCGGCGGCGGCGTTGGGCTGGGTCGCGGAATCATGCGATGCGGTGCAGTGTCGTTGGCGTTTACAAGGTCGTTCGGCCCGAACGAGATCAGGGTCTTTGCAGCCGTAAGGGCGTGTGTTGGAGTCGAGTGGGTGCGCACGACAGACGTGGCACCGGCCGCGATCGCCATTACCACTACGAGTCCAGCAAGCCAGGATAGAAATCTCATGACCGGCCACAGAGTCTGACCGGGGAGACAAAGCATCCAAGCGTGGTTGGGGTAAAAGCTTGTAAAAGGAACGGAAAAGAGGTGCGCGGGCCCCGTTTGGGGGTTAAGACAGGTCTATTCGGGCAACCGGCTTTTCAACCGCTCGAAGGCCATGACCAGGAACGTTTCCGCGACCAGTTCCCACCCCGACGACTGCGCCCACATCGAGGCCATCGCCCGCAGCGCAAGTTGCAGCGACTCGTACACTCCGAACCGCTGCAAAGTCGCCCCCGGCCGAAGCTCCATATACCTCTGGAGGAAGAGAAGACGCGTCCGCTCCGCGGACGCCGAGTCCTCCCAGCCTTTCGGCGCGGAGGGAATCGTGTAAGCGCAGAACTTGCCGAGGTCATAGCTGGTCTCGGCCATCGCGAAATAGTCGAAGTCGAGAAGCGTCATCTGACCGTTGTGGTGCATGAACTGGTCGTACTTCAGGTCGCCGTGAGTCGGCAGCAAGTCCTCGTCGTCTGTCTTGCGCACGCGGTCGCGCATGTGCGCGAGCAGGTCCATCAGCAGAAAGTGGCCGGTTGGCAGCACGTACTTGAACTGCTCGGCGACTCGATCGAGCCGGGCCAGCTCGTTCTCGATGGTGATCTGCTCGTCGACTTCGAGGCCCGATTCGTGAATGACGGCCAGCGATTCGGCCGCCGCGTTGCCGGTGAGCACGAACTCAGCGCTCGTACGATTGCCGCCGACGGCACGGCCGCGAACCCGTTCCTCGAGCAGAAGGCCAAGCTCCTCCACGTACCCAAGCGGGCGCGGAAGGTTCAAGTAACCGGGGTACTGCTTCGCCGCCTCCCACAAACGTTGAACGATTCGATAGGTGCGCAACCCGCGGTTGCCCGGCTGCACCTTGCCGTACACGTTGATCTTGGCGGCGGGTGTACTCATCTCGTAATACAGGATCGCGCCGATGTCGGGCATGTAGCGGACGCGCTCTATCGTCAGTCGCCGCGAAGCCGCCAGGATGTCAGAGGCGCGGTCCTGAAGTCCCAACAGGACGCCTGCCATGCGAACCGGGTCTGCGGCAGACGGCAGGTTGGGCATGGACGGGTCGAATGGATAGAACCAGTAAGCGTGCTGTGACTCTGGAAACAGGCGCGGATAACCGACCCCGTTGACCGGGTCGCAGCGATCACCGGCCGCACTCTGCGTCAGTCGCCGGCTCAAACGCGCCCAAGCGTCTGGATGGAGCGCGCCCTTGGCGACAAGTCGCAGCCGGCGCTCCTCCTCGTCCTGATTGATGACGACGTCGAACTGCGCCCAGTACCAATCCGGCGGTTCGAGCCTGGAGGAGCGGCGCCGCACGGCTTGCAGCTCCCATCCTGTTCCCGCCAGCAAATCCTCCACGAACGTGGCTACAGAGGCCTTGTCGGTGGCCTCGTCCATGGTTACAAGCGATGCAGTTTGCGTTGTCATGTCAAGGGATTGCCCTACTAGGGAACGCTGAGCGGGGCGTTCTGCGACATATCCCCGTGCAAATCGGGGTCCATGTCCAGGATGGCGGCAGGCAATCGCTCATATCCACTTGGAGGTGGGCATTGGATACGTTCGCTGAATTCCTAGCGAGTCAACCTTCGCTCGGTCGGCGGCTGGCAATCAATGCTTTCGTCCTGATGGCCGGCTTGTTCCTCATGCTTGCGCGAACGTCACCGGCCCTGGCCGCTGACAACTCGCACGGTCAAGGCAAGCCACAGGACACGAGCAGCGCATCGGCGGTCGTCCAGCGTCAGGACAGTCCTGGCCACTCGAGCGACCACCAGATCGGCGGTGGCGGCGACGGCAACGGGAAGGACAAGACGAAGGGCGGCGGCGGGAGCCCTCCCGCGCCGAAGACCGCTGAGCCTCAAGTCAAGACTCAGCCGGTCGCCAGCTCGAACCCCCAGCCCAAGCCGAGCGACACCGTCAGGTCGAGCGCCCCGGCCAAGTCGAATGACAGCGCCAAGGCCACGACGACATCCGACAGCCACGCGAGCGTGCGGGCCAAGGCTGACGCGCCTGCCCAGAGCGTTGTGTCCGCCAACGGCAACGCGTCGGTGAAGAGCGACACTTCGGCCAAGGACAATGGTTCGGCCAAGGGCAACGTGTCGGTGAAGAGCGACACGTCGGCTAATGGCAACGCGTCGGTGAGAAGCGATACGTCGGCCAATGGCAACGGGTCCGTGAAGAGTGACACGTCGGCCAAGAGCGACACGTCGGCCAAGAGCGACACGTCGGCCAAGAGCGACACGTCGGCCAAGAGCGACACGTCGGCCAAGAG
>Ga0066793_10000170_pt1 | contig 22594 bp, 21 predicted proteins | sample PersoiDNA2013189_FD_83876 | JGI IMG/M metagenome (GOLD analysis project Ga0066793, IMG submission 83876) | Permafrost soil microbial communities from the Arctic, to analyse light accelerated degradation of dissolved organic matter (DOM) -... | ecosystem: Environmental > Terrestrial > Soil >... | reverse complement strand
GTTCGGGACGATCCAAAGTTGGTCCGATCATTCTTCGACGCTCCGTCTGTCGCCTATATTCGTGACTGCTGAGTAAGGATCTGCTTTAAGAGATCGCGGTCAGAATGCCCTGCAGAATCCGTATCGGCGAGGGCGGGCAGCCCGGCACGGCGACATCCACCGCAATGACATTCGACACACGTCCGCAGCTTGCGTAGCTCTCTCCGAAGATGCCGCCCGTACAGCCGCAATCCCCGATCGCTACCACAAGCTTCGGATCGGGTACCGCCTCGTAGGTGCGCTGTAACGCCAGCCGCATGTTGCTTGAAACAGGGCCGGTGACGAGCAGCAGGTCGGCATGGCGCGGGCTTGCGACGAACTTGATGCCGAGGCCTTCGATATTGTAGATGGGATTGCCAAGCGCGTGGATTTCAAGTTCGCAGCCGTTGCAGGACCCGGCGTCCACATGGCGAATGCACAGTGCGCGCCCGAGGCGCGCGCGGATGCGCGCTTGCAGCGTATCACCCACGCGCAGTTGCGGTTCGGGTGCAGGCGCGGCCTCGGTCACGATACCAATCGCAGCAATCCTCCTTATGGTTTTATACATGGTCGCGGCGTCCGTTACAGGTCGTGCCCACTATAGGATAGGTTGAATGACTTGTTGATCAGCGGAAAATCCGCAACGATGTTGCCGATGATCGCATGCTCGAGCACGGGCCAATTCTGCCAGGAAGGATCGTGCGGATGGCAGCGGCTAATCGCAGCACTGGAGCCCGCTTCAAGCGCGAGGAGGATTGGCCCGCGCCAGCTTTCAATCAATCCAATGCCGAATGCACCTTCCACGGGTATTGGACAGTCGACCCGATGAGGCGTGCTCGGCAGACTCTTCAGGATCTGCAGGGCGAGACGACAAGACTCCTTTAACTCATCAAAGCGCACCGCAACTCGAGCAGCGACGTCGCCCTCCATGCGCACGACCTTCACGGGTGCCAGCTCCACATATGGGACGCACGGGAAGTCAACTCGCGCGTCGAGCGTCTGACCGCTCGCGCGAGCTGCGAAGCCAACGAGCCCGAGACGCGCAGCAAGCTCGGGCGACACGCGCCCAGCGTCAAGGAATCGATCTCGCACGCCACCGTGCTCGTCATAGATTTCGCGCAGGCTTTGCACCTCAGGCACGAGCTTCGACAAAAAGGCGCCCAGCACATTTGCCGCAGACGCGTCGAGATCCACTCGAGTGCCACCAGGCGCTACGACATCAAAGAGATAGCGCTGTCCAAAGGTTGCCTCGGTTAAACGCAGCAGATTCTCCTTGAGACGCGAGAACTGCGCAAAGGCGAACGCGAAGCCGGCGTCATTGCCAAGCGCCCCCAAGTCGCCAAGATGATTGGCAATGCGCTCGAGCTCCAGACACAGACCTCGCAGCCATGCGGCGCGCGCAGGCAGATTCAAGTTCACCATGCCTTCGAGCGCCTGACAGTAGGCCCAGGAGTACGCGACCGCACAGTCACCTGAGACTCTTGCCGCAAGACGATGGCCATCAAGAATGGAGAACTCCGTGAAGCGGCGTTCGATTCCCTTGTGTACGTAACCCAAGCGCTCTTCGAGGCGCAGCACCTTTTCGCCGACAATTGAGAAACGAAAATGTCCAGGTTCAATGATGCCAGCGTGCACCGGCCCGACCGGAATCTCGTGCACACCGTCGCCATCGACGCGCACGAAGGGGTAAGCGCCCGCGTCGGGAGCTGCGTCCGCGGCCGTTACGGGGTTTCGCAATGGGTAAGTATCCTCGGCCCAGGCCGCATGGCGCAGCCACGGCCGTGTGTCCGCGTCCGTGGTTCGTAGCCCCCACAGATCGTAGGTCGCGCGCTGCATGCGCGACGCGGCGGGAAAAAGTGCTTCGAGCCCCGGGTACGGTAGATTGGGATCCGCAACGGGCAACTCCAGTATGAGGCCCGTGCGTTCAGCGACGAATGCGGCCCGCATGAGAAAGCCGTCACCCGTCACTGCGCGCGCCGCCCACAGTGCAAGCAGCCGCGCATCATCTGCCGCAAACTCCTGCGCACCGCGCAACCAGGATGCCGCATCCACGGTCAATCGGCGTATGCCTGCAACGGGCGCTACGGGCAACGCGCGCTCCCACCATCGCTCCAGAGACACGTTCAGAGTCCTCCAATGAGGCGTGCCGCCTCACGATACCAATGCGCAAGGTAAGGCGGGATATAGAGACCGAGTACGAACACGATGGTGAGGTGCGCAAACACCGGCAGCAGCGCCGGGGCATGCGGCAAGCGCTTCATCGTCGCATCACCGAAGACCATCGGCTGCACGCGCCGGAATATCGCAGCGAACGCAATAACGAGCGCCACAAGCAGGATGGGAGTCGCCCAGGGTTGCTCCTTCATCGCCGTCGTCAGGATCAAGAACTCGCTCGCGAACACGCCGAAAGGCGGCAGGCCGAGAATAGCGAGCGTGCCGAGCATCAGTCCCCAGCCGACCGTGGGACTGATGCTAAGGAGCCCGCGGATGTCGTCCATAACCTGGGAACCGGCTTTTTGCGCGGCGTGGCCAACGGCAAAGAAGATCGCCGACTTCGTGAGTGAGTGAACAGTCATGTGCAGAAGAGCGGCAAAGTTGGCAACCGGCCCACCCATGCCGAAAGCGAAGCTAATGATGCCCATGTGCTCGATCGACGAGTAAGCGAAGAGGCGCTTGATGTCGCGCTGGCGCCAGAGAAATAGTGCCGCGAGGGCGACCGAAAGAAGCCCAAAGCCCATGAGCATTTGTGACGGCAGAGCCGAGCGTAGCGAGCCCTCGACGAGCACCTTACAGCGCACGACGGCGTACAAGGCGACGTTGAGCAAGAGGCCTGAGAGCACTGCCGAGATCGGTGTTGGGCCTTCCGCGTGCGCGTCCGGGAGCCAATTGTGCAGCGGCGCGAGGCCTACCTTGGTACCGTACCCGACCAACAGGAAAACGAATGCGAGACTGAGCACCGTTGGCTCGAGGTGACCTTTGACATCGTTGAGATGAGTCCATAGGAGCGCCGTCACGCCTTCGCCTCCCAATACCTTCTCCGCGGCGAAATACAGAAGGATCGTGCCAAAGAGTGCCTGCGCAATCCCGACGCCGCAGAGGATGAAATACTTCCATCCCGCCTCGAGACTCGCAGGCGTGCGATACAGTGTCACGAGCAGTACCGTGGAAAGAGTTGCAGCCTCCATCGCCACCCACAGCAGACCCATATTATTAGTGGTCAGCGCAAGCAGCATGGTGAAGGTGAAGAGCTGGTACATGCTGTGGTAAAGGCGTAGCCGGCCGATACTCAGACGCCCGTGCTCGAGCTCGACGCGCATGTACGGACGCGAGAAGAGCGCCGTGGTGCAGCCGACGAACGCTGTCAGCGTGACCAGAAACACATTGAAAGGATCAATGAAGAACTGCTCGCGAGCGAACAGCAGGTTGCCATCCGCAATGACCCGGACCGTAAGCGCGCATGCGGCGACGAGCGTGGCAGCGCTCAAGAGTGCATTCAGGCCAGGCGCGAAACGGCGCGCGCCGAAGATTCCGAGCACGACCGCGCCGCCGAGCGGAATCACAAGCAGGAGTATGAACCCCATGCTACTTCTCCTCCTTGAGCGACTCGAAGTGGTGCAGATCGAGGTTCTCGAAACGCTCGCGTATCTGAAAGAAAAACACACCGAGCACGAGCATTGCGACCAACACGTCGAGTGCAACGCCGAACTCGACCACCATCGGCATGCCGTAGGTCGCGCTCATGGCCGCGAAGAACAGACCATTCTCCATAGACAGAAAACCGACGATCTGCGACATCGCCTTTTTGCGCGTGATCATTGTAAGAAAGGCCAACAGGATGACGGCGACCGCAACTCCGATCGAGTTCTTCGTAGACGTGCTCGCAAGCGCGGAGATCGGCTGCGCCAGGCCAAACGCAAAGATTACGATTAATAGGCCGAGCAGCATTGTCGTGCCAATGTTTGCCATCGGCTCGGTATCCCAATAGACCTCCAGCCGGCGGATCAGGCGGCGCAGCAACCAAGGAAGGAAACCCACTTTGAGAGCCAAGGTGAGCAGCGCCGAGATGTAAAGCTGGGCTGCTCTGGTGCGCCAGGCAAGAAGGAGCGTCGCCAGACACAGTACCGCGCCCTGCGAGGCGAGCAAATCGACGAGCGTGACGATGCGCCGCTGCGAGAGCATTGCAAATGCAAGCAGCAGCAATAGCGCGGCACAAACATTGAGGAGCTGCAGATCCCACGATAGCTGCGTCATACTCTTAAGCTCCAAGCAGTAGATGCACGAGAAGCCCGAGCACTGCAAACAAAAATGCAGATGCCAGAAACTCCGGTGCACGAAATACCCGCAGCTTCGCTGACAGCGTCTCGATGAGCGCAAGGCCGCCGCCCGCGACGACGAGCTTCAAGGCGAGCAGCGGAACCGCAATCAGAAGCGCGCTCGGCGCCGCCGTACCGGCGGCGATCCCCCACGGTACGAATAGCGCAAAGCCAATGCACGCATAGTTGAAAAGCTTCAGTGCGGCCGCCCACTCCATCAGCGCTAAGTGACGCGCTGAATACTCGAGCAGCATCGCTTCATGAATCATGGTAAGTTCAAGGTGCGTCGCCGGATTGTCGATTGGGATGCGCGCGTTCTCGGCAAGCAGCACCATGGTGAAGGCCACGGCGGTGAATGCCAGACTTGGATAGAGACCGACGGCTTCAGTACTCAGGTGTTCGGAAATCGCCGGCAGTGAGGTCGTCGCCGAGATGAGCGAAGCGACGAAGATCACCATCAACAGAGCAGGCTCTGCAAGAAAGCCCACCATCATCTCGCGGCGCGCGCCGAGACTGCCGAACGCGGTACCAATGTCCATCGCCGCAAGCGCCATGAAAACCCGGGCGGTAGCAAGCAGACCCACGAGCGCGATCGCGTCGGCGGAGGCCGTGAACGGCAGGCGCGTGCCCATAGAGGGGATGACAGCGGCGGCCAGTGTCATGGTGCCGAAGACGATGTAGGGCGCGATGCGAAAGAGCGGCGAGGCGTTGGCTGCGATAACGGCATCCTTGTGAAAGAGTTTGTGGATCATGCGATAGGGTTGCAGCACGCTCGGTGCGCTCTTGTTCTGCAGCCAAGCCCGGCATTGAGTGATCCAGCCGAGAAACAGAGGTGCAGCGGCCACGGCAACCATAATCTCAAGGCTCTGGGTGAATAACTCTGTGAGCGTCATGCGAGCACCACGGCCAAAAGCACCAGCAGCGTTACGAAGCTATAGAGAAGGTATGTCGTCACACGCCCCTGCTGCAGCCACGCGACCGAATTCGCTGCCCGCAGCACGAGGCCCGCTAGCGGCTCATACAGCGCATACCAGATGCGGTCGGTCACAACGACCCGGTACTTTGGAGCGCGATCAAATGGCGAGGGCAGTTCGCGCTGCATGCGGAAGAAGGGCTGAAACACATGCCGGACGGGCTGCCCGAAACCTTCCGCAGTGTCCTGCATGCGTGCGTCGAGCTGCCCGAAACCACAGCTCCATGGCACGCTGAGGCGTACGCGCCGATGATAAAAGAGGTGCACCACGAGCACCGTCAGCAATACCACCGCCAGCACGACGATCAAAAAGGCGACCGGGCCGTATGAGGCGCGGCCTTGCGTCAGCGGCGCGAGCAACCACCAGTGCTGAGCATGGTGGCCGAGCCCGACTCCGACGAGTAGCGTCGATACTGCGTTGAGCCGTGCGATCACTTGAACGGGCATGAGGCCTAAGAGCACGCAACCGGCGGCGAGCCAGGCAAGTCCGAGGCGCTCGAGGCGACCGCAGTCGCGCGCGTTGACGAGCGAGCTCTCGCGCGGGGCGCCGAGGAAGATCACGCCGTAGAATTTCACCATGACGTACGCCGCAAGCGCGGCGCTGAGTGCTACCACCGCCGCTCCCAGCGGCAAGAGCATATTGACGAAGGCGCGCGGGATTTGATCGGTCAACAAAAAAGCCTGTAGCAAGAGCCACTCGGACACGAAGCCGTTCAATGGTGGCAGGCTTGAAATCGCGAGCGCCCCGATGAGCGTGAGCCACGCAGTCCAAGGCATGTAGCGCATGAGGCCACCCAACTTGCCGAGGTTGCGCTGCCCGGTCGCGTGCAACACCGCACCGGTTCCGAGGAACAACAGACTCTTCATGAACGCGTGATTCAGACAATGATAGAGCATGGCGATCAGTGCGAGCGCGGCGAGCGACACCATTCCAAGTCCGGCGAATACCAGAGCAAGCCCAAGACCAGCGTAGACGATGCCCATGTTCTCGATCGAGGAGTACGCGAGGAGCCGCTTCATATCCGTCTGCGCCGCAGCGAACACGACACCGAAAAGAGCACTGAACAGGCCGAGAGCGAGCGCGATCAGTCCCCACCACCATATTGGGGTGCCTATGAGATCGAAGCTCACGCGCAGGATGCCGTAGACGGCGGTTTTCAACATCACGCCGCTCATGAGCGCCGACACCGGCGAAGGCGCCGCGGGATGCGCTTCGGGTAGCCACACATGCAGCGGTACGAGGCCGGCTTTTGCACCAAAGCCAAAGAGCGCAAGCAGAAAGGCGAGCGTCGCCCACTGCGGTGTCAAATGCGCCGCACGCATTGTATCGAAGGTCAACGCCCAACTTCCGCCCTGCAGAATTCCGAAGCACAGAAGAATTGCGAGCGCTCCGACATGCGCGATAAGCAGATACAAGAAACCGGCGCGGCGGATCTCGGCGATGCGATGCTGTGTCGTGACAAGGAAATAGGAGGCGAGCGCCATCACTTCCCACGCGAACATGAATGCATAGGCATCGTCCGCGAGCAGCACGAGTCCCATGCTTGCAAGAAACACATGGTACTGCAGGCACAAAAGGCCGGGCGCCGTGCCCTGCCCAGCACGGAAGTAGCCCGCGCCGAAAATTGATATTCCAACCGACGCCACACCGAGGAGCAGCAGGAAGACAGCCGACAGCGCATCGAGGCGCAAATGAAACGGCAAGTCCGGCAGCCCGATCCGCAGCACCACGTGTTCCGCCGCCGTGCCGAGCGCCCAAAAACCCACGAAGGCGATGCCCGCACCGCAGAGCGCCCCTGCGAGAAAAAGCGTACGCCCGGAAAATTGCACGTTCATCGGACGCACAAGACCTGCAATTCCTATGAGAATCCAGCCCGTCAGTAAGACGACACAAGTTGACAGCGGCGACGCCAATATCGCGCTCACGAGGGGCGCAGCTCGAAGCAGCGATGGATCTTTGGATTACGCTCGAAGTCAACCGGCAGTGTTTGTGCCGAGATATCGTCGATCCTAAAGCGTTCCTGCAGCGATTCGTCGAGCCTGAAGCGCTGTGCATTGGTAGAGAAGACCAGTAATCCTCCCGGCGCGAGGAGCGGCGCGCAGGCATCAGCAAGCGCTGCATGATCGCGGCGGATATCGAGCACGCTGTGCATGCGTTTCGAATTGGAAAACGTCGGCGGATCGAGGAACACCAGATCGAAGCGCTCGCGCTTTTCTCGTGCAGCCGCGAGCCACTCGCGGCAGTCCGCGCGCACCAGCAGATGCTTGGGGCCTTCGAGTCCATTCAATGCGAGATTGCGCCCGGCCCAGTCAAGATAGGTGTGTGAGAGATCGACCGAAGTGCTTGAGAGCGCGCGCGCCGCGGCGGCGTATACGGTCGCGGTCCCGGTATATGCAAAAAGATTCAAGAAGCGTTTGCCGGAGGCGGCTTCACGCAAGCGTGCGCGCGTCATCCGGTGGTCAAGAAACAGGCCAGTGTCAAGATAATCATCGAAGTTGACGCGAAACTTGAGTCCACCCTCCTCGACCACATGAAACCTCGACTGCTCGTCGAGCTTGCGGTATTGCTCGCCACGCGGCGTCTTACGTCGCAGGCGAACACGTATGCGCTCCGCGGGCACCCCGCAAACGTCTGTCAGCACGGACAATGCTTCATTTCGCCGGCGCTTTGCCGCCTGCGGATCAACCGTCGGGGGCGCCGCGTATTCTTGCACATAGAGCCAGGTCATGCCGTCCGACACGGTCTTGTAGAGGTCAATGGCAAGTGAGTATTCGGGCATGTCGGCATCGTAGAGCCGATAACACGACACTTGGGCGGCACGCGCCCAGGCGCGTAGGCGCTTCACGTTCTTTGCAAGTCGATTGGCAAACATCTGTGCGCCCGGCGTATCGCGCAGACTTGGATCGACCTTGGTTCCAGCACCGCGCCGCGTTCCCGCAATGATGCTTTGCGGATCAATCTTTAAGCGCAGCAGCCGGCATTCGAGCGCACCGTTCCAGACGACATGAGTTCGATAAGCGCGGATCCCCAGCTCTAATCCGCACTGCGGATCGGTCAATACGGCCGCCTGCCATCCGCAAAAGTGCTCGCGCAGAACTGCTCCGAGTTCGCGATGAGTAGCGCGGGCCGCCTCGCGATCCTCGAGGCGCACGCCATAGGGCGGATTGGTGCACATGAAGCCTATAACCGCGGCCCTCGCGAGCTGCACGGGCGCAGCTTCCCGCAGAGTGCCTTGTGCAAACTGCACGAGCGTCGCAACTCCGGCATGGCGCGCGTTGGCACGCGCATTGCGCACGGCGGCGGCATCTTTGTCCTGGCCGCGGATAACAAGCTCGGCCGGCTCTTGCGCGCGGCTGCGTGAGCGCGCCTCCGCGCGTAGTCGCAGCCAGAGTTCAGGATCATGCTGGCTCCAGCCGAGAAACCCGAAATACTCCCTATTGAGTCCCGGGGCGATATCCGCCGCGATCATCGCCGCCTCGATGACGATGGTTCCCGAGCCGCACATGGGATCCAGAAACTCGGCACCGCTCGCGGCCAGCTCGGCCCACCCCGAGCGCAGCAAAATGCCGGCGGCGAGATTCTCTTTCAGCGGGGCTTCACCCGCTTCGCCGCGATACCCCCGCCGGTGCAGGCTCTCCCCGGCAAGATCGAGCGCTAGGGTAATTGCGGTGCCGTGCGCGTGTGCATGCACGCGTACGCTCGGACGCTCGGTCGCGATGTCCGGACGGTAACCGGCTCGCGCGCGCAGCTCGTCGCAGATCGCATCCTTCAGCTTCAAGGCAGCAAAGTGCGTATGAGTGAGCGTGGGATGTTGCCCGGTAAAGTCGCAGGCAAGAGTCGCGCCCGAGCCGATGTGGATAGACCAGTCGATCTCCCGCGCGGCGCTATAGAACGCATCTGCGTCAGGCGCTTGGAACTGTGCGAGCTCGAGAAATACTCGGTTCGCAGTACGCGACCATAGACAAGCGCGATAGGCCGTCTCGAGCGTGCCACAAAAGCTCACGCTCGTGGATTGCTCGCGGACTTCTGTCGCCGCGAACGCGGTGAGCTCGCGAGCTAGCAGTTCGCCAAGCCCGCGCGGTGAGCTGGCGCGAAACTGCGTCATACGGATCTAGGAACTCACACGGTTGCTTTCGCTGATGATCTCACATCGGTGGCGCTATTCGTGCGCGCTCACGAACCGCTTCTGCGGCTGTCGTCGTACATGCGCGTAAGAAAGCGGCGCACCGCCGGCTCGGCGTCTTCCTGCGCCATGAGGCGCTGCTCAACGAGCATCCGCGCGATTTCCTGGATGCTGCGTCGGCCATCGATGAGCGCCATAAGATATGCGTAGATGCGAGTCGCGATCGCCTGCACCTTGAAATCCTCCAATTGCGGCACCGGCCGGTCGCTCATTACGAGCCATTCGGGCGTTGGCCCCTCGCGCGACACTAAAGCCGCCGCGCCCTCCTTTTGCGCACACCAAGCGACGACCGTCTCCATGCGCGCGTGACGGCTCGCAGGCGAGCACATGTATGGAATGCTTTGCTCGCCGACCGCGGGCTCGCCAAACCCCGCCTGCGTCACGATCGCGAGCGTCTCCTCGAATGACAGGCGCTGCGCGCGCGCTCCCTGCGCAAACGATAAAGATCCGAAATTGATCCAGCAGCCGCCGGGCCGCAGGAGCGCATTGACCTGCGCCGCGAACTGCGCGAAGTCTTCGCTGAGAATGTCGACGAGCCATGGCGTCACGACTGTGTCAAATGCGGCCGTTGTGAAGGGCGCGCGTAGCGCGTCTGCCGCTACGATGTGAAAGCCTGGCCGCACCGGCTGCGGTGCGGCGAGGGTGCGCAACAGCACGTGGTCGGCCAGCCGCCGCGGCGCGATCGGAAATTCATAGAGTTCGAGTTTCGCGCCGCGCGTGACGTCCCGTGCCACAAAAAGCAGCAGCGGATTAAAATCGGCCGCTACCGTGAGCTGCGGCGCACACTGCATGTGCAGATCGTAAGCTAGGCGTCCTGAGCCTGCTCCCAGCACGAGCGTGCTACCCCAGTGCGCGTGGCCAGACGCAGTGGAGCGAATGAGCGCAAGTGAGGCTTCGTTTTCGGCATCGCCCCAAACCCAGTCGCGGTGCAAATTAACGTAGTAGTTCGTCAGTCCCTGGTCGCTCGGCAGACGGGTCCGCAAGGCAAGATGCGTCTCGTATGCCGCCGCCGCCGCCCCCAGTCCGAGCGGCGCCAACAACTGTGTGAGCCGCTGCGCATGGTCCTCATGCGCAGCGGCTAACCTTTCGAGGCGCTCCCGAGTCAGCTCGGAAACAGTGCCTGTCATTAGCTCAGAGCGCAGCGTCCGCGCTTCACGCTCGAGCGACAGTACGAGAAACTGCGAGCGAGCCCGCCATTGAGCGAGCATGCTCTGGGGCTCCGCGAAGAGCCACGGCACGTCCCCCACGACAGGATAGCCAGCGCTACATTCGGCACAAATCCAGCCTGCTCGCTGCAACGAAAGGCTGCCGCGCATGCAGCGCGGGCACCGCAGAAACGCTGCCAAATCCCCCTGATCCGTCACCCTGTGCTCCCCGCGCGCTACGCGCGCAGCGATGCTGACGGCGTAGCGCGCCGCGGTCAATACGTCCGTCGTGGTGGTGGAAATAAGGGACTCATGAAGTGTAAGGCTCGAGCGAGTTAGCCCCCACGCGGCTCTAACTATCAGGGTCGATGCGCTGCTAAGCTTGCTGCGCGAAGCCGCGCTCCCTACGGCAAGATGGCGCGCAAGGGACGCGTGCTTTGTCGCTTGCGTTCAGCGCGCTCTGCGCAGGAGAAATATCTATGCCTCGTACGGTGACATTGGCAGTCGAGCTTCCTGCCTCCGCCGCGCGCCTTTACCGCACGTATCTGGACCCCAAGCAGCACGCGGCGTTTACGGGCGCACCAGTGACAATTGGCGCGCGGCCCGGTGCACCGTTCGTGGCCTTCGGCGGTGCGCTGTCTGGCACCATTCTGCAGGTCGTCCCGAATCGTTTGATCGTGCAGTCGTGGCGTTCGACGCACTTTGCCAAACAAGATCTCGACTCAACCTTAGTGCTGTCGTTTTGGCCCCAGCGACGGGGCGCGCGCATTGAGCTCACCCATATCAACATCGCCGACGCCGACTTCGCCGGAGTCTCAGAAGGCTGGTCCAAGTATTACTGGGTTCCGTGGCGGGCTTATCTGGCGAGAAAATAAGCGCTCGCTGATCTACTGGCTATAATGTCAGTCTGATTGAAACGGCGGTCAACGCAAATAGTGACATTCAAGACCCCGCGGCGCGAAGAGTTGGAGCCGATTGAGATCGCAAGTCGCGACGAGCTGCACGCATTACAGCTGCGCCGACTCAAATGGTCGCTGCACCATGTCTATGACAACGTCGCGCACTACCGGCGTCGCTGCGATGCGATGGGCGCGCACCCTGACGATGTTCGCGTGCTTGACGACCTGTCCAGGTTTCCGTTCACGACCAAGAATGACTTGCGCGACAATTATCCGTTTGGGCTGTTCGCCGTTCCGCGGCAAGCGATCGCAAGGTTACACGCCTCGAGCGGCACGACCGGCAAGCCTACGATCGTGGGTTACACATCAAAGGACATCGACACGTGGGCAACGCTTGTTGCCCGTTCAATCCGCGCGGCAGGCGGCAGAGCGGGCGATCTTGTGCACATCGCCTACGGTTACGGATTATTTACCGGTGGCCTGGGGGCGCACTACGGAGCCGAGCGGCTCGGCTGCACGGTTGTTCCAATGTCTGGCGGCCAGACGGAAAAACAGGTACAGCTCATTCGCGATCTTAAGCCCGATATCATTATGGTGACGCCGTCATATCTCCTGGTCATTGCAGAAGAATTCCAGCGACAAGGTCTCGATGGGCGCGCTACATCACTCACGATTGGAATTCTGGGAGCCGAACCTTGGAGCGAGGCATTGCGTTTGCAGATCGAGTCGGCGCTGGGGATCGATGCACTAGACATCTATGGTCTGTCGGAAGTCATGGGACCGGGTGTCGGCAGTGAATGCATAGAAAGCAAGGACGGTCCGGTCATCTGGGAGGATCACTTCTTTCCTGAAATCATCGATCCGCAAAGTGCAGCCGTATTGCCCGATGGTGAGCTCGGCGAGCTCGTCTTTACTTCGTTGACGAAGGAGGCGTTCCCACTCATCCGCTATCGAACCGGTGATCTCACGCGTCTCCTCGCACCAACGGCACGATCTATGCGTCGCATGCAAAAACTCGTCGGCCGCTCGGACGATATGCTGATCATCCGTGGCGTGAACGTTTTTCCAAGTCAGTTTGAAGATTTGATCTTGCAGATCGAACTCTTTGCACCGCACTACCTGCTGGAAGTCGAACGCACGGGGAACCTCGATGCTCTAATAGTCCATGTTGAACCTGCCCACGGGGTTGACGTAGGCACAACTGGGCCGGCCGCAGCGCAACTCGCACGCCTCGTCAAATCCCATATCGGCATCAGCGTTGAAGTGAAAGCGGAGCCGTGTGGCTCAATCGCGCGTTCCACGGGCAAGGCGCAGCACGTGATCGACAGGCGCAAATCCAGGTAGCCACATGAGCAACACGCAGACTGCATCCGAGGCCGCGCAGGAGCTGGCGCGGCGCACGGCCGATTTCCTCTTTGCACGTGATCAGGTGTCGCGCAGCCTGGGAATGAAGATCGTGCAGATCGCTCCTGGCCGCGCCAGCGTTACAATGCTCGTACGCGCGGATATGGTGAACGGCCACGGCTCCTGTCATGGAGGTGTGCTGTTTTCGCTTGCGGACAGTGCGTTTGCGTTCGCCTGCAATACTCACAATGCGGTAACGGTTGCGGCCAGCGCCACAATCGATTTTCTCATCCCCGCAAGGCAAGGTGACGAGCTGACGGCCGTCGCGACGGAGCTTTGGCGCTCGCGGCGCAGTGGCGTCTACGACGTTGCGCTTATCAATCAACGACAGGAGCGGATTGCACTGTTTCGCGGCCGCTCTCACCAGCTTGACGGCAAACTGCTGAGTGACTAGCGGGCAGCGATGCGGGTGGTCAATCCGATCGGGACAATCGCCTCGCCACCCATCATCTGAACTTCTCCATCTTGGATAAAACACTGCATCTGCATGCCGTGCTCGACCAACGCAGCGAGCGCCTCGCCACTGGCCGCAGTCAAATCAATCACGCTCAGGTTCTTCGACCGTTCCAACGTCGCAGCACTCTTCTGCCACCAAACCTGCGCACTTCGACCGCTGTACGTGTACACCATCACTTTTCGAGCACGACCACAGGCACGGCGGATCTGCTGCTCATCCGGCTGCCCCACCGCGATCCAAAGATCGATTGCGCCGGTCAGATCCTTGCGCCACAAATCCGCTTCGTCGCAGCTTAAGCCGCCGGCAAATTGCAGCGCGTCGTGCGCGTGCAGCGCGAATGCGAGCAATCGCACCATCATGCGCTCGTCAGTTTCTGAGGGATGCCGGGCTAACGTGAGTGAATGCGCGTGGAAGTACCTACGGTCCATATCATTGACCTGCAGCTGTACTTTAAAAATGGTTGATTTGACGGCCAAGAAAATTGCGCTCACGGTGCCGACTGTAGTGCGATGCGACTGTAGCATCCCGCCGCTGCAGCACAAGCGGAGCGCCCAGGCGCAGAGCCTTCTCTCGGGAATGTCACACTCGGTGGCTCGCCGCGCTTGCGCGCTTTTCAGCCACCACAAGACAATATGCGGAGAAAAGCTGCATTTCCCGCCAAAAGCGCGCGCCGCAGTGCTCGTTGCCACGATTGTCATGCGATACGACCGTTTGATCTCTACAATGCGCGTCCAGCCGGATGACCGGAAAAGGATGCCGATGTCCCATAGGAGCGCATGAAAACACCCCCAGCCCTGCAGCCGTTGATCGACGACGGCATCATCGACGAGGTAATTCGCTCCCTCAAGAGCGGCAAAGAAGCGACGGTCTACATTGTACGTTCAGGAACAGAGCACCGTTGCGCCAAGGTGTACCGAGACATGGCGCAGCGCAGCTTCCAGCAGCGCTCGCAGTACCAGGAGGGTCGCAAGGTCCGGGGCAGCCGGCAGGCGCGTGCCATCGGCAAGAAGACACGATACGGACGCAAAGAAGCGGAAAGCGCCTGGAAGAACGCTGAAGTAAGCGCGCTGTATCAACTTACGGCCGCGGGGGTGCGCGTGCCGCGGCCATATGGCTACTTCAACGGCGTTCTCATCATGGAGCTGATTACCGATGCCCAAGGGCACTCGGCCCCACGCCTGGGTGAAGTGGAGCTCACCGCCCAACAAGCTGGTGAATACCACGGTTTTCTTATCCGGCAGGTCGTACGCATGCTGTGCGTCGGTCTCATCCATGGTGACCTATCGCAATATAACGTGCTCGTCGGTAGCGACGGGCCAGTCATCATCGATCTGCCGCAGGCCGTGAACGCAACCGGCAACAATAGTGCGCTGCCGATGCTCGAGCGCGACGTCAATAACCTCAGGAGCGCGCTCGGCAAATTTGCGCCACACCTTCTAGAGACAGACTTCGCAATGGAAATGTGGGCTCTATTTGAAAAAGGCGAGTTGCGGCCCGACAGCATTCTGACGGGCAGGTTCATACGCGACGACAGCGCCGCTGATCTTAACCGCGTCATGACGGCGATCGACGAGGCACGCGAGGAGGCGGTGCGCCGCCAACGCGGTCGCGACGAGATGAGTGCCCGCGGCGAGAATTAATCGAGTCGCGTACGCATGACGAGAGGCTATGGCGCAGGCGCGCTTGTCATATTGGGGCTCATTTGCATCGTGAGCCTAGTTGGCTTGTTTGTCGCGCCGCAGCTCATAAGCCGCTGTTTGTTTCGGCCCTATTGGCTCGTGCGGCGCGCAGAGTATGGCCGGCTCGTCACCTCCGGCTTCGCGCATGCTGATGTCGGGCATCTTATCTTCAACGCGATTACCTTCTACTCCTTTGCCTTTTCTCTCGAGCGCTATATGGGAACGATGCAGTTCCTGGCGCTTTATTTCGCCGGACTGCTGTTCGGCAACGTGGGAACTTATTTCAAACACCGCAGCGACCCGAATTACAGTTGTCTCGGCGCCTCCGGAGCAATCCTTGCGGTGATGTTTGCGTCGATCGTTTACTTACCGAGCCAGCGTCTCTTCATCATTCCTATCCCGGTGCCAATTCCTGCACCTGTATTCGCGCTCGGTTATCTCGTCTACAGCTATTACTCGGCGCGCCAGGCCCGCGGCAGGATCAATCATGACGCTCACCTGGGCGGAGCACTGACTGGACTGGCTTTTGTCGCTGTGACGAACCCCGGCGCGTACCGCAATTTACTGACGGTCGCGTTAGGCTGATCTGGAACTGCGCGGCCGGAGCCCGCCCGCTGCAGCGTCGCGCGCTTCTAACGTCCGCGCATACTGGTCGCGATAAGAAACACACTGACGGCCGCCAAGCCAATTCCGATAAGCTTGCGCAGGGTCGGCGGCTCATTGAGGACCAGCATCCCCAGAAGCGCTCCGCCGACGATGAACATACCGTAAATAGGAACCACTACACTGGCAGGCCCCAACGGCAACGCCCGAAACAGCGACACGACCGCCACCGTCAGTGCAATTCCCGTGGCGTACGCCCAGAATGCGCTGGGGGTGGTGAAATCGCGTGCCTGCAAACCCCGCATGTCGCCGCGGACAACGGAAACGCTCACCGCGCAAGGCATTACGATGACAGTCGCAATGGCGAGCACAAAAAAGCTTGAGAACTGACCGTTGCGGGTGGCGAGCTTCACAAGCAATGAGACCAACGAGTAGCCGATCATGCCGAGAATCGCCCAACCGACGTAATTCATGCGCCTCGTAGCGAACTTTATCGCTTGGCCGTTATCGCGGCGCGGTCCCTAACGATCAATTGGCGCCTGCCGTGCGCGCACGGGTGAATGCCGCCCTCGCCAGAGGCGCACTCTACCAGTGTCCATGTGCACGAAGTCGGACGTGGCATAGAAGCCCGCCCCGCCGCACTGCAACGCTGTCGCGAGCTCCCGAAGCTTCAGCGTCGGGAACCCACTGAGGCGCATATCGATGGCGCGCCCTCGCAGGTGCATGCAGTATTCCACCACGGCGCTGGATCGACGTCGCAACGCGCCGTTGGTCTACGGCGAGCGATATGCCGATATCACCTCGAAGGGACGATCGTGATGCGTTTTGGCTTGCAGAGCGAACAAAATGTCGAGCAGTGCAAGATCGATTGAGCGCACTTCGTTGGTGCGAAAATCCCGTAACAGATGGCTGACGCGCTCAAGACTTGGCGCAAGATAATTCCTCTCCTGAAAATAGATCGTCGACAAGGTTCACCAGTATGGGTGTGCAGGAAAGACCAAGACCGTCGGTCGCTTGCCGCTGCACAGAGCGTAAGCATCGGTGCAAGAGCGAGTACCGCGATGCTGCAAAGAAATCGCGGCCGTAGATAGAGGCACGCCATACGGCATCTCGTGAAGCTTACGAATGACGGCTACTCCTTGCTCTCGACTACCGCAAGTAAGACGCCCCGTTCACATCGAGCACTGCGCCAGTCAAGCTCGCGGGCGCATCCAGCGCGCAGAATGCGACCACCTGCGCGACTTCCTCGGGCGTGGCGACGCGCGCTAGCGGCTGTTCAGCCAAAACGGCGGCGTCCTGCGTGTACGGTGCCACCCGCTCGGTGCCGACCCAACCCGGCGCGACGACGAACACGTAGACGCCCCTGGGTGCCAAAGCCTTTGCAAAGGATTGACTGAAGGCGTTTACGGCAGCCTTTGAAGCCCCGTATGCGGGCGCCGTCGGTTCACCCCGGAATGCGCCGCGCGAGGAGATGTTGACGATGCGCCCGCTCCCCTGCTTTGCCATCGTCCGCGCGGCAAAAAAGGATAACCGTGCCGGGCCAAGAAAATTGGTCGCCAAGGTGCGCTGCACAGCCGCATTCCAAGCTGCATAGTCAGCCGTGAGCGGTGGATGCTCGCAGTAAATCCCTGCGTTATTGACGAGTGCATCTACGCTGCCGAACGCCCGTGTAACCTTATGCCACAACGGCTCAATTGCGTCGACATCACTCAGGTCTGCAGCGAACAGCGCGTGGCCCGAGCCGGCCATGGCGCGCCGTGTCTGCTCCGCCCCGGCTCGGTCGGAATTGAAGTGCACCGCAACGCGAGTTCCGCGCTCTGCCAGCGCCAGTGACGAGTACGTGGTTCATGCTTTAGGCTGCCTCGGCGGATTGTGTGTCCCAAGACATATCGGAACGCAAACGGATCGGAGTCGGGCGGCGCAGGTGTCGTGACCCATCATGCTAAACCTCGATCTGGCGGCCGATTTCCACGACCCGCTGCGACGGCAAATTGAAGCGATCGACCGCCTTCACCGCGTTGCGGTACAAAAAAGCAAAGAGTGGCACGCGCCAGCTTGGCATGAGCGACATTGCGGATCTGTTGACGACCTGGTCACGCGCGCCGAAGTAGACGGCATTCTCCAGATCGATGCTGGGATCAAGATCCGGGACCTCATATAGCGCCGCACACAGGTCGGGAATCTCAACGAATCCAAAGCGGATGGCCACATGCCAAATGCCGGCCGCGATCTTCTCGACGCTGCAGCGCTCTGCCGGGACCACACGCGGTGTCTCTTCAAACACAACGGTCAGTGTCACGACACTTTCGTGTAACGCACCCGTGTGCTTGACGTAGTCAGTCAGCAGAAACGGCACCTGCTGTGTGGTTCGCGTCAGAAACACCGCCGTCCCGGGCACCCGCGGGACGCGATTCCCCCGAAGCTCGTCCAAGAAATGCTGCGAAGTTTCCGGCTTCTGGGCGAAGCTCTTGTGTATGGAGTTGATGCCGGAGCGCCAGGTGAACATGATAAAGAAGACCAGCGCTCCCAATGTCAGCGGCAACCAGCCGCCTTCAGCGATCTTCAGAAGATTGGCACAAAAAAAGCTCATGTCCACGACCAGAAATACGCCGGCAATCAGGATCGAGACCGCGAACGACCAACGCCAGACCTTGCGCATCGCGGTATAGAGCAAAAATGTCGTCAGCAGCATCGTCGTCGAGACGGCGGTACCATAGGCTCCGGCCAGCTTGGCGGAGCTCTGAAAGGCTATGGTGATTCCGACGGTTGCCACCATCATCAGCCAGTTGACTGCCGGCACGTAAATCTGACCGTAGACTCGGTCCGACGTTTGCCGAATGTTGACCCCGGGCAGCCAGTCGAGCTGCATCGCCTGACGCGTCATTGAGAACGAACCGGTAATGATGGCTTGACTTGCGACTATTGTGGCGATGGTGGCAAGCACAACCAACGGATAGACCGCCCACGTCGGGGCGAGCTGAAAGAAGGGATTGCCCCCCACTGTGCCATTCTCGATCAAGAGGCCAGTCTGGCCTGCATAGCTTAGGAGTAGCGCGGGGAGCACGATGGAGTACCACGATAATTTGATAGGGCCCCTACCCAAATGTCCCATGTCGGCGTACAGGGCCTCGGCGCCGGTGATGCACAGAAAGACTCCGCCTAGGACTAGAAATCCAACGTTACCGCTATGCGTGAGGAAACCGACTGCATGCCGGGGATCAATAGCGGCGAGCACGCTTGGATTGCGTACAATTCCCGCGAGCCCAAGACCCGCTATGACGATAAACCAGAGAAGCATAATGGGGCCAAAGGCTCTGCCGATCCTTTCGGTCCCAAATTTTTGCGCAGCAAACAACGCAATAAGGATGCCAACGGCCATCGGCATGACGAACGGCTTGAGGACGGCGGTCAGGACATTGACGCCTTCAAGCGCACTTAGCACAGAAATAGCAGGCGTGATGACACCATCACCGTAGAGCAGCGCAGCGCCAAGCAGACCCACGACGGTCAGCAGCTTCGCGCCGCCGCGGAAAGTGCTCGCGCCGACAAGCGACATGAGCGCCAAAATACCGCCCTCGCCGTGATTGTCGGCGCGCATCACGAAGACACAGTACTTGATCGACACCGTAATGAGCAGCGTCCAGATTATGAGGGAGAGGATCCCCAGAGCGCTCGCCGGCGTAAAGCGGCCACCGGTCGCCTGCACGACCGTCTGCAAGGTGTAGAGTGGGCTTGTGCCGAGATCTCCATAGACAATTCCGAGTGCGGTCAACGCTGCCCAACGCGTCGGCTGCCGTATGGTGGGCGGCGCGGCTGCAGTTGCAGCGTCAGGCATTGGGATAACCTTTTCTACAAGGGGCGTTAGGCGGCACCGCGATGATAGCGAAATACCGAGCGCAAGACAGGTCGCTCTCGCGCCGGAACGAGCGCGCTTTGCGCCGGCAAAGTGAGTTACTTGCGAACGCCTGCACAAAAGTCACGCCGCACATGGCCTTAGATGCATCGCCTGCGTAGGACATCGCTGACGATCAAACAAGGCGTGGACCTATAGGCACATTGCCGCAAATCGATCACCCTAGTCGCCGTGAGACGGTAACAGCTGTTCCTCTCACGCGGGGCCGCATTGAAAACGGCCCCTCTTCATTGGTGATGTCTGAAGCACAATTTCACGGCCACAACCCCCATGAGTTTCCAAAGAAGGCTGCGCGAGTTCCGCGCTGCCGATAAATAACGATAAATGATCCGGGCAGCTGGGTCTAACCCACCGGCGCGCATCCTTCAGGCAATCGCGCATCAGACAAGCTCGGGTGGCGGGAAGGTTATAAAGGTCAATCCATGTTGTGAAGATTCGGTCATGACGGCATACGTCATCTCGTGTGCACTAGCGTACGGCATGGCACAAGCTGCCGGTCGCGCGGCTACACATCGTGATGCTGCCGTTGGCCATACGGTATGTCTAGTGACCGCCGCAACAAATGGCGCGGCGATCCGACGGCGGCCGCTCGATCTGCGGCCACCTGCGCTGCGGCGCGTAACGGCGCATAGCGTGCTGCTCACGGAAATCGGGGCGAATCCGCAGGAGGAGGACCAGTCAGTCAAAATCGTTGCAGAGCCTGCACTCGTGCCGATGCGCTCAAACGCGCAGGCGCACTTGGGGTTAACAGCATCCCTTCAGTGGTCGGTCGAGCACCCGACGCAAGCATGAGGCATTCTCTTGCCGTCGACCCTGATCCCTTAGATTGCAGCGGCACTCGGCTCGATAAGAAGTAGAATCGAGCCGCTGACGCAGGTTCCGGCTCTGCGCGCCTCAGAACCTCAGCGACAGGCAGCTCAGCCCGCCGTCCATCTTTTTGAATTCGGACATTTCGAGCGTGATCACCTGATAGCCTCGCGCCGTCAATGCCGCCAAAACTTTCGGGTACCCCGCAGCAATTAAGATACGCGCATTAACGCGAATGCAATTCGCGGCGTATGCTTCGGCCCGCGACACCGTGATGAGTTCATAGCGATCGAGCGCATCGCGCAGTTGCGCCTGTGCTGCAACGACGAACACTCCTTCCCCAAGATACGACAGGCCCGTCTTCAGATGCAGGAGCGCCTTGCAGGCGCGTATGTCGACAAGCGTTGACTTGTGGCCGAAATCGCTCAGGAAGGCGCCGAGCTGCCGCGCACCTTCCTCATTGGTGCGCGCGGATAGACCGATAACGAAGTCGCCGTCCGCCTCGCAGACATCGCCGCCGTCGACTGTGCCCGGCGGTTGGATCTCGCGGACGGTGCTGAAGAAGCCACGCAGCGGCTCAAGCATGGCAGTCGCCTCTGCCAGACGGCTCGGCGCCCCGGGTCGCGTTACGATGGCCGCGCGAGAAGTCAGCACTGCTGCGTCTTCGACGAATGTGCTGTCAGGGTGTTGAGGATCAGGGGCAAGTTTTGTAAGCTCAAGGCCGCAGTCGCTCAGTGCCTCGCAATAGTGCTCATGCTGTGTAAGGGCAAGCGTGAAGTCCGGAGAGCCGCCACCGGCGCAGGCTGATATACCTGCCGCGAAGTTTGTCGCGGGAATGCGCACTATCGCCTGGGTCAATCGCACGCGAATACTCCTACTAGAGGTGCCGATGATAGCGATCAAGGAGCCGTCGTGCGTAACACACGGCTGACGCAACGTCTGGGCACCGGCTGCTAGTGCGACCTTGCGCGTGCACGCAACAACATAGCACCCGTGAGTTCGACACCGGATGTTGTTCTCACACCGGGACCGCATTGCAAGCGGCCCCACCTCATTTCTGCATTGAGACAAGTTCAGCCGCGCGTTTAACCGCGGCATCGCGCTCCCACCGAATGCCCTCGAGCCGCTTCTGCGCTGCCGCCACGATTTCGGGTCGAGCGCGCTCGGGACGCCCGCAGTCAAACGGCGGTTCGGGCGCATATTCGAGGGCAAGCTGTACGGTCTGCGCGAAGTCGGCACCCGCAATTTGCGCTATGACCGAAAGCGCCATGTCGATGCCTGCGGTTACGCCGCCGCCTGTCACAACATTGCCGTCCCGCACGATCCGCTCAGGGCTCGGTATGACATCGAACGCCGTCAATAGGTCGCGCCACGCCCAATGACAGGCTGCCTTCCTCCCGCGCAGCAGTCCCGCCGCGGCCAACAACAAAGAGCCCGTGCACACTGAAGTAACGTATTGCGCCTGCGCCGCGAGCCGACGCAGCTCGGATAGGTAGCTTTGATCTGCGAGCGCGGCAACGGTTCCGAAGCCGCCCGGCACACAAAGCAGCGAACATTCTGTTATATCGGCGAGCCGCGCTACGCCCGCAAACGTAATACCGCCCTCCGCCTCAATCGTCCCGCCTGCAACCGAGGCGAGCCTGCACCGGGCCTGAGGCAGACGCGCGAATACTTCGAACGGACCGGTAAAATCCAGCTGGGTGACACGCGGGTAAAGCGCGAACACTACGCTGAAGTCGCCGCTCACTGTTTCATCCTCGATTGACGATGCCATATTGATCAATTAGATTTGCGGCGTAAATGACGTTCTTCCCACTTTTTACGCCATGACTCGCCGGATCGCGTTTTTGATCTACCCGGGATTTCAGCTGCTCGACGCCGCTGGGCCCATCGCAGCATTCGAGATCGCGGCGCGCTACAAGCTAGGAAGCTATGACTTGCGCGTGATCGCGGCAGAAACTGCACTGGTACCAAGTTCAGCAGGCGTTTCAATGCCGGCAGTGCGCTTCACTCAGGCGCTTGCGGTGGACACGCTGCTGGTCGTCGGAGGCGACGGTGCGGCCGCCGCTGCTCAGTGCCAAAGAACACGTCGATTTATTCAGGCGTGCGCACAGTGGGCGCGGCGAACGACGAGCGTGTGCTCGGGAGCATACCTGCTTGCGGCAGCAGGTTTGCTTGACGGCAAACCCGCAACTACCC
>Ga0066793_10000169_pt1 | contig 22599 bp, 22 predicted proteins | sample PersoiDNA2013189_FD_83876 | JGI IMG/M metagenome (GOLD analysis project Ga0066793, IMG submission 83876) | Permafrost soil microbial communities from the Arctic, to analyse light accelerated degradation of dissolved organic matter (DOM) -... | ecosystem: Environmental > Terrestrial > Soil >... | reverse complement strand
TCGGCAGACTGTAGAGATCCCCTGAAAACTTATAGCGCATCACCTCGATGCCACGGCCCTGCAAGCCCGTGACAAAGCTATGATTCTCGCCGCCAACCTGGACGACGACGATAGAAGGCGCGACCTTCAGCACATCGACGTACTCGCTATAGGCGTCCCTGAGATACGGCGCTGTATTCTCTCCCTCGTCAGTGACGATCACGATATTTTCCGCGCGGACCCTGTCACGTGTCATCTTCGCCAGCGCGCTCCCGATAGAGGTGCTCCCGTTCGCCTTGATGAACTTGAACGCCTTCTCCCAGTCGCTGAGTGCCGGACGCCTGTCGCCAGTGACCTCGCTCTTGACCTCGAAGGCCATCGAATCGAAGGCGTAGACGTGGAAATCGGCGCTGATGACCGCGCTGACCAGGGCCGCGAGCTGCTTTGCTACATCGATGGCCTGGGTCATCGAACTGCTCTTGTCGACGAAAAGCGCGGTCGGGAGCTTGATCTCTACCTTGTCAGCGACGCGCTTATCGGTAACTTCGGTCAGCTTGCGCTCCATCTCTTCGTCGAGTTGGGCGAACTCGATGGCCTTCTTTGCCTTCATCGTCGAGACGCGCTTATCGGTCGCGGACTCGGCGATCTTCTGCTCAATAAGCGCCTTGACATCCTTGTCATCCAGCGCGCCGCGACGCTTGAGCGCCGCCATGTTGTTGATGACCTCCTGCGGCGACATGGCGCTGATCAGGGCTACCAGGAGCGCCGGAGTGACGTGCTTGATGCTCCCGATCGCGGTCGTGTACGGAATCTTATGCGTCAGGATGAGCTGAGCCTGCTCATCCGCGCTCTCGGTCTTTGCCAGCTGCTTGAGCGCCGCGAGCGGACTCCCCTCCGGCGGCTGTTCGTCGAAGAGGATCGCCTGTGCGCGTACGCCCGGCTTCAGGCGCAGGGTGGCATAGAGATGCTTCAGATCGCTACGCGCACGCAGCGCGGCCCCATCGAACTGCCTGACGTTGTTCTCGCGCGTCTCCAGGTAGTGCGCGATGGCCCCACGCAGCGAGCGCGGCGTCTTGCCGATGACGCGCTTGCTGTGATCGACGACGCGCGCGACTTCGAACGGTGCCAGCCTCTGCAACAGCATCCACGCGACCTCGCGGAACTCCGGGAACTCGCTTGTCGCCAGATGTGCCACGAAGAGCGTCTTGTGATCACGCACTTCCCCCTTCTCAAAGTACCAGGGCGCGAGGTGCGCGTAGAAGAGCAGATCGCGCTCAAGGGCGCTGGTGTGCAGCGGTGCCAGCTCTTCAAGCTTGCGGTGCGGTGTCGTCAGGAATGAGTTCAAAATCTGCACCCGAATGTCGTGCTCGTGTGTCTGTGTCATCTCATCACCTCGTTTCGTTAGAGTACATAATGACGACAGTTCATCATGATGTACAAGTTTGTCGTGCGAGGATACCTCTCTATTTCTCCAATAAGTTAGCACCTCAAAAACGCTTCTGGTGAGCCACCACGGGTAGCGAGGCGCATTGAAGGATACCTATGAAGAGAAAGAACGCCTGCCCCGTACAAGTCAAAAGAGCTTTCCCCTTGCGGGTGCCTTGCGGCTACAGTTGGATTCGAACCAACGACTCTCACCGATTAGAGTGGGAATGTACTCCAGTTTGTAAGCTCTTTTTGTTGGAGTACAGGGCAGACGAAATTTATATGCAAGTCAGGACGCGTGAGTCATAAGAGCTGCAAAAACAGGAGCTCTACCACTGAGCTACGGCCCCGTGTATGGAGCCGGTGAGATTCGAACTCACGACACCCGGATTAAAAATCCAAAAGTTTGTAAGCTCGTACCGTTAGAGCGCGTGCCGACCTGAATATACGCGTGTTGGATATTTGCCTGGGACGCACAAGTCGGGAGAGCTGAAAAAACAAGTCTGATGCCTTTACCATTTCACCAATCCCCTTCGTGGGGGATGGCGGATTCGAACCGCCAGATGTCAGATCTCAAAGTTTGTAAGCTCGCTCAGTTGGAGCGCGTCCCAGGTCAAATAATGGCGTATTTTATAGTCTGCTCCGTGCAAGTCAAAAGAGCCTGTTGATGACAGTGCTGAACCCTCAATTCAGTGTGTAAGCTCTTCTCGTGAGAGCACGGAGCAGCCATTTCTCGTATGCGAATTAGCCGTAGAGCGCCTCGGGACGCAGGATGACCGCGTTCTGAGTGCGAACGATCACGTAGTCGTCGAAGTGGTCGCGTGGGAGATCGAAGTGGCCGCTGACAGCCTGCTTGATCTGGGCATTGTCGGCATCACTTCCCAGATGGAGTTGGGCGAAAGTGAGTTCCTCGCTGCGACCATCGAAACGGACGTGCAGGGCGCGGTTGAGCATCTGTGCCATCTTTTTATCCCCCATATTCAAGAAATGTGGTGTTGACGTAACACCTACTCGTTTGTCATTTGTCAAGTATCTTTGATATTCTTACTTTACCTGATTTTGATGCGCTTGTCAAGGAATTTCTGACCATTTTTGACAATGGCGCGAAAATTGGCCACAATAGGGGTACTGCCTTGCTGCGTGTGGGTGATTGACTGGTGGGGCGCGGGTGGCTCGTAGCGAGAAATGAATTGGAGAAAGAGAAGGGGAGAGCCTTATGGACCCGTTTGAGCAGATTAAAGCCAGGCGCGACAGACCTTTTCCGGACGTGGATTTGAGTCAGGGGCGCAGCATTGCTTATTCGCGCAGTATGACGAGCCGGATAGTCGAGCTGATCGATGGAAATGGTCATGGCAATATTCATGGTGGCGTCATCTTGCGCATGGTTGATGAGGCGGCGGCGATTGTGGCGATGCGTCATTCGCAGCGGCCTGTGGTCACGGCGCGCATCGAGCGCTTCGACTTTTTCGCACCTGCTTATATTGGAAACCTCGTCTCCGTTCACTGCTCCATGAACTATGTGGGGCGTACCAGCATGGAGGTCGGGGTAGTCGTGATGGCGGAGGATCTGCTGAAGGGCGGAGTGCGCAAGATCGCCAGTAGCCAGGTGATCTATGTGGCGCTGGACGAGCAGAAGAGACCAACTCCTGTGCCCCCGCTGCTCCATGCCGATGCCGAGGAGGCGGCGCACATCGAGAAGGCCCGTATGCGGCGCGAGCAGATGCGCAAGCTTGATGAGGAGTTCGCAAAGTTGCAGCAGGAGATGCCGGAGGTGTGAGGGATCTTATGGTGCAATGTGATTATGGTCTACATACCCATTCTCGCCAGCTATGCCCATCGCGCACAAATATTTCGTGGGCGGCGAGGATGTTTGCCCAGGCATTGTAGGGAGACCTTGCGGCCTGCGCCGTGCCTCTCCACGTGCTCGGGTACAATATCTGAAAGACTCCGACAGAATGGCTGCCCCACACAGAAATACGGTTATATGCATGGGCGTTCAATCCTGATTCGCAGCGTGCTACCCGCATGGCTCCCGCCGCGTATGGTCCAAATACATAGTCAATCATGCCGGTTACGCTATCGTGCTCCTGTGCCTGTGCCGTCGATCCAGTTGCATCAACTGCCGAGAAGAGGAGCAGGCTGAGTGCTCCCACCAGGAGAAATTTCATAAGAGATCGCGCTACGTTGTACCACTTTACATCATTGTAGTTCACTTGAAATGTACGCAACTTGTTTCCTTCCACTAGATAACTTGCATGCACCACTCAAACCCTCACTATGCTACTATACTCAACAATAGAATAGAGGTATATTAATATGGAGCCTCCCTGGATTGGTGGAGATGAGCGCCGCAAAATGGGTCAAACGACCCATCAATATGGAAGTGCAGAGGGTTATAATAGCGCCAAACAGGCTGAGTATCTTCTCAGATACCTGCTATTCTGCAAGGGGGAAGTGCATGGTTCATAATCTTTATCGCTTGTATCTTTATATAGTTTCTATCGCTCTGTTGATCTTTGCTGCATTCGCGGTTGGACGACTTTTGAATATGCTGCTTACTTTCACGCCTCTGCATGGCACCGATGGATACCATCCGCCGCCCTCGTCTGACGTTGTGCAATCTCTCGTTTTTGCTGGAGTCTCGTTGGTGATCGCGGGCGCTCTGGGGGGACTGCACTACTGGCTGATCCGGCGCGATATGCAGAACGATCCGGCGGCGGGCAATAGTGCAATTCGTTCATTTTTCCTCAACATGACTGAAGCAATCGGTATTGTTCTGGCTGTGCCAGTTGCCGGTTTTCTGGTCTTCAGCATTCTTGCCTCGTCCCAGAGTTCGGATGTTGTGGTGGCGGCAGCGTTTGCGCTATCTACCCTACTGTTAGTGATGCTGTTGGAGCTGGAGCGCCGACGCACGCTGGTCAGTCAGGGGGCGGCTCTGGGATTTCAGCGCCTGCACTTCTACGGTGTGCAAGTGCTGTTGCTCATCTTTTTAACCTTCGCCTGGCTGAGCGAAAGTAAAACCCTGCTGGATGCGCTCTTTTTCGCGGGCCGCAACACGCTGGCGGCATGCACCGCCAATGGCGATACTACGTATTGCCCCAGGTATAGCGCCCATTTCTTGTTCATCACCTTGCTCTGGTTCGTGGTCTTCTGGGTCGGGTACGGCTGGATCGTCAGAAAAGACTCCGCGCCGCTCTTACGCCTGCTTGTGCATTGTCTCAGCTTTGCCTATGGCATAGGGTTTCTATTGGCGGGCGTTTACCAGGTGTTCAGGCTGATCCTTCAGCCCATTTTCAGCACGGCTCCTGCGCTGCAGGATGTGCTGGGGCCGGGTGCCACATACGATTTTTTCTCGCCATTGACGCTCGGCCTACTCGTCGTCGGTGTATACTTTGTGTGGCTGCGTATGGCGGCGCGGCAGGGCTTGATTGCTCGCAGCGTGCTTGCCCTGACGGAATGTACGATTGGGGCAATACTGGCGGCTGGCGTCTTCTGGTGGGGCTGCGGTAACGCGCTGTATAACCTCTTCCAGCTCTGGGTGCCGGTGCCGCAAAAACCAGATGTGCAGGACTGGATTTCGACGCTGGCCTTTATCCTGGCGGGCGTGTGCTATGTGCCGTTGGATCTCTACCTGCGTCGTCGTTACGCGCTCGATGCCGCAACGGCTGCCGGTCCGCGTCGGGGCTTTGTGCTGGCGCTCTCGGGCAGCGGAATTCTAGCTCTGGCGATCGGCGGCGCGGTGGCCCTGTACGCCTGGATCACGTCTCTGTTTGGCTCGCCGGTCGCGAACTGGCAGCAGGTTACCCACGGCGGGCTGGCGGCGTTTATCGTCGGCCTCATTCTCGTCGTTGTTTACCTGGGAACGGCGGTACGCGAACGCCTCCTGCGCGGGCTGTTCAAGCGTTCAAGGCCGGTGGCTCCCGCGCTTGCTACAGCCGCGCCAGGTATAGCGGGCGTACAGTCAGCCGGAGACGCTACGGTGGCAACGGACGATGGAGTTAGCCATCCTGCTGGAGAAGATGCGGAAGCAACAGGGGCGATGGCTATTCAGCCCGCTAGAATAGAGGCTATCCTGGATGAGCTACTCGCTGGGAAGCTGACGCGTGACGAAGCGGCCACGCGTATCCGCTCATTAGCAGGTTCATCTTTACCATAAATTAGATTTTTGGAGAGAGAAAATGGAGCCGATTGTAACACTCTACGAGTGCGCGCCCGCGTCTCCCGCTACCCTGCCACCGACTTTAGCGACGCTCTACGGTGGCGGTCTGGCGCTGCCACAGGGGAAGGCTGAACGCCCGTATGTGATCGCGAACTTTGTGGAGACGCTGGACGGTGTTGTTTCCTATAACACTCCTGACCAGACGGGCGGCGGAGCGATCAGTGGCGACAATGCACAGGATAAGATGGTTATGGGACTGTTGCGGGCAAGCGCCGACGCGGTTATCTTTGGCTCTAACTCGCTGCGCATCGATGCCGATCACCTGCATATTCCATCGTTCATCTTCCCTGCTCTGACCAATGACTATGATGCGCTGCGCGGTCAGAACGGGCGTTCGGGTAGTGTTCCTCTCAGCGTCATCATGACCGCGAGTGGGCAGATAAATCTCGATGATCGCACATTTCATACGCGGGGTTTGAAGGCTATCATCGCGACTACCACACGTGGAGCCGCTCGGCTCTCGCAAAAGACGGTGCCCGAGGGAACAGATGTGCGCGTGGCGGAGATGGGCGATGCTGCCAACCAGGCAACGGTTTCGCCACGGGCAACCCTGGCCCTGCTGGCCCGCGAGTATGGCGTGCGCGTTGCTCTCTACGAAGGTGGCCCGACGCTACTCGCGTCTTTCCTGCGTGAACAGCAGCTTGACGAGCTTTTTGTGACGCTTGCCCCACATCTCGTTGGACGGACGAACGCCCTGCAGCGTCTCTCTCTTGTGCAGGGACATGCCTTTACACCAGGCGATGCTCCCCAGGGCACATTGCAAAGCGTAAAGCTGGCGGGGAGCTACCTCCTGCTACGCTATAGCATCTCGTCATAAGTATGCAAAACGGCCCTTTTTTGTAACTCATCAGTAGGGATGGGGCTGGCCCCCATCCGGTTCCCCACTATGCGACTCATCACTAGCCATAAAGCACTAAAAGAAGCTGCCGGATATTCCGTAACATCCGGCAGCTTCTCAAACGATGTAGCGTTACCTTGTTATACTCTACTTGGGAAGGGCTTCTACCTCTCCTAGCAGCTTGTCCAGCGTCTCCCGTTTGATGCGATATGCCTGTCTTTCGTTGACGTGCGGCAGGACAATAGCTTCCAGAGCGCCTTGTTTGACCCAGCGGCGGACGGTAGTGTCGTCAACGCGGAGGATATGCGCGACTTCTGATACTGTTAAAAGGTCGTTCATTTCTCAGGCTCCTTGATCTGTGTTTATAATTGAATGTGCCGTACAAATTTGCATAACACGCACTTTCGAGAGCATGGCATGCAAATGAAGCTAAAAAAAGGTTTCATTATTCGGCCTTGTGTACATATTGTATATTATTGTAGGCAAATTGTAAAGCAGTAATATTAGAAAGGGTTAGAGCATTTCATTGGGGGCATTGTATTCAACAGGAAGGACGCCTTAACAATACTTTATATAGAGTATTTCACCGCATTTTGATTTTTCTGCTGGTCAGAACCCAAAAACCTGGACTAGAGACGCATTAGTGCATAATTAGAAGAACAAAATGAAAAAACTCTCCATGATATCATGGAAGCAAGCCAGACCTTATCAACCCAATAGTACTAGCAACAGTGCGAAAACAGGGAGTGGTGGAGGCGGGATGTGCAGTTATACACTACACATCCCGCCTCCATCGCTCTCTGATGACAACCTTCACAGGCGGTCAAAAGATGCTGGTAACTATCCAGCTATGACTACCATCCAGTTCCACAACTATTGTAGAAGCTGATGCCGCTGATAATCGTTGCTGGGCAGCCAGAGGCGGAAGCGTTGTTGCTGGTCGTCGACGAGCAGCCAGTGTTACAACCAGTGTTGGCTGGTGTCGTGTTGTACTGCGTCGTCGTCGTCGCTGGTGTGCTACTGGACGATGGGGTATTGGATGATGTGTCGCTGCAACCGCTCGTGCAGCCCAGATTTTGATGCGATAAGGAGACCGTTGTCGTCGTGGTGGTCGTCACCTTGGTAGTCGTCACCTTATTCGTAACATCCTGATAGGTGGTGGTGCTGGGCGTGGCGCTGGGTGTAGGGCTAGGAGTAGCACTTGGAGTGGTGTTAGGAGCACTGCTGGAAGCGCTGTTACAATAACTACATGCGCTAGGATAGCTGGGAGCGCTGGTGCTGCAAGAGTCACAGGCGTTGGTGCTAGGATAGCTAGGAGCACTGTTACTGCAAGAGTCACAGGCGTTGGTGCTGGGATAGCTAGGAGCACTGGTGCTGCAAGAGTCACAGGCGTTGGTGCTGGGATAGCTGGGAACAGTGACGTAATTGATATAGTAGCCCTGATTACCGCCGCAATCGCAGTTATCCATATTTACACCATAAATACGCACATGTCTGCCATAATAGTGTCTATGTGGATATCTCCATGACTGTATCGCCGTGTGCGCGACATGAATGCTCGTATGGGCAGAAGCTGTTCCCGCTTGCAGGATTCCTGCAATGGCCAGGAACAGACATGCCGCGGTAAGACAACCTACGAGTCTGATGCACAATTTTTGCATACATACCTCTTTCTTTTTTTAGAGCGTGCGAGCTCTTTCATAGCATTGTATTGTCGTTCAAGAATAGGTAGCTCTTACGTTTGAAACTACTATTTGAACCACCAAAAGAAGTATAAATACTGCTGGAAATGGGAAATAGAAATATGCAGATGCTATTAAGAGAGGCTTATCATGCAAGGATTAGAAATAAATCGAGAGGTGCTTTGTATCTCTTTTTATGCAGCAAACGTATCACATATACAAGTCAAAAAGTAGTTTCCATTATGTCGTTTATATAGGGAGGGGTTCCGCTATCGATGTATAGTGGAAATTTCTTACTGCTTGCCATAGAGAAGTATCAAGGAGGAATAGTTCTATGCGTGATTGGTCAGTAAATCGTGTATGTGCGCTTGTATTGGGCGTCATTTTTCTCATTCTTGGCCTGGTTGGTTTTGTGACGCCGCAGGAGAATAGCACAGGAGTACAGGCGATCTTCGGCATCTTTGACTCCGACATGATCCACAACATTTTCTATGTGCTGGTTGGTCTGCTCGGTATCATTTCATCGTTTACGGGGTACTTCCGTACCTTCAATAAGACATTTGGCGTACTCTTCATCCTGCTAGCCCTGCTGGGACTTGTCCCCGCGCTCTACTTCCCGGCTGGTTCGTATGGTCATGACCAGGGCTTGTTCCTGGGCATCACCCATTTGAATGCAGGCGATCATATACTCCATCTCATCACGGGCGTCATTGCTGCCGTGGTTGGTTTCTTGCTGGTAGGACCTGTCACCCATCCTGGCGCTAAGGCAACCGCCCATGTTCGGAACTAAGCGAAACTTCATATCCGTCGCAGGTCCGCTTTGATGCGGGCCTGTTTTTTTGTGAAAATGACGATTACCCGCGCGACTTACCAGAGATGCCAACTGCTGCTCGTTGTGATATTATTGAGGGAGTAGACGTGCGGCGGCTCAAAGCGAATTCCTGTCTATCCAGGATCATGAAGGAAGAGCCGCTCGCCCGATGCCGGTCCTGTATCCTGGTGGATGTGTGCGTGAGAATGTGTCTCTTGAGAAAGCCTTGCCATTTTCCAAGCTATAAAGGGGTTTATTTATGTATACCGTATAGTCTGGGACCCTGCCTTTTAGAAAAAGAAAAAACCGAAGGAATAGGGCATACATACAGGGAGCCGGTTCGTTCTACAAATGAGGAGGAAGTCATGGAAATTTCGCTGCGGCTGGACACACTTGGCATGGTAGAGCTACGTTATTTACGCGGTCGAGAACGGTATCGAGAATGGCCCCAATTTCAATTGCTTGCCGCGTCCAGGCAGGCGCGCGTATTGGCATACTTTACACACGACATTGCCGAACAATTGCATCAACAGATATTAATAGTAGAGGCGGCTGTCGGATTGAATGCCGAAGATGAGGACGAGGAAGATGAGGAAGATGAGAAGAATTACAGTGGTGAAGAGACGGAGAGCGAGGAGAGCGAGAAGCCCGCTGAACGAGAGGGAAGCGCCTTCTCGCCAGCTTTTGCCCAGGCGCTGAAACAATTGAACGAACTGGCGCGCCAACGCCTGCCCGATGGTATAGGCTTCGGCAGCCAGGGCACTGGCGAGCTGGGCGCGGAGACTGATGCTGATAGCGACGAAGAGGATGCCCTTGAGCAGCTGCAAGATGCGTTTGTGCAGATGATGGAGGTTGTACGCGAGCTGGCTGAAGAGATGTCGACCGATGCGCTGAAACTGACGAGCCGTTTTAAATGTGCGCGCACCAACATCGAATTCATTCCACGCGCCGATACCAGCGACGACGATGACGATGACGACAGCGTTCTGGAGATGGCGACGGATGATGGCTTGCTCGATATCGAGGTTGAACTCGTGATGGTACTGCAACTTTTCGAGGAGGGGCGCGCGCGGGCAGACGATCTGCCAGCCGTTGAACTACAACTCGATGTCGATGATTTCGAGCGCCTGCATGAGACGCTCGATATTGCGCTGGAACGCGAGCGACGCAGTCGCCGCCGTAGACAATAGTTTCAATCCCTTCAAGTGGGTCGAGAAAAGACAAGACTCTAGCCGTCCCTTAGTGGGGAAAGTATACTATCAGGTCAAGTGGAAATGCACTAGAGAGGAAGCCCTATGGCGCGTTTGATGACCATTGAAGATCTCTACCAGATGAAGTTTCTTAGCCGACCGCGTATCTCTCCCGATGGCAAGCAGGTTGCCTATGTGGTCACAACCATTGATGGACAGAAGCATGAGTACCGCTCTGCGCTCTGGCTATCAGCGGCTGATGGAGGAGATGCGCGCCGCTTCACCGCCGAGAGCGCGCATACCGGTGATCCGGCATGGTCGCCCGATGGGCAGTGGTTGGCGTTTGTGTCCGATCGCGAAGGTCCGACGCCCGAGACGAAGCAGGAGGAGCAGAAGAAACAGGGCAAAGGGAAGCCGCAGCTCTGGCTCATTCCAACGTATGGCGGAGAAGCGCGTCAGCTTACCTTTATGGAACACGGTGCCTCTTCGCCCGTCTGGTCGCCTGACAGCCGCCGCCTGCTCTTTAGCGCCGCTGTGGGACCCGGTCCGCAGGAGACCGAAGATGGCAAGCCTCTGCCGCAGGTGCGCGTCATCGACAGGCTCTGGTATCGCCTCGATGGTGTCGGCTATATCTATGAGCGCCGCTCGCACCTCTTCCTCACGGATATCACTGGTGCGCAGCCGCAGCAGCTGACGGACGGTGATTGGGACGATGGTGAGGCCGTCTGGTCGCCCGATGGCTCGCAGATCGTCTTTAGCTCCAATCGCGCCGAAGATCGCTGGCGCGTGCCTGGCGCGGATATCTATGCCCTGCCGATCGTTGATGGCAAGGCGGATGAGTTGCGTCGCCTCACCGACGAAACGCTGGCCTGTAGCTCGCCCTCCTGGTCGCCGGATGGAAAGACGATAGCCCTGTTGGCCTCCTACAAGACGAAATCCGGCGGACATACCTTCCTCTACAAGATTGCCGCCGATGCCAACGGACAGGCTCCCACCTGCCTCTCGCGGGACTTCGAAGGCACCTGTATGGATTGGACGAACAGCGACATCGGCGACGAGCACCTGATGCCTGCGCCCACGTGGTCCTCCGACGGTTCGACGCTCTATGTTCTCGCCTCCTATCATGGAGCCACGCGCCTCTATGCCATCTCCAGCGAGGGCGCGGGCACGCAGCCTCCTACGCTCACTCCCGGCGATATTCACGTGCGCGACTTCAGCATCGACGCCGCGAAGGGTCGATTGGCGCTCTTGATCGGCAATCCAACGCGTTCTCAGGAGATCTATGTGCGCTCGGCTGCTTCATCCGACGAGGTGCGTCGCGTGACCAGTTTCAATGACGCGCTTTTCAATGAGCTGGAACTGGCATCGCCGGAATATATGGCCTACAAGGGTGCCGATGGCTGGGAGATGGATGGTTGGATACTGAAACCAGCCGACTTCGATCCAACGAAAAAATATCCTCTCATCATCGAGATTCACGGCGGGCCACAGACGCAGTACGGATATGGCTTCTTCCACGAGATGCAGATGCTGGTCGCGCAGGGTTATGTCGTCCTCTACACCAATCCGCGTGGCAGTTGTGGCTATGGCTACGAGTTTGCCCTGGCCGTGCGCGGTGCCTGGGGCGAAAAGGACTCTATCGATATCATGAACGGTCTCGATGCCTTACTGAGTCGCGGCTACATCGACGAGCAGCGCATAGGCGTCACCGGAGGCAGCTACGGCGGCTTCATGACGAACTGGCTGATTGGTCACTACGACCGCTTCAAGGCCGCCGTCACCGATCGCTGCGTCAGCAACATGGCAACCATGTTCGGCACCAGCGATATCGGCTGGGATCTCGCCGACGACAACCTGGACACCACGCCGTGGGAAGACCTTGAGAAGTACATGCACATGTCGCCGCTCAACTACGTCAAGGACATGCATACGCCACTGCTCATCATTCACAGTGAGCAGGATCTACGCTGCAACATCGAGCAGGCGGAACAACTGTTTGCCGCGCTCAAATACATGGGACGCGAAACCCTGTTCGTGCGCTTCGAGGGGCAGAGTCACGGCCTCTCGCGCGGTGGTCATCCCAAGCTGCGCCTTGAACGCCTGCGGCATATACAGAACTGGTTTGAAAAGTACCTATAGGGGTCCTGCTCGCTCTCACTATCTAACTCACCAGCTATATTGTAGCAATATAGCTGGATTGCTACATGATAAGATAGAAAAAGAGAAGACCACGATGTGGCTTACTCCTCCTAATCGTTGTGCTAAAGAGCTACATTGTGTTGACATCGGACAACAAAGCTGCTATAGTAGCACCAGGATGGCGGGAGTTGAAATAGCAAAGGAACAACGACCAGAAGGAGGGCGTCGTGACCATCTCGTGCAAATTTCGCCTGCTGCTTGCCAGGGTGAATGTCGAGCGTGCTAGGCAAGGGAAGCCCGCGCTGAGCCTGCGACGCATGGCGGAAGAGAGCGGGGTGTCATTAAGTGTGCTGGCAGCCTTGAATACTGACAGGAACCAGCGTATCGATTATGCCACCATCGATCAGCTCCTGACCTACTTTAATTCATACTTCAAGGTCACCACTAATGACTTGCTTGTCTGGGAGCTGCCACGCGAGGTGGAGCAGGCCGTCTGACGAGCTGATATGCGCGGGGGAAAGCGTTCTCCATAGAGTATTGAGAAAGAGGGGATCATGGCAATTTTATTGAAATCGCGCCAGGAGATTGCGCATTTACGTGAAGCCGGGCGGCTGGTGGCGCAGACATACGAAGTTCTGCGCCCACATGTTGTGCCGGGCGTAACGACGGGCGAATTGGACAAGATCGCCGAGGACTTCATCCGCAGCAGGGGAGGAATTCCGATCTACAAGGGCTATGGTGCGCGCCCTGGTCGCAATGGTCAACCGGGCGTGCCGCCTTTTCCCGCGACAATCTGCGTTGCCATTAACGATGTGATCTGTCACGGCTTCCCCAGCAATAAGCAGAAGCTAAAAGATGGTGATATCATCGGCATCGATATTGGTGCGCTCTACAATGGCTGGGTCGGCGACTCCTGTGTCAGCTTCGGCGTTGGCAAACTGGACGAACAATCGCAGAAATTGCTGGATGTCACTTATCATTGTATGGAGCTAGGCATCGAGCAGGCGCGCCCTGGCAACTACCTGGGCGATATCGGAGCCGCCATCCAGACATACGCCGAGGCAAACGGCTTCTCGGTCGTGCGCGATCTTGTGGGACATGGCGTCGGGCACTCTCTGCACGAAGATCCCAACGTGCCGCATTTTGGGCAGCCCGGTACGGGACTGAAGATTCGTCATGGCATGGTCTTTACCATCGAGCCGATGATTAACGTGGGAAGGCCCGAGACGCGCCTGCTCCCCGACCGCTGGACGATCTGCACCGCCGACGGTTCGCGCTCCGCCCAGTACGAACACACGTTGGCGATAACCGATGGCGCGCCGGAACTCCTGACGTTGCCTTGAGCGCCTGTTTTGAGAAGAAGCGCTCATATCTGCAACATTCCAATCTTATCGCTGTTCGCCTCGGTAAACCATAGCGTATGCTTCGCCCCGGCAGCTATACCAAATGGCAGGCTGCCGGGTGTGGGAACAGCGTAGTAGATGAAGCGGTTGGTGCTTGCGTCCAGACGCGCTATTTTGTTCTCAGTGCTCACCGTAATCCAGACCTCGCCATCCGCTGTCAGTGCCAGTCCGTACAGGCCACCCGCCGTATTGCCCGTGTGGGGAGTATAGTAATAGGTGAAGGTCGCCGTGCGCAGATCGAGCCTGAGCAGGAGGCCCGAGGTGAACGAGGTGGCCCAGATAGTGCCGTGGGCGTCGCTGGCTATCTCCATCTGTGGATTGCCAGGCGTGCGCGTATTGAAGAAATGTACGCTGCCCGTTTGTGCATCAAGGTACCCAATGCGCGGCGTTGAGGATTCGGTGAACCAGACCCTGCCTGCCGGATCGATTGTTATACCGTAAGGATCAAGCGTCTGCACGCTCTTCTTTGGCGTGAGCGGGTAGTGCTTGAACTGTCCGCTTTTCACATCCAGCATCCCCAACGAGTCGGCGTTCAGCTCTGTGAACCAGACGTTGCCGTGGGCATCGAGCGCCATATCGTTCGGAGCGAGCGGTAGCGTCAGTGTTTTGTGTGCATCGCTGGGATCGGGCGTCGTCAGCGTTGGCAGGTTGTACACCTGGAACGTGTGCGTGTTGGGAAAGTAGTGCCCGATATAGTTCGCGTACTGTTCGGCGAACCAGATGCTATCATCCGCCGCCACCGCGATGCCCATGATCCCGTTAGCTCCGCGCGGCGGCTTCATCTGCTGAAACGTCTGCGTCTGGGGATCAAAGACGGCCAGGTAGTTGCGCCCCATCTCGCCGAACCAGACGCGCCCTCTATGATCCACGACCGGGCGCATAAGCCCGCTCTGCGCCTGTGGCAAGGGATATTCGCGTGTATTTCCTGTAGCCATTATTGCCGGTAGTGTTCCTGGCTGTTGGATGAGAGTCGGCGTGGCGGTGGCAGCATTCTCGCTCGTCGATGTGCTGGGCGATGGATTGGCTGCATTGCCGCAGGCCGCGAGCAGTAGAAGGACCGCTAATAGAACGCTGAAACGCACGAACAGGTATTTGCTCAAGGCTCGTCCTTCTTCCGGTGGATGCAGGGCGACCGCGAGGGTCGCCCCTACAAGAACACGCCAGAGTGTCCATTTTCATCGTCTGCTTGTAGGGGCGACCCTCGCGGTCGCCCTGCAGGCTTCATGCCTATGCAGTCGCCTTGTTGCCCTGTGTAGCTGCCCGCGATACCATCATCTACCAGGTGTGTCAGGCGCGCTTCGACCAGAGAGTGACGCCAGCTGTGGCCCTGCTCGGGGAGGTTGCCAACCTCGACGCGCAGGTAGTTGTCGGTCAGACCCTCCCAATAGCCGTTCTTGTACTGCTCGATCAACACATACGCCGTTTGATCCAGGAACTGTTGGCGGAAGAGGCGGCTGTGCTCATCATTGAGCGTTAACAGGTGCTGGCTGCGTGCCCTCTTCACCTCATCCCTGATCTGTCCACGCATACGCGCCGCAGGCGTGCCCTGGCGCGGAGAGAAACGGAAGACATGCGCCTTCGCGAACTCGAGTCGCTGCGCGAGCTGGCAGGTCTGCTCAAAGTCCTCGTCACTCTCGCCAGGAAAGCCGGTAATAATATCTGTACTGATCGCCACGCCAGGGATCAGGCGCTTGGCGGTCGTGACGATGGTCTCGTAGCGGCTGCTTGTATAGCGGCGGGCCATGCGGCGTAGAATAGCGTCCGATCCGCTCTGCATCGGCAGGTGGAAGTGACGGCACATGCGAGGATCTGCCCAATGTTGCAGCCACTCAAGGCGGAAATCCTCGGGTTCCAGCGAGGAGACGCGAATACGCGCTATCTCCGTCTCGCGCAGCAGGGCCGCGATCAGATCCCCCAGGTCGCGCCTCTCGTCGTCCTCGGGATGGTAGTCCCCCAGGTGAATGCCAGTCAGCACGATCTCCTGATAGCCAGCACGCACCCTACGCTGAACATGTTCAACAATCGAAGCTATGCTGCGACTGCGCGACTTGCCACGCACGTAAGGCACTATACAGTAGGTGCAGCGATTATCGCAACCATCCTGCACCTTCATCTGCACGCGTGTACGCGACAACAGCCGCTCACTTGCGTGAATGCTCTCAGTAAAAGGCGAGAGGCGCGTCGGATTATCCGCCTGTGGCTCCGTCACAGCGAAATCCAATGTGCCATCGCTGCCGATATGCTGCGTATCAAGTGGGAGGACGGGCAAGGAGCGGAGCTTCGGTGCGGGAACATCTCTTGTCAGAGCAAGCTCTGCCGCGTTGTCTACGAATTGACGCTTCTGCGCGATAGCCTCGATGAGCGTCTCTTTCGCGCCGTTGCCCACCACCAGATCGACGCCTGGGAGCGCCGCCACCGCCTGCGGATTCAGCTCCGCGTAGCAGCCGGTCACGACCAGGAGCGCGTCCGGGTGGCGGCGATGCGCCTGCGCGATCATCTGGCGCGAACTACGGTCGCCAAGCTGCGTCACCGTACAGGTATTGACAATATAGACATACGCAACCTCCGTGAAGTCACGCTGCACAAAGCCCGCCGCGCTCATTTGCTCCCCAATGGCCTCGCTATCGGCCTGGTTGACCTTGCAGCCGAGCGTCGTCACGGCGAATGTCGTCTCTTGTAAGATATGTTCAGACATAGTTCCTGCTGTTTTTGCCTCTTCTGGAAAGTAGTATTGTGAATTTGATTATAACGTATTACGCCAGGATTGGGTAGAAGGGAAATTTGAAATGATGTGTTAAAAACTATCCTGTTGCTGAACGGGTCGGTACTGCCGTCTCAGTGTAGGAGGTGGTGGAGGCGTATTGAGGAGCGACTTCTGCATCAGTGGAAGCGCGAACCAGACGTTACCCAGGCCGAAGAGCGTGCCAGTGATGACGCGCAAGTACCATGTGCTCTCGCGCAGACCGAACATCTGGCTGATACCATCCAACGCTATTGGTACCATGAAGAGGAGCCAGACCCACCAGGGGATGCCGGGCAGGCGCTTCTTGCTCACAACGAAAGCCAGGCTACCCAGAAACATCGACGCGTAGATAGAGAAGTTGCGCGCACACAGACCGAGCTGGTGGCCCAGGATATAGAACGAATGCGCCGGAATCTGCGCGCAGACGTAATGGAGAGCGTAGAAGAGTGGCTTGGCGATGGCATCCATACCCAGATAGGAGAGGAAAGGCACCGCGATTGCGATTAGCACAAGCGTCCCCAGGATGACCGTAATGATGTGTGCCCAGTAGTCCAGCAAGAAATCGCCCAGCGAGCTAAAGAAACGCCCGACGCTGCGCATGCTAGTAGAATGAGTACGCTGCTGGTGAATCTGCTGTATCGCCATAACTCTTCTCTTCCCTAATCCGTTTGTTTCGTCTGCGTGCTCTCGGCAGTGCTACCCAGGGCAGAAGCCAGTTCATCGTAATCTATACGCCCCTCGATCAGAATAGTTTCATCGATAACGATCACAGGAATGCGATAACGATACCGTTCAAAGAGAGCGAGATCACTGCGAATGTCTATTTCAGTCAATGTATAAGCAGTTTGAGCTGCGATCTCATCGAGCATAGCGCGTGCATCCTCGCACAGGTGGCAACCTGCCTTAGTGTAGAAAGTCACCTGTGGAAGTCCTGGAAATTTCTCTTCGCCCATATTCCCTGCTCCGAGTAGTTGTGTCACAGCTATCATAGCACACATTGGTCGAAATGGGCAGAGAAATAGGACAAAAAATCAGGGCGTATTGGACGCACAGGACGCCGCCGGGTAGTTTTGCCCGGCGGCGTCCTGTGCATTTAGCGAAAGTTCTGTTGATAGCGTCCTAGCCCCAGCAGTCATACGGTGGGGGAGGACAGCCCCAGGCGATCGTGTGTGTGGGCCTGGGAGGATTGGAAGAGGGCAGTGTCACCAGCTTCATCGACCAGCTCAGTAGTCCTACCAGCAACACAAGGGCCAGGATCACCAGGAAAAGGACGCGTTTGAGAGATAGAGCCATAGTACTACTCCTTCTGACTGAATTTTGACGCGTAAAAAAACATATCTACGCTCGTGCAGGCAATTTGCCTGTCTATAAGTCAGGTGGGAGAAAAGACCAAAAATCTTGCACTTTTGCTATCTTTTTCCGAAATCGTCATTTTATGTAGTACCTAGAGTTCATGTAACGCAATAGGACAGGTGAGAGAGCAAGCAATGAATGAACAGGGAGACGCTTTACGAGCAAGCATCCAGGCCATAGCAGAGAGGGCTATTCAGGCGTATGCGCAGGGGATACTCACCGTAGAGGAGCTGGCCGAGCAGATTCTCTTAGAATGGCAGAAGATACGCAAGGGTGACGAGCAGCCCGCGCGCGAACTCCTGTGGCGTATCGCGCAACGTATATGTAGTCGAGCACTTTACAGCGCGTGGCGTTCGTCCGATATAGCGCAACGCAATCAAGCTTTTTACAATCTCAGGCGCTACCTGGAACAACTATTGAGGAATCTGCATGCTGTCTCGCGGCTCCACGACGCCGCGTACGCGGTCGATGACATCATTCACCAGGCACTGGAGATACTTCTGCAGGAGAAAAAGTCTGGACCCGATGATCCGGCGGCCTTTTTGAAATGGACGCAGGTCATACTCATCCGTCAGGTGCGTACCTATCAACACAAGTATCAGTCCGATGCCTGCGTTTCGCTAGATGCTCAGATAGAACTTTTTCAGGACCAACTCGTAAATACTGGTAGTAGTGATAGTCGTGATCCGCTGGAACAGGTAGTATTGCGCGAGTTACAGCAGGCGCTGGGTAGGGCCATTCTATCGATGCGCAATCTGCGCTATCGACAGGTATTGATCTATACCTTTCTCGTAGGCGTAGATGAAGATGAGATGGCCCGGCGTCTCAACGTCCCCGTGCAGGATATCTACCTGTGGCGACACCGCGCATTGAAAGCGCTGCGTCGAAATCCAGAAATTATGGACATCTTGCGTTCTATGCTTGAATAGTGTACTGTATTCTTGAGTGAGTGGTTAGCTTTTGTTATGAAATGTGTTGATAATGGGCTGTGACAGGATTGCACAATTATTAAATACTGATTGGCAGACGGAAGACGTAGATAGAACAACCAGCGTGGTCGCCCATATCCGCTCCTGTCCCCTGTGTCACCACGGCCTGGTCTTCCTCTCCCACGCGCTCTTGAGCAAGGATATGCTTTCTTGCGATCAGTGCCGCGCGCGTTTCCCCGATTATTACGAAGCCACGCGCCCTGTGTACCCGCTTGTCGCTATGCCTGAGCAGCAGATCGCCGAAGTTGCGCGCCACCTGGGCGGCTGCCCCACCTGCCACGAAGAATACGCAGACCTCGTCCTGCTATCCGAGTTGGAAGAGCGTGGAGAGTTGATTTAGCCCTGTTTTATTGGAAACCTCACCCCTATTTACAGCGCTTGCAAGTCTATACGGCCTTTTAAAGATAGCAAACCCATTCAACAAAAAAGCCGGTCCTATGCTTTGCATAAGACCGGCTTTCCTTTTTTTGCTACTCCTGTGGGCGATTGCGGGCGCGCTCGTTCTGCGTCAGGTAGCGTTTGCGCAGGCGGATGTTCAGCGGCGTGACCTCGACCAGTTCATCGTTGTTGATGAAGTCGAGCGACTGCTCCAGGCTCATCAGAATCGGCGGCGTCAGGCGCACAGAGATATCTGAGGTGGAGGAACGGATATTGGTCTTCTGCTTCTCTTTACAGATGTTGACGACCATATCCATCGGGCGGCTGTTGAGACCGACGATCATACCTTCGTAGACCGGCGTGCCAGGCTCAATGAAGGTATCGCCGCGCTGCTGAGCATTGCCCAGACCGTACGTCACGGCGACGCCCAGTTCGGAAGCGATCAGCGCGCCCATGCGGGTGGTGCCGATCTTGCCCATCCAGGGTTCGAAGCCTTCGAGCAGACTGCTCATAGCGCCATTGCCCTTTGTCAAGGTCAGGAAGGCATTGCGGAAACCGATCAGGCCACGCGTGGGGATATTATACTCCAGGCGTACATTGCCAGCTCCGTCGTTGGTCATATTGGTGAGTTGCGCCTTACGTCCGGCCAACGTCTCCGTCAGAACGCCGATATAGGTATCGCGTGTATCGATGACTAAATGCTCGATTGGCTCAAACACGTGTCCCTCTTCGTCTGTGCGCGTAATGACCTCTGGACGCGAGACCTGGAACTCGTAGCCCTCGCGCCGCATCGTCTCGATCAGGACCGAGAGGTGCAGTTCGCCGCGTCCCGATACGACAAACTCGTCGGCTGAGTTGCCATCCTCGACGCGCAGGCTTACATTGGTCTCCAGTTCGCGGTAGAGGCGCGCGCGCAGTTGCCGCGAGGTTGGGAATTTGCTTTCGCGACCGGCGAAGGGACTGCTGTTCACGCCGAAGGTCATCTTCAACGTTGGTTCGCTGATCGCTATCGTTGGCAGTGCCTCGGGGATATCAACGTCAGCAATCGTCTCGCCGATGTTTGCATCAGCAATGCCGGTCAGTGCCACGATATCGCCAGCCATTGCCTCCGGAACCTCGATCCGCTGCAAGCCCTTGTAGGTCAGGACAAGGTTGATCTTCTGCCGTGAGACGACGCCATCGCGATTGATGCGTGAAACAAAGGTGTTGGGCGTGATGCGTCCACGGGTGATACGTCCAATGGCGTACTTGCCCTTATAGTCGTCGTAGTCCAGAGCCGCCACCAGCATCTGCAAGGGCGCTTCGATTTCGACTTTAGGCGCGGGAACTGTATTGACGATCGTCTCGAACAATGGCTCCAGATCCTTGCGCTCATCGTCGGGATGATACATGGCGACGCCGTCGCGCCCGATAGCATACAGCGTTGGGAAGTTGAGATGGGCATCGGTGGTTGCCAGCTCCAGGAACAGATCCTGCGTCCACTCGAGCACCTGCTCGATGCGCGCATCGCGGCGATCGATCTTGTTAATAACAACGATCGGCTGCAGGTTCAGCTCCATCGCTTTTTGTAGTACGAAGCGTGTCTGCGGCATCGGCCCCTCGACGGCATCGATCAGTAGAATGCAGCCATCGGACATATTGAGAACACGCTCTACCTCGCCACCAAAATCGGCGTGGCCTGGCGTGTCGATAATATTAATTTTGACATCGCGATAGATGATCGCCGTATTCTTCGCCAGAATCGTGATACCGCGCTCGCGCTCCTGATCATTCGAATCCATGATCAGATCGCCCATATCCTGGTTGGCGCGGAAAATGTGGCTCTGTCTGAGCAGGCCATCCACCAGCGTTGTCTTTCCGTGATCGACATGGGCGATAATGGCCACATTGCGAATATCTTCTCTTGTAGTCAGTTTTGAATCCTTTTCTAAAGCCGTTTTTACTTGCATTGCCGGAATGTCTATCCTCCATATGACGGCGAGCGAGCCAGCAAACTTCTCTATTTGTTTTCCAGTCTGCTGACAACGTTGCCTGTACGCTGATTGTATGATTTTAGCTCAAGTTGCTTTTCTTGCATCGATCCTTAACATAGAAGAGAAGAAATGCATATAAGTGCTCACTCTTGTGCGAATAATATGTATCGCAATATGCCTGGTCCTTTTATTAGATGAACGCCAGGAGACGCAAGAATTAGAAGCCACTGCACCGCAACATCGATCTGCATATCACCTATATGATACCTCTAATTGCGCGGGCTGGCAACTGTTTAGTAATGTAATCGGCATAAGAGGCTACGTTGCCTATGGCGGTGAGCGTTTGCAACGTATTTGAGAGCACGCAGAAGGAATATTGAGTGTTACACTTATGAGAACAAAAGCTAGCCCTTTCTCATTCCAACACCATTACCAGAACAAATATTCCCCCAGCGTATCATTGTTCATCGCGTTATCCCTTTTATTAAGAGGGGAGGCAACACGTTGTACCTCTACCTCATCTTGAAACTCGACGCTAATCTCAATCGTGTTAGTGCCGTGTACACCCGTACAAATACAAACGAAACATCTCAGCCTGACAATAAAGGAGAAAAAGTATATGTGGCCATACGATCCAAACAATCAGCAGATGTATCAGAACTACGCGAACTCCTGGGACCAGGGCACCTATTCACAGATTCCCGATCAGGAGGCATACCAGAATTACAGGCAGTTTGTAAATAATGCTCCGCCGCAGATGGTTGCGCAGGCGCATCAGCAGTACTACCAACAGATGCCTCCACAGCAGCGCGGTGGCCTGTTGCAAGGGCTGCTTGGTGGTTTGATGCAGCAGGGTTATAGTCCCCAGCAGATGGGGCTGCAAAACACAAATCCTAACAATATGTCTCCCCAGGATGCGGCGCGTATGACCGGTTTCGCTCAGCAGCAGAACCCCGATATATTGCATCAGATCATGGGCCCCGGCGGTCCTCTTGGTAGCACGGGCGCGAAACTGGCCGTCGCGGGTATCGCCGCGCTGGCCGCCAAGCAAATACTCGGCATGGGTCCTGGCGGCAATACTGGTGGTGGCAACATGGGCGGCTTGCTCTAGGCCGCTGAACATTACTTTCGATACGCATTCTATGCAACATTTGTGTGTAGGGGCGAAATTTACACATATACGCCGAACGGGCTTGTAAATCGCGCCCCTACAGCATGAACAGCGTCCTTACATGTTAATATGATTTCGTGCGCGATTATTCATGGCTGTGGGCGTGTCCGACATAGGGAGCGTGGGCATCGATGAGAGGGCGGCGCTGTTCTGAGGCGAGATGCTGCTTCAGCCAGTCGACGATCGTATCCAGCCCTGTGCTATTTCTGAGATTCGTGAAAACGAATGGTCGATCTTCACGCTGGATACGCGCGTCCCGCTCCATGACCGCCAGCGACGCCCCTACGTACGGAGCAAGGTCTATCT
>Ga0066793_10000167_pt1 | contig 22648 bp, 18 predicted proteins | sample PersoiDNA2013189_FD_83876 | JGI IMG/M metagenome (GOLD analysis project Ga0066793, IMG submission 83876) | Permafrost soil microbial communities from the Arctic, to analyse light accelerated degradation of dissolved organic matter (DOM) -... | ecosystem: Environmental > Terrestrial > Soil >... | reverse complement strand
TGTGACTTCGCGGGGCCGATCTAGCTCTCCACTTGTGCTGGTTTGTGCGATGGCGGGGTGACCGGCGCAGGGAGGAGCGCCGCGGCGCCGCGCTTTTCACTCGGGAGCCAGCGGGCTCACCCCGCTGGCAGGGGCAAGGTATCGAGGCGTGCGCAGGCGGCGGCGAGGTCTGTTGCCCAGGGCCAGTGGCGTGCGAGGCGCAGCTTGGTTGACCGGCCTGAGCGGGCGAGTCGTCCGGCTTGGTGCAGGAGGCGGTAGCGAAGCGCGTGTGGTTTGCTGCGGGCGAGATCACCGGTGAGTGTCAGTGCCTTGGCGTAGGCGAGGAGGTCTTGTGCGCAGAGCGCGAGCTGCATCCAGGTCTCGTTCATCTGGTAGGCCCGGAACGGGAGCTTTGCCAGCCCGAGTGCCTGTGCGTCTTCGATGCGCTGCTCGACGTGGGCGTGCGCGCGGTGAGAACGGTCGAGCGGTGAGGAATGCTTGGTGGCGCCAGCCGTCGGTGTCGATCAGGGACAGTTGCGCGCCGGGGTGAGCGCGCTCGCGCCGGACGAGAAGCCGCGCGCCTTGCCCCCAAGCGCAGAGGTCGAGCAGGCCGGTCAGCTCCGCGACGTAGGCCTCGCGCGGACGGGTGGGGTGATCGCAGACGGGCTGCCCGTCCTGGCTGATCGCGGGAACCCACGCATCATCGGGGAGCCTGGTGATCGCCTCGCGTACCTCGGCGTTCAGGTCGTGCCCGACCGAGAAGCGCATCTGAGCATCGCGGCAGAAGTCGATGAGCTCGTGCACGCACGCGGCGGAGTCCCCGCGGACGAGCAGCTCCTTGGTCATGCAGCCCTCGGGTAGCTGTTGCAGCGCGAGCTCGATCGCCTGGGTCTGGTCTGAGCCGGTGTTCGAGCCGGCGTTACCCGGTCGCAGGATGCCGTCGAGCGCTCCGTCTGAGCCGTCCAGGTAGCAGAGCATCGGGTGAAACCCGTAGCCGCCCTTGTAGTTGCCGGCGGCCTGCTCCTTATCGGAGTGGGAGCCGACCAGGGTCGCGTCGACGTCGAGGACGAGCTTCTCGGGACGGGCGCCGAGCGCAAACGCGCGCTCGCGCGCGTCTTTGCGGGCAGCACGCAGGCCTTCCAGTTCGGATGGCCCGATCCGCTCGATCAGCCTGAAGGCGGTGGAGTCTGAGGCCACCGTGCCGAACAGGTCGGGCTGGTCACGAAGCGCGGCCAAGTCCGAGAGGTGCTCGCCGCCCTGAACCAACGTGACGATCAGATCGCGCAGGACCCGGCCGTCATCATGAGCGGAACGGCGCTGACGGGTGCCAGCCAGCGCCATTGAAAGCCCCCCGGTCAAGCCCAGCCGGTCGGCCAGGTTGACCAGCAAAAGCGCGCCAGCGTGCGAGCAGAAACCCTCGCCGTCCGCCGTGACCTCTACGGTTTCCGAGCAACCTCTACGGTTCACCTTCATGGTGATGTCTCCTGAGTGGGGAATGCGGATCTCGACACCCGCATTTTCCCCGCTCAGGCGGCGGAATCACGCCTTCAGAGCACGACTCGCAAGACGGCTTACTGCAAGATCTGGGTTAGGGACGATCTTGCTGCCGAGGCCTATTCGGAGCTATCTGCGTTTCCCGCTGGGGTGGTTGGTGCGGGGCTCCGTAAAGACCTTGGAACGGTTGCAGGAGGCGCGCGGCACTTCCTTGGGCGCGGTCGGGACAACATCGTCGTCCGTGCGAGCATCATCGGCGGTGGGTGGCGTATCCGAGAGCCAGAGGCGGTGTACATCTCGTCGTGACCGCTAGCACCCTCACGCGAGCGAGCCCGAACCGGCCTCGGCACCAGCCTGTTCGAGGGGCGCACATCTATGTCGAGCGTGACTTGTACAGTCACCATGGCATTGACTGCGGCGATGGGACGGTCATCGACTTCGCCGGGCAGGGCGGGGGCAAGAACACAGCGATCATCCGTCGCGTCACGCTGGCGGAGTTCGCCCAGGGCGCGCCCGTGAGGACCCGTACCTATGGGAAGTGCTACAGCCCCGAGGTTGTGGTGGCGCGCGCCGCCTCGATGATTGGGTGCTCCGGCTATGACCTATTCTCCAACAACTGCGAGCACTTCGCCACCTGGTGCGTCGCAGGCGAGCACAGCAGCGCTCAGGTTGAGGCCGTGTGGTCCACCGCCGGCATGATCGGGGTGGGGAATATCGCACCGCGCATTGGGAGGGGCGCCGTCGTCGGCCTGGGTGAGACGGCCCCTCGGAGCGCGTCGAACGTGATCTCCGGGCTCACAAAGCTCGGCGGGAGCGCGGTCGGCGGCGTGACGGTCGTGGCTGGTGCGGGCGCTGTAGTTGGCGCGGGAACGATGTTGTTCGCGCTGCGCGACAAGCCGTATCTGAACGATCAAGAGCGCACCGCACGTCGCGTCGGGCGAGTCGCGGGCGTCGGCGGTGCTGCTGTCGGGACTTGGGCGGCGGTGCATTCTGTCGGCGCGCTTGGTGTCGCTGGCTACAGCGCCGCTGGGCTCTCGTCCGGCTTGGCGGCGCTCGGAAGCGTCGCCGGCGGTGGGATGGTCACTGGAGTCGCCGTGGTGGCCGCGATCCCGCTGCTCGCCGCGTTTGCGTTCGCGCTCTTGGCCTACGGTCTGATGAGGTGCCTCAAGCCACCCGCTCCCGAACTCCACGCCAGAATCTAGCGGGCATCCCGCTCGGCTACTCGCCGACGCCGCTGGCGGTACGTGTTCATCGCGTCGGATGCGCCAAGATCGTCTTCCAATGAGCGATCCAGTCCCCAGAGTGCTGCTCGATACGAGCGTGATCGTAGAGGCCGGCTATGGCCGCTCCGGACCCTTCGAGCATCTCCTGCGCGACGCCGCCGATCAGCGGGTGCAGGTCATCGTCCCCGAGGTTGTGCTCGCCGAGACCGGGTTTGTATACCGGCGTGAGCTGCAACACATGCGGGGGGCGCTCGAGGACCTCCCGCGGCTGCTGGCGGCCGCCGGTCACCGGCGCGAGCAACTACGGCCCCGGGCTCTGAAGGAGAGCATGGAACGCGAGCTGCGCAAGCGGCTCGCCGAGGCTGGGATAGCCCCCGTCCCAGCCCCCGCCAGCGACCACGATGAGCTCGCGCGACGGATCATGGCGCGGCGTAAGCCAACCAAGGCGCTCGCCCACGACCGCGACGGCAACGAGCTCTCCGAACAGAACGAGGGCTACCGCGACCAGATCATCTGGGAGCACGTGCGCGCCGCAGCGCAGGACGGTCCGCTCGTTTTTGCATGCGCGAACACACGCGACTTCGCCGACCGCAAGACCGTCAGCGAAGGACGCGCTGAGCTACACCCGGACCTGCAGGAGGAGCTCAAGGCCGACCGGGACTCCGGACGCTCCACCGGTGAGGTCACGCTTGTGCTGAGTGTGCAGGCGTTCGTGCGCGACCACCTGCAGGACGAGGACATCCTCAACGACATGCGCAGGCTGCTCGACGGACGGGCGGGGGGAGAGCTTGGCGAGATCGTCCGGCAGGAGGTACGCGATAGCGGGGTGCAACTCGAAGGCTACGAGCCGCCCGTCGCGCTGCAGAGCCACGTCGAAGAGGCGACGCTTGCGACCCTCGACAGCGTCGATGACATTGAGGTCATCGACGTGTACCTTGAGTCCGACGAAGGTGAGCCCCGCGAGTACGGAGTGACGCTTGACGTGACCGGCTCGGGGGGCGTTGACTGGGCAGTCAACGCCCCCAGCTCGTGGGACCTCGAAAAGTTCTCCGGGCTCGTCGAGGGCGACACCGCCGGCGGGGGCATCATCCTCGACAGCGACCCCTCCCAGGTGCAGATCACGCTCAGCGGGCGCTACCTGCCCTCGGAGGAGGAGTGGAGCGAGATCGAGGTCGAGTCGGCGCGGCAGACGCCCCAGGAGGTGCAGGAGCGAGAAGCCCGGAACTACGCGGCACAGCTACATGCAGAACAGGAGCTCGGGCTGTTCCCAAGCGACGAGGAGATCGAGGCGATGGAGGCACCGCAGATGCCGCGGCGGAAAGCGAAGGCCCGCGACTTTCAGCGCGGGGCGTGGGGAGGGTGAGCATGGGGCGGAGCGACTTCGCGCGTTGCGTGAGCGGTCGAGGCCGCTGAGCCCGGCCTTGGTTGGCTACAGCGTTCGGTGCAGCCGCCCGATCGCCGCGGCCGTCTCGTGGTTCAAATACCTGTGGGGTGCCTTTATTCGATCGGGGGCGCTGGCGGCGAGTGCCCGAGCCGCGAGAAGCCGCTCGAAACCGACGCTTGCGTGCAGTCCACGGGTCCCCAGCAGAGCAGGCAACGATCGACCGCGGGAGAGCGGAAGACCGCCGCGTTTCAAAGCCCGATCGAGTTTTGGCACCCCACAGGCCTTCAGTCGGAACCCTCGGGGTCGTCCGGAGCCTCCGCTGCAGCCAGCAGCGCGAAGTGCGTCACGCTGACCCCCGAGGGACTGATCTGGCCGACCAGCATGCCGTACCGGTCGGCCAAGTGGATGGAGTGGTGTTGCGTAAGCAGCCTGACTTCCTCGCTCACTCGAGCGATGAGCATACGGGCGTCGTCGAGCGACAGATGCTCCTCGAACGGGTTGTGCGCGTGGAGATAGGCGCTCAGCTTCCCCCACTCGCGTTGCCAACCGCTCTCCGTTAGCGCACCCTCGACGGGGCGGAGCTCGATCGGCTCTCCGTGAGCGCGCGCCTGCGGCGCTGTCGCCTTGGGCCAGTAATCGGGGTTCGCGGCCTTGGCGGCCTTCGCTGCGTCGTCCGCTGATTTCTTACTGGACAGGGCGATGTCGATGCTTTCCAACGCCTCGCGGTTCGTGACCAGCGAGCCCATGACGACGAGCTCGATGGCCGTACGAAGCTGCAGAGCGCAGGACTCGAAGTCCGGTCGGATTTTCGCTAGTGGAAGGTGGGCGAAGACGTAGTCCATCCGTTTCTTGATCTCGTCGAGCACCTGGCGATATAGCTGGTCGTCCGCGTCGGAGATGACGTGAGTCTCGTCTTCTGGCATCCGCACAAGGCTACTGTGACACCGTTCGTGACATCCGCTGGCGGCGAGAACCTGCTGCCCCGGTTCGTCCGGACGCTCTGATCTGACCCGGCTTTCTTGGAGTCGGTGGTCTGACCCTGTTTCGGCGTCGATGGGATGTGAGAGTCAGGCGGCTCGTCGTTGTTGTCGGTATTGAGCCTCGAAGGCGTCGGGTGTCAGCATATTGAGGGAGCTATGGCGTCTTCTGGTGTTGTGCCAGATCTCGATGTAGTCGTGGATTGCGCTGGCGAGCTCGACACGAGTCTTCCATCGTTTGCGGTTCAGCAGCTCGACCTGCATCCGGGCCCAGAACGCCTCGACCATGGCATTGTCGAACGGGGCCCGGAGGAAGGGCTCAGCATTGAGCTCAACAACCTCGTGCAGCGGCTCCCCGTGGGCCTACCCCCTGGCGCCCGCGTACCGCAGTATCGACTGAAGACGATCCACGTGCTTGGCGACAGCACCGAAGCGTAGGCACGACGCGGCACTCAGGCTCGTCCGATCTTGCGGTGCTGCCGTCGGCCGAGTGTCGGATCGGCTCGGAGGCGGGCCAGCTCGGAGGCGGGCCGCCACCGTCGGGAGCCTCGCAGCGACGCAACGCCGCGCGCAACTCGTCGTGACCACGGCGTCGCGCAGCCGGATTGCCACATCCAGAACGATGTTTCCGTGTCCGCGAGAATGGTGGCCGCCGACTCGTGGGGCCCAACCATCAGCGCGTCGATGTGGTGTGCTCTCCGTATGTTCTTCGTGCCTATAGACGTCGCTGGCTCGCTGCGCCGCGTTGCGCGTATTCGGATGCGGGCGACCCGCCCGACTACGCAGTCAGACGCCGCAGTCGCGGCGGTACGCCGAGCGATCCTCGAGCGACGGCTGGACTCAACCAGGGACTGAGGCTTCCAGCGCGCTTCCACCGAGAGTCGCCCGCAAGGCGTGTCCTTCGCGCGTCCGTGTCCAAGATGCGCGTAGGATCGAAGCATGCGCCTTGCAAGCCGGATCGCGATCGGATGCTTAGCACTTGCTGGCGTCCTGGCTCTCTTCGAGTGGGCGTTCTATGGTCTTCCTCACGAGCTCATCCACCGCGGATCTGGCGTTTCCGCCCTAAATGAGAAAGATCTGCTTGGAGCGCAGAACGCCGTACGTACGGCGGCGATCCAAGCACTCGGAGGGCTCGCAGTCATTCTGGGCACCGTCCTGACAGCGCGTAGCGCCCTTGCCACGATCCGCCAGACGCGCGAAGGTCAGTACACCGACCGGTTTTCGGCGGCGATCGGCCACCTGGCAAGCGATGGATTGATCGAGACGCTCGGAGGCATCCACGAGCTCGCGCGCGTAGCTCGTCAGTCGCGCCTCGACCATTGGCCAGTAATGGAGGTTCTCACAGCGTATCTGCGCGAGAACCACGCAGCCACTGGCGCGCCAATGGCCGGGGACGCGCCTCCGCCTGTCCGGGCGATCGCAGTGGCCCTTCGTGAGCGGGATGCGGACAGCGAGCGGCCAGATCTGGGGCAGAAGCTCGACCTCTTTAACGTCGACCTGCGCAAGACGCGGCTTGAGCAGATCGACCTGAGGCAGGCGAACTTGGCCGACTGCGACCTCGGGGGAGCGTTTCTTGCAGGGGCAAAGCTTGCCGGTGCGAGCTTGGACGGCGCCGATTTGCGTGGTGCTCAGGTAACCGGGATTGACTTGAGGGGAGCATCGCTCGTTGGCGCGAAAGCACAGGGCGTCGTCTTCGATGGCCAGGCCGATCTACGCGGCGCCGAGCTAACGGACCTCGAGTTGGGGGACGGCGCGAACTTGCGGGACGCGCTCTACGACGACGCCGTCTCAACGGCTCGCACGGACATAACCACGCAGCTGAAGGAGGCTTGACGTCGTCCTATACTTGAGCTATCGTGCTCCGCACTAAAGGAAAAGGACGAAACGGACGAAATCAACGATAGCAATGGCTGTTCTGATCCCTACAACCCCAAAACTCCTTACGACGGGCGAAGCAGCGGAGCTTCTCAAGGTTTCCTCCCGGACGATCCTCAATTGGATCAGTGCGGACGCCATCCCTTACGTCCAGCTTCCCTCGACTGGGGACCGCAACGAGTACCGGATCCCCTTGCAGGGACTGCTGAGTTCTCTGTCGGGCAACTACGACCTCGCCGGTGAGCTCCGGCAGCTCGATGCTGCCGCGCGCACCGACGGCCGCGACGATGAGGATGAGGTCCTCGGTGAGCTCGCCGAGTATGCCGCTTCCTCCGCGAGTGCGGAGCGCGAGCAGGATGTTGCTCCGGAGCAGTCGTCCCAGCAAGCGGGATCTTCCGCTTAGCAGTACTGTCAGCCGGCAGTGCGCTTTGCTGTGCTGGATCCGCAACTCCTGGCGGCGATCTTCCTTGCGCCAAACGGTCGCTGCCGCAAGCTGTTCGTCGTGCTCGCCTATGGTCGACTCGTATTCAACGTCGAGCGAGCCAGCGAGGCCGAGGCGGACAAGCTGAAGGAAGAGGCAACGGCCGAGATCGGCGGGGATCTAGACGAGCTCCGGGACAAAGACGACGAGCTGCGCCTTTTGCTTACCGAGCGGCTGCCGGTCATGACGCCCAACGACGTCGGGCTCGCGGCCTCACCAGAAGTCTTCGAGGAGGTTCAGCACTTGATCCAGAGGGCTCGCGAGCGTCGCCCCAGTCTGCCGCCTGACGCTGCACGCTGGGTCTACCGCCGCCTCTCCCATCACACCACGAACACCGTCCTGCGCGCCGAGGACTCGACCATCCCTTGGTATACAGAGCACCGTGCTCGCGAGCGGGACTGGCTCATCCATGTTGCCATTCAAGGAGAGGCGGAGTTCCTCGTCACCCAAGACGCTCGCATTGCGACGGATCCAAATGGTCCGACCCGCTACGAGCACGAGGCGACTAAAAACTGGACTCAAGCATGGCGGTTGGACTCCTTCATCAGCGAGATGGAGGGATCCAATTTTACGCTTGACGAGGTCGACGGCTCTCTAATCCCAGGCGTCGAGTAGCCGGGGGCACCCGGTTCTGCTGCATGGCGTCGCCCGGGCGGCGGCGCGAAGCGCGGCACAGCGGCGAAGTCAACCAAGAGACTCGGACGAACGGCCTTCCTAATGCCGGAGACGCGTGTCCGCTTCTCGGCCGCACTGAAGGCGCAGTGGGGCCATGTCGCGGCGGTCAAGTTCGTAGCCACGGTAGTCCCGACATGGCCTCGCCTGAAGAACATAAAGATCAAGGGGGGCTTTCACGACGACATCGACGTGGACTTCGGCCCAGGATTGACCGCTGTCATCGGCGGAAAGGGGACCGGAAAGTCGACGCTTATCGAGATTCTTCGCTACGTGCTCCATGCCGGGGAGCCTGCGGTGCCAGGGAGGAGTTCGCTGCGTTCCGCGGGCGTCTGAAGCTCGGCTGGCGGATCCTTCAGGCCCGCGACCCCGGTACGTCAAGGTGCCACTTATGGCTTGTCCGGTGCGTTTATGCGAGCAGTCGCGAGGTTAGCCCGAATCCCAATTGCGCAGGTGCGCCAGTATCTTGAAATGCAATGAGATGGTGCCGATGCGACGCGCAAGGTGTGCGCGGGTCCTTCGCCAAGATCAGGGATCCTCGATACATGTGTAGGCCATGGACTCGTGTTGTGGCGCTCGCATTCGTCCTGGCATCCTGCGTGCTTGGAAGTGCGGCAACTCCTGCCGACGCTGATCGATCGGTGCGCCAGGTGCATTTTGCCTGGACGATGCCAGACACCTACGGTAAGGCGCGCGATCGCTATAACCTTCCCCGAGCTACAACCCCAAGCGAAGTGCGTGCGGGGCCCTGGCATGTTGATCTTGAGCTCCTACAGGGTTGCCACCCGAACGTGAGCTACAGCTGGTCGGTCGACGGCAGGCGCATCGAACCGCAACGCATCGGCTGTACCTTCTCCTCCTACGCCTTCCCGACGCTAGGACGACACGTCGTAGACGTCCAGGCTAATGTCGGCGGTGAACGGATCGAGGGCCACGAGGAAATCACGCTCGAGGACTTGTTGATCGTGTCGATCGGCGATTCGGTCGCGTCGGGCGAGGGTGTTCCGGAGATCCCGATTCGACCACCACGTCGCCTCCGCGCCGCGTGGCAAAACAAGCGCTGCCATCGCAGCGCGAACGCCGCGCCTGCAGTCGCGGCACAGCGACTGGCGGAACGCTATCCGCGCATCTCGGTTACGTTCGTGCACCTCGCCTGTTCGGGTGCGAGCATTGATGCTGGGCTGATCGGTGAATACAGGGGCATCAGCGGAGCGCGGTTCCACCACCGGCTACCGGCGCAGGTCGACGAACTCAACGCCCTCGCGGCGCGTAGAGAACCGGCCGCCGTCCTGGTCAGCATTGGCGCAAACGACGTTGGGTTCTCCAAAATCGTCACCTGGTGCGGCGCCCTCCCACACGGGCAAAGCTGCTTCCGCGGAGCCCTTGGACGAAAGGTCACCTCCGGCCTTCGAACCCTGCCTCAAAAGTACGAGGAGTTGGACAAGCGCATAGAGGTTCCGGCTACACGGATCTACCTGACCGAATACTTCGATCCCACGGGGGACGTCTTTGGCGCCCCCTGCGAGAGAATTCTCAAACCCCGCATTCCCGGGTTGGGCTCGTTTGGACTAAACCAAGAAGACTTGGAAGATGCCCGCAATAAGCTCTTGGTGCCACTCAACGACATCGTCTCGCAGGCGGCGACTCATTATCACTGGACGGAGATAACGGGAATCGAACAAGCCTTTCGTGGTCACGGTTACTGCGCCGAGGGTCCGCAAGGATGGATCACTACGCTCAAAGCGTCGTCGCGTCAACAGGGCGGATTTGTCGGCACCCTCCACCCGAACCTGGAGGGCCACCGGCAAATCGCCGCGCGCATCGATGCCGCGCTCATAAGGTCCGCTGCACTGTCGTGCGTCGCAGCTCAGCGGGGGACGGTTCAGCCAGTTGCCTACTCGCCAGCTCTCAGCCCCCCGCCAGTTGCCCTGTCCTGTCTGTCGCCCCTCCCGGTGGATCTGCCTATTTCCTCGGCCGCAGCGCCCGGGGGGCTCAGCGCCCCAGTGTGGACACTCATCGGGCTCGGCGCTGCCGCGATTCTCCTGCTTCTTGCGATCGTGGGAGGTGGGCCCACGAAGGTTCGAAAGGCGGCGCCGATGCTCTTTCTAGCTGTGATTGGCGCGGCCTTGATCGTCCTGGGCGTCGAGCTCCAGGACCACGCCGCGCCGGCCGTTGTGCTGATGGCCGCCGGTGCAGCCGCCCTGATTGCCAGCCCGGCGCTGCTTTGGTGGCAGGCTCCGCGCGTGCCACGCGCCAGAGTTCCGAGTCTTCGACTGCAGCCGGAGACTCGGAATGCTAGGCTCGGTGCGCTTATGGGGGCGAAAGGTTGGAGCACGTCGAACATTGTGGTCGTGGGCTTGGGCGCTGCGCTCGCAGTGTTCTTCGCTGGCGTCACCGCGGCGGTCGCGGCCGGGCAAACGCCGCCAACCGCGATGTGGGCGGCAGGGAGCGCCGTCGCCGGCGCCTTGATAGGCCTGCTCGTGCCAGCACCGGGGAGCAAGAAAGCCCACGTGGAAGCCTCCGAAGCGGCCGAAGCCGTCGCCCACAAAGCGACCGCCGAAGCCTCCGACGCTATGGCCCTCAGCGCGACCGCTCAACCTGCCGACGCTCCCGCCCACAAAGCGGACGCCGAAGCTGCCGAAGCCGCCGCCCACAACGCGACCGACGAAGCCATCGCCCACAAAGTGACGGCCGCCGGCATCCCGGAAACGACCATCGCCACCGGCCTACTATTCGCGTTCTTCCTACTGTCGCTGGGACTCGGCATCGCCCTCGCCGCGGGGGCGATCGTTCCACCGCAGCCGTTCATCGAATCGCTGAAGGGCGTCACGACCGCAGTGATCGCGCTCGCATCCGCCTCGGGAAGCGCGCTCATCGGCATCCTGGCGCCCAGCCCCGGCAAAGCCGCATAGGCAACGGCTGATCCATTCACCGCTGCCTACAGACGGTGCCCTAAAGCCCAGCAGGTCAGTGCAAGCTACACAGCATGTTCGCGGATTGGATCAGGCTTGGCGAGCTGAGGCAGTGGTGGCCTGACGCAAGAGCCAGCCCGGTCCTCGCCGGGTAGGCCGGGCGCATTGCTGCGCCCGGGGGTGCGGTTCCCCCCGGGTACTCGCCTCGCGCGCCTACGGAACCCCAGATTGATCCACGGCCCGAGACAGTGGCGCGTGCGGGAACCGCATTCGTGGCGGCTCACGCGCGGGGGCAGGCTTATCGAGCGCACGACGCGGCAGGCCCAGCGGGTGATCTCCCAGAGCCTCGGTGAGGACCCCGACGCGCCCGCGCCTTCGCCGCTCATGGTCAGAGGGATCGTGGCGGGCGGCGCGCGCGTCGTGCGCGCGCGCCTGCTCGACGGCAGCGCCGCGGAGCTTGCGGGTGAGCTCTGGGACTTGTGCTCCGCTGCTGCCGCGCCGCCACGAGGCCGCCTCACGGCCACCGGCCGGGCCGATCCGCGGCGCGCGTCGAGCGATGCGGTCCGAGATAAAAACCGTCCCTTGTATTCGAATCCGGCGGGGACTACCGTACCTGGCTGTGGTCGACTTCGACACAGCGAACCGTTCAGATGACCCGATAGCCGTGGTGCCCGCCACCCGGCTCGTGTCGCCGCAGGGGACGTCCCGACACGCGCGGCGAGGGGACAGTGGCCGACCTACCAAGCTTTCCGCGGTTCGCGGACCTCTTCCTCCCGACGCGCGTCCTCTGGCGGGCGCCGTGGCGGGGCGGCGCAGAGGAGACCTACAGGTCGTATGCGAGGTCCCCGAGGCGGGAACCAGCCCGTCACAGACCTCACGAAGGACCCGTGCCGGAGTGGCTCTCACGATGAGCGCCCGGCGGGGCATTGGTAATCACGAGTAAGGAGATCAGAAGTGACACGAATTAGAATGATCTTGTTGAGCCTGCTGTCCGTGTTTGCGGTCAGCGCGGTTGCGTCGGCGTCGGCGTCGGCGGTTGTATTTGAATGCGGCAAAACAGAAGGGCACGTAGAGGAAGGTGGAGACGTCGCCCTGTGTAAGGGTACCCCGTACGTGGAGGTAGGCTCGCCCAGCGAACACGCGCCGGTGCCGTTCACGTCGAAAAAAACTGCCGCTACCACGTCCAAGCTGGAAGTCACAGGTGGCCCGACGATCGTATGCACCGCCGCGACAAACACAGGTGAATTTGACATCTCAAACGGAAACATCAAAGACGAAACAGGGAAAAGTCCAGATGCCTCGGATGTCTACATTACGTTCACGGTATGCAAGATCACCAACACCCTCGAAACAGAAGCAAAATGCTCGGTGAACTCACCGGGTAGAGCGGACGGTACTATCATCGTCAGCGGTGGGAAAACGGGTAGAATACCGCCGGAAACAAGCCCGGACGACGGCTTGGACGGCATCCTCACCGGCGCAGGCAGTGCCAACCCTGTTCCGATCCAGTTCGCACCATCAGCAACTGGTGAACCGTTTGTCGTCATCGAAATCGGTAACAAGAATGGCGAATGCCCGTTTACGCCCGGCAAATTCAACGTCACCGGCAAACAGAAAGGCAAAACGGAAAACGGGATCGTAAAATCGTGTGAATCGGCAGTAGTGCACAAGTTGGTCTTCCCTCCGACCGAAAGCGAACTCAAATTCGGTAGTAAAGAAGCCAAATTTGAACTCACGGAGGACGTCGAACTAACCTCGAAAGAAGTATGGGGACTTTGCCCAAGTTGAGGTAGGTACTAGTAGCTTCGTCTGTGGCCACGCGCGTCGCGTGTGGCCACAGACCCGCAAAGAGATCCTGGGAAGGCCCGGGGCGAGAGGAGGCGTGTAGGTAGATGACACGTTGGAGGCGGACCCGGCAGGGCGATGATCACATAAGGACCGGCGTCGCCGCTGCGGCGGCTGGCGTCGTGGGTGTCGCGATCACGGCGCTCGTGCTCCTGCTCACGCTGCTCCCCCCGGCGGCCTCGGCCGACACGTGCCCGAACGAACGCTTGCGCCAGGAAAGCAACATCGATCCGGTGAGCCGCGAACCGTATTCGGCAGAGCTTCCGGATTGCCGTGCCTACGAGCTCGCCAGTCCTCCCTTCAAGTTCGGCCTAGGTGTCAGAGGCGGGGAAAACAGGCTTCTCGACGGCTCGCACGTGGTGGTCACGAGCCGGGGAGCCTTCGCCGAACCGGGCTCGAACCTCGGCACGCTGGGCGCGGAATACATCCTCGGCCGCGGCGAAGCCGCAGGGTGGACGGCCACGGGGGTGAACACGCCCGCCGCGGAGTTCTCCGGCGCAGGCGGCCTGTCGGGGGCGGGCGAGCTCGTCGACGTGAGCCGCGACTTCGCCCGCGGGCTGATCGCGAGCGATCCGATCGGCTCGACGCCCGGATCGATCGAATCAAAGCCCATCAACCTGCGCTTCTACATCCGCGAGCCGAACCCCTCCGAGGCGCCGTGCGCCTCCGGCGCCATCGCGATCGCCGGTGTGTGCCTGCTTGAAGTGGGGCCGGCGGTCCCTCCCGCGACGGTCGAAGCGTGGAAAGTATCCCCGTACGGTAGGGGAGCCGAAACACCGCGGGTCACCTATCGGGGTGCCTCGCCCGACCTAGGGCATGTGCTCTTTTCCACTCAGGCGCCGAATCAGGCGCCGAAAGAAACGAGCTGGCTGTGGCCCGGGGACACGACGACCTACAACGAATCCCTCTACCAGCTCGACGGGCTCGCCGGCACGCCGCACCTGGTCGGCCTTGGCAACGGGCCCGAACCCAAGCTCATCAGCCAGTGCGGCACGGATCTCGGCAGCCCCGGATCGGGAAACACGCACAACGCGCTCGCGGCGCAGGGGAGCGTCGTCTTCTTCACCGCCAAAGAAGGCGGATGCCTCTTCGGCGGGACCGGTCCCAAGGTCGCCGAACTGTACGCGCGGATCGGCGGCTCCGCGACGCTCGCGATCTCCGAGCCGCCGCTCTCGGTACCCGGCCGAGAATGCACCGGTGCGTGCGAAACGGCCGAGACAGTCGAAGGCAACCGCCGGGAAGGCAGCTTCGTCGGCGCCTCCGCAGACGGCACGAAGGTGTTCTTCCTGACCAGGCAGCCCCTGGTGAACGGCGACGAAGAAGGAACGGGCGCCGGACAGGACCTCTATGAGGCCGAACTCGAAGGCGGCGCGATCAAGAGCCTCGTGCAGGTCTCGCACGATCCCAACGCCGGTGAAGCGGCCGAAGTGCAGGGCGTTCTCCGTGTTTCTAACGACGCCTCGCGGGTGTACTTCGTGGCACACGGGGTGCTGGCGGGCAACCACGACACCAAGGGCGAAACAGCGCTCGCCGGCGCCGAGAACCTCTACGTGTACGAGCCTGACCCGGCGACCCCCGGCCAGTTCAAGATCGTCTTCATCGCCTCTTTGTCACCAAGCGATGAATCCGACTGGGGCGCCGTCGGCGAAGTCGAGGTGACGCCCGACGGCCGCTTCCTGCTGCTTGCTAGCAGGGGGGACCTGACGCCCGACACCACCGCAGGTGAAGGCAGCAAACAGCTCTATCGCTACGACGCCCAGCAGGAAAAGCTCGTGCGCGTCTCGATCGACGAGAACTTCAACAACAACCAGGAAGAAAGCGAATTCCTCTCCCGGGAAAAAAGCCAATTCTTCATCGAACAACCGCTCTTCGGCAGGAGAAGCTATGCCGGCCCGCGGCAGGTGGCGATCTCCGACGACGGCGCATACGTGTTCTTCCAGAGCGACACCGCGTTGACACCGCGGGCGCTGAACAAGCAGGTGGCCGGGTGCTTCTACGAAGAAGAAGGAAGGTGCACCCAGACGTTCAACGCGAACAACGTCTATGAGTACCACGAAGGCCACGTGTACCTGATCTCCGACGGCCAGGACCGCCATTCTGTCGAAAAATCCTCGACCGTGAAACTGATCGGCGCGAGCCCCTCGGGCGCCGACGTCTATTTCGCGACCGCCGATCCGCTCGTCGCGCAGGACACCGACACGCAGAAGGATTTGTATGACGCCCGCATCAACGGCGGCTTCCCCGCGCCGCCGGCGCCGACGCCCTGCCGGCCGGACCAGTGCCAGGGCGAACTCTCGCCGCCACCGTCCTTTCAGTCGCCCGGCAGCCTCGCGTTCTCCGGTCTGGGCGACCTGCCGGCGCCCGCGGCCGAACCGCCGGCCAAGCCCACGACGAAACCGTTGACCCGCGCGCAGAAGCGCGAGCGGGCCCTGAGGGCGTGCAGGCGCTACCACAACAGGCGCAACCGCAACGCCTGCGTGAAACGGGTCGACAGACGATACGGCGCGAGATCCAGCGCCAGGTACAGCCGGCCCGTCCAGGGGAGGGGCAGGTGACGATGGCGACTCGACTCGCTCTCCAGCGGCTCGTCCCCGCCGCCGCGCTCGGCGTGACGGCCGCGATCGGCGCCGCGGCGCTCTGGGCTCCCCCGGCGAGCGCCGCGACGCCTGGCGTCGCCTGGGCGGTTCACTCCGTGGCTTCGCCGACGCGGTTTCAGCCGACCGACCCGGACGACCTCTACACCGTGCTCGTAGAAAACGTCGGCACTAGGAACTCCTCCGTGGGGGGATCGCCGCTGACAGAAGACGTCAAGGTGGTCGACACCCTGCCCGCCGGCGTCACCACCTCCGGGGAACCCAGGTTCTACGGCGGCGAAGGGTCCATGCAATGGGAATGCCTCGGCGAAGGCGGCGGGAGCGTGGGCCCTGGCGAAAAAGTTGTCACCTGCTACGGGCTCAGCGTCGTTCCGTCGCTGACACAGGCGGCGAAAGCGATCGGCATACCGGTCAGCGTCGAACCCGCAGCGGCGGGGCCGCTCATGAACTCGGTCACGGTCTCCCAAGGCGGGGCGTCCCAGGGCGCGACGACGACCGAGCAGACGCAGCTCGAATCGCCGGCGCTCCCCGCGCTGCAGTTCGAACCGCTCGACTTCAGCGCCTCCGCGCTGGACGCCGGCGGGGAACTGGAAACACACGCCGCCGGCCATCCCGGCGCGCTTGCGACGACGTTCACTTTCCCCACCGCATTCGCCGACACGGGTATCAGCGCCGGACAGCTCGAGGTCCGTTCGCTCGAGGACGTAAAGCACGTGGTGATCGATCTCCCCCCCGGGGTCGTCGGCGACCCGCTGGCGGCACCGACCTGCTCGCTGACAGAACTCGAAGCCGCGATAGGAACCCCTGAAGGCACCACCGCCGGCTGCAAGCCGGCCACCCGCATCGGCGCGCTCGCCGAGTTCGTCCAGCGGACAGAGCACGAAGAATCGGGAGCCTCTCCAGGGGTGGAAGTCTTCAACATGATCCCGGAGCATGGCTACCCGGCCGAGTTCGGCGCCTACGACCCGGCCTTCCAGAAGGCTTCGCTGCTGTACCCCCGCCTCGTCGGCAGCGGCGCCGATGCCCACGTGCAGGTCGTCTCGGGACCCCTCACCCAGTACATAGAGTTCACCGGGATCTCGACGATCTTCTTCGGCGACCCCGCCGAAAAGGACAACAGCGGTCAGCTGCGGGCGTTCTTCTCGAATCCCAGCGACTGCTCGCAGAAAGGCTTCACGACGACGCTACATCTCGACTCCTGGCAGCATCCGGGCAGGTTCAAGCCGGACGGCACCCCCGACTTCACCGATCCGAACTGGAAGAAGGCGCAAGCGAGCTCCCCGCCCGTTACCGGCTGTGGCGCACTGCACTTCAACCCGTCGCTGGAAGCTACGCCGAGTCCCGGCGCGGAAGGCGGCACCACGCAGGCCGACACGCCATCCGGCTACCTTCTCAGCCTGCGCGTCCCTCAGGGCGAAGAAGGCCCCAACTCCCTCGCCACGCCTCCGCTGAAGACCGCGACCGTCACGCTCCCCGCGGGCGTCGCGATTTCCCCCTCCGCGGCCAACGGGCTGCTCGGCTGCCAGGAAAACGGATCCGAAGGGATCGAACCTGCGAGCACAGCTGCTGGTCACTGCCCCGCAAAATCGAAAGTCGGGGAAGCGGAACTCCTGACGCCGCTGCTGAAGGAACCGTTGAAGGGCAGCCTCTACGTCGCACAACCGCCGTGCGGCGGGGCCGACCAGCCCGAATGCACCGAAGAAGGCGCTGAAACGGGGAACGTGTTCGCGCTCTACCTGGAAATCGGAAGCGAAGACTCAGGGGTGCACATCAAGCTGAAGGGCACCGTCGAAGTCGGCGGCAACGGCCACCACAACGACCTGCAACCCGGCCAGGTGCGCACGACGTTCGCCGACGCCCCGCAGCAGCCGTTCAGCGAACTGAAGCTGAAGCTCAATGGGGGCCCCCGCGCGGTGCTGGCCAACCCCCAGAGCTGCGGCTCGTTCGACACCACCAGCGAGCTCGAACCGTGGTCCCACCAGCCTGCGCCAGGGGAACCACAGGGCACATCCGACGCGGCAGTGGCGTCCCCGCCGTTCACGATCGCCGGCTGCGAAAGCCGGTTCGCCCCCAGCTTCAGCGCGGGCACGTTCAACCCGCAGGCGGGCGCGTTCAGCCCGTTCACGCTCACGTTCTCCCGACACGACCGCGAACAGGACCTCTCGGGGGTCGCGGTGAACATGCCGCAGGGGCTGCTCGGCAAGATCGCAGGCATCCCCCAGTGCCCCGAAGCGCAGGCGAACGCCGGCACCTGCCCAGCGGCGTCACGCGTCGGCACGGCCACCTCCGCTGCCGGCTCCGGCTCGACCCCGCTCTGGCAGTCCGGTCCGGTCTATCTCACCGGACCGTACAAGGGCGCCCCGTTCGGCCTGTCGGTCGCCGTGCCCGCGAAGGCCGGCCCGTTCAACCTCGGGACGATAGTCGTGCGCGCCGCGATCTACGTCGACCCGCGCACGGCGCAGCTGACGGTCGTCTCGGACCCGCTGCCGCAGAGCGTCGACGGCGTGCCGCTGCGGCTGCAGACCGTCAACGTGACGGTGGACAGGGAAGGGTTCATGTTCAACCCGACCTCGTGCGACCCGACGCAGATCGGCGCGACGCTGACCGGGACCGGCGGCGCGAGCGTGCGCGTCGCCTCGCGCTTCCAGGCCGCGGGCTGCGCGGGCCTGCCGTGGAAACCGTCGTTCACGGTCTCGACGCAGGGCAGGACGAGCAAAGCCAACGGTGCCTCGCTGGACGTGAAGGTGGCACAGAAGCCCGGGGAAGCCGACATCCACAGGGTTGACGTGCAACTGCCGCTGGCGCTGCCGTCGCGGCTGACGACGCTTCAGAAAGCGTGCCCGGAAGCGCAGTTCGCCGCCAACCCCGCCGGTTGCCCTGAAGGCTCGAACGTCGGCATGGCCATCGCACACACGCCGGTGCTGAACGCGCCGCTGGCGGGACCCGCCTACCTCGTCTCGCACGGCGGCGCGGCGTTCCCCGATCTCGACATCGTGCTGCAGGGCGAAGGCGTCACGATCGTGCTGACTGGCAACACCGACATCAAAAAGGGCATCACGTTCTCACGCTTCGAAACGGTGCCCGACGCCCCGATCACCTCGTTCGAGCTGAGCCTGCCTGAGGGTCCGCATTCGATATTCGGGACGAACATTCCCGCGAGCGCGAACCACAGCCTCTGCGGGCAGAAGCTCGTGATGCCGACGATGATCGTTGGGCAGAACGGCGGGCAGGTCACACAGAGCACCAACATCGCCGTGACAGGGTGCGGAAAGCCCTCGATCAAGATCACCAAAGCCAAGATCAAGGCCAACACCGTCCTCCTCACGGTCACGACCACCCAGCAGGGGACCGTGACCGTCAGCGGCAACGGCCTGAAGACGATCAAAAAGACGCTCGCCGCGGGCGCCCATCAGCTCAAGGTGTCGCTCACCAACAACGGCAGGACCGCCCGCAAGCACCACAAGAAGACCAAGGTCAAGGCCAGCGTGAAGAACTCGAACGGATCGTCAAGCAAGACGATGACCCTGAAACTCTAAGAGAAAGTGGAAGCCATGATTAAGCATTACGTTGAGCATCTGACGAACATTCGCAAGCACACGCTTGTAGTGGCGATGGCGCTGATGGCGCTCGCCTCGATGACGTTGGCTGCGCGCGCCTCGGCGACGGAACCCACGGGTGACTTCGCCGTGTTCAAGCAATGCCCGCGCTTTACTCCCGGAGTGAACCGCTGTATTTACTCACTGACCGAAAGTGGTGAAGTCAAGATCGGCAAAATGGCGGTGCCGATCAAAAACACGGTCACGCTCCAGGGCGGAATCAATGAGTCAACAGAACCCGGCACAATGGTGGCGGCGCTCAACGGCGAAACGCTCTCCAAAACACCACAGAATGTCCCCGGTGGGCTGCTTAATCTGGTCAACTGTGAAGCAATCAAAGGCGAAGGATTCCTCGAAAAAGTCGAGCGGGAAGCATGTAAAGCGATCTTTGAAAATAAAGTCACGGGTGTGACGGCGACAACCGAACTGGCTAAGCCCGCCAGCGCGATCACCATCAGCGCGTCGAACCTCGTCAACGAAGAAGGGACAGCGCTGTCGCTACCGGTGAAGGTGAAACTCGACAACCCGTTCCTCGGCAGCGAATGCTACATTGGCTCGAGTTCGAGCCCGATCACATTGAACCTCACGAGCGGCAAAACGAGTCCGCCTCCACCGAACACCTCGATCAGCGGCAAACTGGGCAACCTCGAATTCAAGGACGAATTCAGACTGACCGAAATCACGAACAACACGCTGGTCGACAACTCGTTCGCCGTACCCGCCGCGAGCGGTTGCGGTGGCGTTTTCGCGTTCCTGATCGATCCAATCATCGATGGCAAACTCGGCCTGCCCTCGCCGGCTGGCAACAACACCGCGATCCAGAACAACACCATCAAGGAGGCTTCACGCGAATCGGTCATCAAAAGCGAAAAATAGGTCGACGGCATAAGGGACCAACACTGTGAACCGAAGGGGCCGGCCGCGCGTACGCTGCTGGCCTCGGCGGCGGACCCTCCTGAAGCAGGCCGACCCGCACTGGATGACCCCCGGCGGTGGGCCTGAAGCGGGCCGACCCGCACGGTGGACCCCCGGCGGTGGGACCTGGCCTCGGGCTCTGTTCGAGCGTCGCCGTCCGTCCCCTCTCTGGCGGCGGGGCTCGAAGAGGCTCCGGCACTGTACGGATGCGTGAGGTAGAGGAGGTGCAGGAGGCAACCCGGATGCGAACAGCCAACAGCAGAGTCAGCGAGGAAGGGCCAACGATGAGGAGGAGGGACTCGACACGCTCATGCGCCTTGGCGGCGCTCCCGTGGTCACTCGCTTGTCCCAGCCGGCACACCGCCGCCGCGCTCTCGCCTTCGTGCCTGCGAGCTGACCGGGGTTTGCTCGAGCGTCACCGTCGCTCCTTGCGGGGGCGCTCGAAGAAACCCGGGTCCGCATATCCCTCTCAGGCGGGCCCAGCCGGACGCCGCGGCTGTGCAGCCAAGCCGCGGCGTCCGGTTTTGCTTGCCCGTGGAGGAACCGCTCGCCTCGGGCGGGCAACGCCATGGCTTGCAGGCGGGCTCGCGGGCTGGTCCGCGGCTCCTGATCGGGTAGCCGAGGCCCAGAGTGACTGAAGTCCTCGACCTGGTGGTGATGTGGGCACTTCTGCAGGTGCTCGTCGTGTGGTGGTTCGCTCACGCCGGAGAAATCCAACCGGTTGACAGCTGTCCGTACCCAGGGTGCAGCGACGGCCCCTACATCACCACCAACCCCGAGATCACGAAGACGACCTGGAGCACCTGGACTCCTCTGCCCCCCGCGACGTCACTCTGACCGTGTCGTTGCGCACAGCGAGCGACGACGAGCCAGAGACCGGTGGCCCGCGGGCACCGAGACGCACCGCTGCCGGAGGATCGGGGCCGCGGCGGCGCTCCTGCCAGCGATCCATTGGACGGTCCTGAGATGCCCTTGGGTCACCGGTCTGCCGCCCAGCCAGGCGCAAGCAACCGCGAGATTGCCGACGCCGCCGAGGTCGCAGACCAGGGCCAGATCTCAAAGGTCCTCGCGCGCCTACGGAACCTCGGATTGATCCACGATCCAGGACTGTGCCGATACGTTGCAGGCGTGCCGTCCGCAGGTGAGCTCGTTTCGGACGATTACGAGCAGGATCCCGTACAGCACGATGCGCCCAAGATGCCCGGTCGAGTGGCTCTGAGGGGCGCCGGGGGGCCGGTTGTCGGTGTGTGCCGCGGTTGGGGGTCGAAGGAGTGGTAGCAGTAGCAGAGCCGGGCAGTCCGTCGGATCTCCGCTCCGCAGTTGGGGCAAATCTTCATCGGCTCGTCGCCCACAGAGGCCGTAGGCCCGTGCCCGGCGGGCTTGAGCCTTGGCGCGCGTGCGTCGAGAACCTGCTGCAGTGCCAGACCGGCGAAGACGTACACGGCATCGACGGGTTGCCCGCGCGGCGAGGAGTCCTCCCACGGCCAGGCCGGCCAGCATCCCGATGGCCTGCGACCAACCGACAGGATCTCTGAGCCCGTGTGCCCTCGCCGTCGCGGGCGGAGGCGGAAGCGGCCGCCGGCGTATCAGGCAGAGCGCTTGGAGCCCATCAGAGTGCGCCGATGTGTCGCTGCGCCCGCCCTGCCCCTGGGTCCTACGCGCGAGCTTGGGCTCCTATCCAGGCGTCGGACTACGAGCCGTGTTCGTTGACTTGGCGCACGACGAGACCGTCGCACAACTCGGTCGTCTGCCGGATCACATACTCCAGTGGGCCCCTCCCGCCGCGATGAGAGAGCAGGGCGCTGCGAATGAAGCGCGACGGGTTCGCCTCCTCGATCGACAGGTTCACGATCGTGTTCCGCTCGAATCGAACGAACATGTCGCGCCAGAAGTCGAATACCGACCCGCGACCCACCAACGGCTGTCCGCCATATAGGGCGGGCGGCGGCACATACTCCACGTCCTCGGCGAACAAGGCGAATACTGCGGCGAGATCGCCGCGATTGAAAGCGTTCGCCGCTCGGTCAAGGGCGCCGGCGAGGATGCGGCGGCGAAGCGTAGGGGGCAGCCGCGTCAGAACTCGGACGCCTGCAGCGGCGACTCGCGGTGAGCGGACCTCAAGGCTGTCCAACACCGGGCGCGACGGCGGCTCTGTCATCGGGCCGGCACCTTACAGGGCGAACGCGCCAGCAGACGCCGGGTCTGCCCGCCTGCGCCCGGCCACCGACGACTCTCGAAGAGGTCGCCAAGGTCGCCCGCGTCTCCCGAATCCCCGTCAACGAAGTCTTCGGCTTCGGGAACAAGAAGGGCGTAGTCGGCGGCATCTCGCCCTGGTCCGTCAACGGCCGCTCGACCGTCGACTGCAGGCGCTACGCGCCCAACGGACGAACTCGCGGCGTGGATGCTTGCCCACCACTCCCCGGCGGACGGCGAGTTGGTATTTAGGCGACAGTCTGTGAGGAAACGCAGGCCCCGGCGCGATGCGCTGACCGCTCGCGTCCGCTGGGTTGGGTTTACTCGTGCGTCTCGACCAACCAATCACTGAGGAGGTTCGATGCTGACCCAAACACAACTGGCTGCCGCTGTCGCTGAGCGTGCAGACCTAAGCAAGGCCGACGCGAAGAACGCGCTCGCGGCTCTCGAGGCGGTCGTTCTCGAACAGCTGGGGGAGGCGGAGCGGGTGAAGATCGGCGGCCTCGTG
>Ga0066793_10000164_pt1 | contig 22706 bp, 27 predicted proteins | sample PersoiDNA2013189_FD_83876 | JGI IMG/M metagenome (GOLD analysis project Ga0066793, IMG submission 83876) | Permafrost soil microbial communities from the Arctic, to analyse light accelerated degradation of dissolved organic matter (DOM) -... | ecosystem: Environmental > Terrestrial > Soil >... | reverse complement strand
GGACATCGTCCAGGCTCTTCCCGGCCGGATCCGCCAACTCCCAGTCGACGTAGCGCTTGCCCGGGTAGAGAGATCGAGTAGGCGCGCAGACACAACATGATGGTGCTCGCGCAGGGAATCGAACCCTGAACCTTGGGATTAAGAGTCCCCTGCTCTGCCAGTTGAGCTACGCGAGCACGCTGCGATGGGAGCCGAGAGTCGATTCTAAGGAACTCAGGACATTAACAACCTCGGTTCCTTCCGGCTCGCATGCGCCGTAGGTTGCCTCGCATGCCTGCACGCGTGCCGCTCGACGTCGATCTCGAGGACAGGTTGCTCTACGGCCTGACTCCGATCCGGCTCGGCTACGCGGTCGGCGCGTTGCTCGCGGCGTTCGCGCTCTGGTCGTCGCCCTGGGGGCCCATCGCGCTGCGCGCCACAGCGTCGTCGCTCGTCATCGGGCTCGGAGCGATCATGGCGTGGGGACGATGGCGCGGCACGCCCGCTGACGTGTGGATCGTCGACCTTGCGTTGTTTGGCGCTCGAACCCGGACTCTGACCTGGACCGGTCCACGGATGCGGCGTTGAATCTTGGGTGGTTGCGGGTCATCCCCCGCGCGCCGGCGACGCTGTTCACCGGCGCGCCCGAAGTTGCGGTGATCACCACTGGGTCGCTTGGCTTTGCCGGCGCGGCCGAAGCCGACCGGGCCCGATGGATCAGCTCCTTTCGCCGTCTGCTCGACGGCCTGGACAGCCCTCTGCAAATCCTGGTCGACGTGGCGCCGGGCGCGGGCGATGCGGGTTCTGCGCCGGCCGCGCCGCGGGACTTCGATGACATGCGCGGGGCGGACATCGCCTTCGTCGATCAGGTGGCGCAATCGGCCTCGGCGCATCGATTCGAAACTTCTCTCATCACCTCGCAGGCTCAGTCCGAGCGGATCGAGCCGGCCCTTCACGAGGTCGGCGTGCAGCTCGAGGTGTCAGCTTCCAAAACCCAGGTGTGCTTTGGCAAAGAGCTGGCGGATCGCTATGAGCACGCCGGAGGGTACAGCCGCACGTGGTATGTGGATCGGCTGCCCGGATCAGATCTCGAACCGGGCTGGCTTTTCCGCCTGCTGCCTCAAGGCCTGAAGCTCAGGCTCTCCTGGCACATAACGCCACTCCCGGTCGCCTGGATCGTGGAGTACCTGCAGCGCCAGCTGATCAACATGCGCGCGTCGCGCCTTGTAGAGCAAGACGCCGGATCGCCCGATCCACATCTTTCGGGCGCGCTGCCGAACGCGGAGGATCTCCAGCGACGGCTCGCGTTGAGCCAGGACAAGGCGTTTCACGTGGCGGTGTACCTGACGCTGACCTCTGTCACCGTCGAGCAATTGGAAACGGGCGCCATTCAGGTCGAGTCCGCCGCCCGAGCCGTGCTCTGCCAGCTGCAGCCCTGCACTTTTCGGATGTTCGACGGCTACCTCGCGACGCTGCCGATCGCCGTCGATCGACTTGAGCGCAAGCGCGTTCTGGACACCAGCTCGCTGGTCACATTCTTTCCGTGGCTGGAGCGCGATCTTCAAACCGCGGGTGGGCTGGTCATCGGCCGCAATGCGGCGACAGGAGCGCCTGTGCTCATCGACCCGTTCGACCAGCGGCGTTACTCCAACGCCAACATCGGCGTGTTTGGACACTCCGGCGCGGGAAAGACCTACCTGCTCTCGTCGCTCGCCCTCGGCGCGCTCGGTCGAGGTATCCAGGTCTACGTGATCGATCCGGAGCACGAGTACGGAGCGCTCGCGAAGCAGGTCGGCGGAGTCGATGTGCAGCTAGCCCTGGGCTCAGGACACGCGCTGAACGTGCTCGATCTCCGACCTTCGGATCGCCGCGACGAGAGTTGGATCGGCCCCGCGGCCGCCGACGCCGTCGACCTCTGCGCGACCATCTGCGGCGGACTGGATGAAGCGGAACGCGCCGTGCTCGAGACCGCTGTGCGCGCAGCCTACGGCGAGCTCGATCAACCCGTCCTGCGAGACGTCGCCGACCGGCTCCCGGCCGGCTCCCGCGTGGCCGCCATCTTGCGGAGGTGGGTTCACGGAAGCCTGGGCGAGATGTTCAGCTCTCCGACCAATGTCGACCTGGAGTCGCCGATCGTGACCTTCGGCATGCGCGAGCTCCGCGACGAGATGGTGGCGCCGGTGCACTTCTTGCTGGCCGAGGCGTTATGGGCGCGCATCAAGCGCAGGGACCGCCGCCGGATGCTCGTCGTCGACGAGCTGGGCCTGCTTTTCGAAGATGCGACGATCCGCCGATTCGTGGTCAGCCTCGCGCGCAGAATCCGCAAATACGACGGTTCGCTGGTGTTCGCGACCCAGAACCCCGGCGATCTCCTGAGCTCGGATCAAGGAACGGTCGTCGCCACCAACCCGGCGGTGGTCTTTTTTGGCGCCCAACGTCCCGGTGAGGCGGCCAAGCTGCAGGACACATTTCACCTGAGCACGCGCCAGCGGACATTCCTCGAAAGCGCCCGGCGCGGCGACTTCCTCGTCGCGGCGGCGGCCGACCGCCTTGCAGTTCAAGTGCAGGCGCCGCCATGGCAGGAAGAGGCTATGCGGGCCGCGCGGGCGGCGGCTCGACCCCCACACTGAACCGGTAGGCTTAATCGCCACCATGCAGCGAGTTGTTCATTACCGGTTGGAGCGGCTTCCAGAGCACCGCCTGGAACGAGTTCACGACCAGTTCGAAGCGCTTGCCGGCGCGCGCGGCTGGCGCTGCAATCCGCCCTGGATCGCAAGCACCTACTCGCGTGGCCTGTTCGAGATGGAGTACTTCCGGCACCTGCACAACGAGGAGCCGGCGGTCGCCGCGGCCGGCTTCGTCAAGATGGCCGGCGACGAAACCGACGCTCTGATCATCGCGATCTTCATGAGGGACCTGAGCGCGGAGTACGGCATCACGACGTCGATGAAGGACGACGATCATCCCCTGGCCAAGCTGCGGCGATTGGAGTTCCGGCGCGGCCGGCTCCCGACAGGCCAGGCGCTCGAGGACGTGCTCGCCAAAAGACCGGTGATCAAGAAGGTCCTGGGCGAACGCATCTTCTTCTATCCCCCGACGTTTCGACTTCACTCGCAGGGGCCGCCCAGCCCGGAATGGGCCTACGCCCTCTGCGGGATCCGGGCTTACGCCCCCACCCTCCTCGAAGCAGAGCAGGAGGCCCTCAAGATTCTCAGGGGGTTCGGGCACCTCGGTGCCTGATAGCGCGGTGGCCGGCGCCGGCTCGATCAAGTCGGCCGACGGCACAAAGCTCGCCTACCGGGCGTGGCCAGAACCCGGCGCCGGCATCACGTTCGCGGTCGTGCACGGACTCGGCGAGCACTCAGGCCGTTACGCGCGTTTCGCCGAAGGGATGGCCAAGCACGGCATGGGTACCTACGCGCTCGACCTACGGGGTCACGGTGAGAGCGAGGGTCAAAGAGGCCACGTCGATTCCTGGACGCAGTGGACCGACGACGTTTCGGCGTTCGTCAGGCACGTGGAAGGCCTCGGCGGCTCTGAGGTCGTGCCGGTCGGCCATTCCTTCGGTGGAGCGGCGCTCTTGAGCACCGTGCTCGCGGGCAAGCTGCCGAACAGCAAGCGGTTCGTGGTCTCGAGCCCGGCGCTCATGCTCAGGCTGAAGGCGCCTGCGTGGAAGGTCGCGGTGGCGCCTCTCGCTTCGAAAGTCGTGCCTCGCCTGGCGATGGACAATGAGGTCGATCCGGCCGCGGTCTCGAGAATCCCGGAGGTGGTTGCCGCCTACCGTGCCGATCCGCTGGTCCACAACCGGATCTCGAGCCGAATGTTCATCGAGTGGCAGAACGCGACTGTCGACATCCTCGTGCGAGCCGCTCAGATCAAGGTTCCTTTCCTGGTCCTCGCCGGCGCCGCCGACCCGCTCATCGATCCGGAAGGCAGCCGGCAACTGCACGAGCAAGCGCCTTCGCACAGCGAGCTCCACCTGCTGGAGGGCCGGTACCACGAACCCTTCAACGACCTGGGCAGCGACGAGGTCTTCCAGCTGATCGCGGATTGGGTGCGCCGATCGTGATCATCGCGTCGGTGCTGCTCGCATCGCGACTCAATCTCGACCCTGGATCATGGATCTCGTGGATCATCGTCGGTCTCATCTCGGGCGCCATCGCAGCCCGCGTCGTGGCCGGCCGCGGCTTCGGATGCATCGCCGACATCGTGGTTGGGGTCGCGGGCGCGATCATCGGCGGCTACCTGCTGGGTGCGCTGTTCAATACAGGCGGAACCGTTGGTTTCTGGGGAAGCATCGTTGTGGCGTTTATCGGCGCCGCCGTGCTGCTGTCTGTTCTGAAGCTGATCTCGGGCGGTCGGTTCTAGGGGCGCCTTAACCGGCTGCGGCCCTGACCTCTTCCTGAGGAGCCTCAGCCTGCTGGACACGTGGTCTCCTCCTGATCAGCAGCGTGGTGATTGCTGTGAAGGCGAGGAAGAAGATGGGCACGACGAGCGTCGACTTCATGGCGTCGATGTAGGCGCTGACGAAAACGTCATGAGCTAGAGCGCTGATCTGGCTTGCCACCGCGGGCGGTAGGCCCGGGGGCAGCTTCGCCCCACTCTGACCGGTGCCGATCTCGAATCCGTTTGAAGCCACGCTGCTGAACGCCGCAATGAACTGAGCACGGAACGCAATCGGTAGCGATGCGGCGTGGCTGACCGCCTGGTCGTGGAGGGTCGTGGCCAGATGGTTCTGAAGGAGCGCACCGACCACGGCGCTACCAATCGCCGCGCCGAGCTGTCGCGTGGTGTTGAGCACGCCGGAGGCCGCGCCTGCGACGCGAGGCTGGATGTTGCGCATGGCGACCGTGGTCATCGGGGCGAAGGTCATCCCCATGCCGGCGCCGGCGATGATCGCGGGGAGCAGGAAGGTGAGCCACGTCGAATCGGGGCCGGCGACGAGGGCAAATGTTCCGAAACCGATGGTGAACAGAGAGATGCCGGCGGTCAGGATGTACTTGCCGCCGATTCGATCCGCCATCCGCCCGGCAAAGGGGGCAAATACCATCGACGTCACAGACATCGGAGCGAGCGTGAGGCCGGCGGTCAGCGCGGAGAAACCGCGCACCGACTGCAGGTAGATCGTGATTGGCAGAAAAAGGCTGAGCATGCCGAAGCTGATAGCCGCGGCGATCCAGTTGGCGACCGCGAAGTTCCGCTCCGCGAACAGCGAAAGTGGGACCAGGGGCTCGACCTGGAAACGCTCCCAGACGATGAAGACGATGATCAGGGCTACTCCTGCGACGATGATCTCAGGGATCGTCACGCCGTAAGCGAACGTTCCCCAGTTGTAGCGCTGGCCTTCGATGAGCCCGAAAACGATCGCGAACAAGCCGGCCGTCGCGAGGATGATGCCAAGGACGTCCCAGCCGTGATGGCGACCTGGGCGCAGGTCGGGAATGATGACGAAGGTCGCGATCAGAGCGGCGATCCCGATTGGAACGTTGATGAAGAAGATCCAGCGCCAGTCGATGTAGGTGATGATGGCGCCCCCAACAGTCGGGCCGGCCAAGGTGGCCAGCCCCGCGGCACCGCCCCAGACACCGAAGGCCGCGCCACGGCGCTCAGGCGGGAACAGCGAGGTGATGATGGAAAGCGTCTGGGGTGTCAGCAGCGCCCCGCCGACGCCCTGGAGAATGCGAGCGGCGATGAGCTCGCTGACATTCTGAGAGAGGCCGCAGAGCGCGGACGCCAGAGTGAAGACGAAAAGTCCGATCGCGAAGAGGGTCCGCTGCCCGTACAGATCGCCGAGCCTTCCCGCTGTGATCAGCAAGACGGCGTACACGAGGATGTAGGCGTTCAGCACCCACAGGATCTGGTCGAGCGTGGTGTTGAGCCCGGCGCTCATGGCCGGGATCGCCACATTCACGATGGTGGTGTCCAGCAGGATCATGAAAAATCCCGTGGTCAGGACAACGAGTACGAGCCACGGGTTAGTGCGTGCTTGAACCATGCCTTCTCCTCAACACTTCATGGCCGGAACCCATTCCAGCCCTCCATTCCAACGTGCCTTCAGTGATCTCGCGCTCGAGCTTGCGAACCCAATCTCGCTCCGCCTTCAACATCGCGATCTTGTGCTCCAGCTCGATGAGCGCCAACCGCGTCACCCCGCCGGCGTGCAGCTCGCCCATGATCTTGGTCAGCTTCTCCGCCGTCGCGCCAAGGGCGGTCACTCGCTCCGTCAGGAGCTGAGCTGCCTGTGGCGCGTCGAGACGGTGCATGAACATGAGACCGGCCGCGAAATTGACGTACTCGCGTGTGGGTCGCGCAACGATGTCGCTGACGACCTTGACGAGAAGTTCGCGGCCCGGCTCGGTGAGCCGGTAGACCGTGCGCTCAGGCCGTCGACCTTCCTTCTCGCGCTCGCCCGAAGCGATCATCCCGGTGCGCTCGAGCATCTCGACCGTGTGGTAGAGCGTGCCGAAGTTCAGCCTGATGAACTCGTCGTGATGGCGCTCCCGCATCGTCGAGGCCAGCTCGTAGGGGTGCATCGGCCTTTCGTCGAGCAGCTCGAGGACCGAGAGGGCGAGCGGCGAAATGGTGGGAGCGATTTCCGACATATTCCAGACGGAATATACGACAACGAATGGAGCGCGTGCCGAAGTCTGTTTTATTCGGCGGCCAGGTCGACGGATTCCACGCCGATCGGCTTCTCGTACCAGGAGACGTCCCAGTACCGGTCGAACTTGCGGCCTTGCTCCGTGAGGTGGGCCACGCGCTTGAACCCGAACCGCTCGTGGAGCGCGATCGAGGCCGGGTTCGGCAACGCGATCCCCGCATAGGCTCGGTGGATGTCCTCGCCCTCGAGAGCCTTGAACAGCCCTTCGTAGAGTCGCGATCCGGCGCCCCTGCCGACCGACTCGGGCGACAGGTAAACGCTCGTCTCGATCGACGTTTCGTACGCCGGCTTCGGCCGTAAGAGGCTGCTGCTCGCATATCCGACGATCCGACCCTCTGAAACCGCGACCAGCACGCGGTAGGGCCCGGCGCTGTCGTAGTGCGTGAACCATTCGCCGCGGGCTTCCGCCGACATGGGCTCGACGTCGAATGTGTAGTGGGTCTCGACCACGTACTGGTTGTCGATGTCGTTCAACGCCGAGAGGTCGGCGTGGGTAGCCGCCCGCACATCAACTCTCGTGTTGATCACGATCCCAGTCTATGGCGCGGGTCCGAATTGGCTCACGCCATCGGCCCACAATTGCGACATGGACCGAATCCTGCTCGAGGGTCTGTCGTTCCAGGGCCGCCACGGTGTGCGGACTGCCGAACGTGAGCGGCCGCAGGAGTTCAAGGTCGACGTCGAGGTCGACTGCGACCTCAGCGAGCCCGGAAAGACCGATCGGATCGAGGACTCCGTCGACTACAGGCTCGTTCGCGCGATCGCCAAAGAGGTCATCGAGGGCGAATCGCAAAACCTTCTCGAGACATTGGCCGCCCGCATCGCGGAACGCGTGCTCCAGCTGCCAAAGGTCGCCGGAGTCTCGGTACGTATCGCGAAGCGGCCCGAGAGCATGCGGCCCATCGGCGCGGCAGCCGTGCGCATTAATAGGACGCGCGCATGACCATCGTCTACTTCGACTGCTTTGCCGGCATCTCCGGCGACATGACCCTGGGCGCTCTGCTCGACTCGGGCGCCGACCGCGCATTGCTCGATGCCGCGGTCGAAGCCCTCAGGCTTGGCGATGAGGTCAGCGTCGAGGTGCGCCACGAAACTCGCGGCCATGTTGGAGGCACGCGCGTTCTCGTCCAGACCGAGGACCGGGTCGAGCGAACTGTGCCCGCCCTGCGCGCGGTGGTCGAGGAAGCCGACGCGCCCGAGCAGGTCAAGCGACCGGTGATCGATGCCATCAACCGTCTATCCCGTGCCGAATCTCGCCTCCACGGATTGCCTGAGGATGAGCTGCACCTCCACGAGCTGGGAGGCGCCGACACCCTGGTCGATCTGATGGGCGTTTTCTGGTTGCTCCACGGGATGGACGTCGACCAGGTCTACGCGTCACCGCTGCCGGCGCCACGCGGTCGCACCGATCGCATGCCGCTTCCGCCGCCCGCCAGCGTTCGGGTCCTGGAGGGTACCGGCGCAGTCTTCGAGGCGACCGAGGAAGGCCGCGAGCTCGTCACTCCGACGGGCGCTGCCATACTCGCGGCCGGCGCGAGGTTCGAGCGTCCCGCGATGGCCCTGCGCTCGGTCGGATACGGAATCGGCGCCCGCGAGTCCCCGGGGAACGCGCTCGCCGCCTGGGTTGGTGACCGCGTCGAGACCAATACCGGCGTGACTCTCATCGAAACCAACCTCGACGACATGGCGCCGAACCTCATCGCGCCTTTGTGCGAGGATCTGATGACCGCTGGAGCGCTGGACGTCAGCGTGACCCCGACGCTGATGAAGAAGGGCCGGCCTGGTCACCTCATCTCGGTCCTCTCGCCCCCAGATCTCGCCGGGCGGCTGGCTGACCACCTTCTCCGGCATTCCACCACTCTCGGCGTGCGGGTCACCAGCGCGCAGCGCCTGACCGCCCAACGGAGGATCGTCGAGGTCCAGACGCATCTCGGCGTGGCGCGAGTGAAGGTGAAGGAATTCGGGGGCAAGCCGGTCGAAGCATCGCCCGAGTACGAGGACTGCCGGCGGATCTCCCTCGAGACGGGGATGGACCTTCGCGAGGTCATACGTGTGATCACCGAAGCGGCGCGCACGGAGCTGGGCATCACTTGAGGCGGCCCGCGACAATTAGCCGGTGACCGCGCGCGTCCTCGACGGGAGAGCCGTCGCCAGGCAGATCTTCGAAGAGGTTGCTCAGGCGGTCGCCGCACGTGTGGCTGCAGGCGGCTCGCGGCCGAAGCTCGCGACGGTCATCGTCGGCGATGATCCGGCCTCCGCGCAATACGTCGAGCTGAAACAGAGGAACGCAAGGCAGGTCGGCATCGAATCCGAGGATCACCGGCTGCCGGTGACCACGACGACCGAAGAACTTGTGAACCTGGTCGGCGCTTTGAATGCGGACGAAACCGTCAGCGCAATCCTTGTCCAGCAGCCCGCGCCTCGACAGATCGACATGACGCGTGTCGTGCTCGCTCTCGACCCTGTGAAAGACGTGGACGGTTTCCATCCGATGAATGCGGGACGTGTCGCGCTTGGTTTCGCCGGAGGCGTCGAGCCGTGCACGCCCGCGGGAATCATCGAGCTGCTCGACCGCACGGGGATTCCAATCGAAGGCGCGAATGCGGTCGTGGTCGGCAGGAGCAACCTCGTCGGCAAGCCAACCGCGCTGCTGCTCATGCGGCGCAACGCCACCGTGACCATCTGCCACACGCGGACCAGGAACCTGTCGGGTCACATTGGCAACGCGGACATCCTCGTAGCGGCTGCAGGAAAGGCGAATCTCATCACCAAGGACATGGTCAAGATGGGCGCGGTGGTTGTGGACGTGAGCACGAACTGGTCTGACGGTCGCCAGGTCGGGGACCTCGGACCCGGCGTCTCGGATGTGGCGGGGTGGTTGACGCCGAACCCCGGCGGTGTCGGACCGATGACCAGGGCGATGCTGATCAAGAACACATACGAGGCCGAGGTGCGCCGGCGGCCGTAGAGCCGCGCGACTGCAGACGTCAAAATTTGCCGCACTTGAAACGGCAGACGGAAGCGGCGTGACATACGACGAGGCGCTGGCCTATATCTCGAAGCAAGGACGCTTCGGGATGAAGCTGGGCACCGAGAGGACCCGGGCGATCCTCGATCGCATAGGCGCGCCCGACCGCGGCTTCCGGGGTGCACTGATCGCCGGCACCAACGGGAAGGGCTCGACGGGAGCATGCCTGGCCGCGATCCTTCGGGCGGCCGGACGAAACGTCGGGTTCATGCCGAAGCCGCACCTGGTCTCGTACACGGAACGAATCGAGCTCAACGGCCGGCCGATCTCCGAGCTCGAATTCGTCGAGACGCTGGAGTCCTTGATGCCGGTGCTCGACGCGATCGCCGCTGAGATGGGCCAGGCAACTGAGTTCGAGATGCTCACCGCGATGGCGCTTGCCTATCTGGCGCCGCGGATCGACGAGCTGGTCTGCGAGGTCGGCTTGGGCGGCAGGCTGGACGCGACCAACGCGCTCGACCTCGGTCTGGCGGTGATCACCAACGTGGACCTCGACCACCAGAAATACCTGGGCAACACCATCGAGCAGATCGCCCACGAAAAGGCGGCCATCATCAAGCCCGGCAACAGTGTCGTCACCGGCTGCGAGGGTTTGGCGCTGTCGATCGTCGAGGAGCATGCGCGCTCGGCGGGTGCGCCGGTGTGGGTTCTCGGTCGGGACATTCAGGTCGAGTCGAAGTCGCGCGGATGGGAAGGCCACGTCATGAACGTGACCGGACCCGGCTTCGAGCACAAGGATCTCTTCCTTCCGCTGGTTGGTGACTATCAGCCTGCCAATGCCGCGCTCGCGATCGCGTCTGCACACCTGATCGACAACGTCGCGGACGATCACGTCCGTGCCGGGCAGGCGTCGACGGTCTGGCCTGGACGCCTGCAGGTCATCGCCAACCGGCCGCGGGTCATCCTGGACGGCGGCCACAATCCTGCGGCGATGATGAAAGCCGGGGTCGCGCTTCGGCGGTTGATCGGGACCGATCGCCTGGTCGTGGTCTTCGCCATGCTGACCGAGCGCGATCCAGCTCAGCTTCTCGGCGCGTTGCGAACGCTGAGCCCGGACGCCGCGGTGTTCACCGAGCCGGCCAGTGCGGCCGGCCATGCCGTCCCGGCCTACCTGCTCGCGCAGATGTACGGCGCTCAAGGCCACGCGATGGTCCCGGCGGCCGCGGCGCTGGATCGAGCCCGCGAGCTGGCGGGGCTGGACGGCAACGTGCTGGTCTGCGGCTCCCTCTACCTGGTCGGAGAGGTGCTCGCACTCAGCGTGTGAGTCACTGAAGACCTAGCGTGTGCGAAGGAATCGACCGCAAAGAAAAGCTCTGCCGGCGATCATCGGCAGGAGCATCACCGACCCCAGGGCAGCCCATTGCCAGCCCGCGCTGATCGCCAGCCCGCTGATGAGTAGAACCGCCAACCCCAGACCGGCCGCTCCGATCGTGAATTCCTTGCTCGATGGCGCTCGGACTGGCGCAGGGGTCGACGGCCTCGGCGCCGGACGGGCGGCTCCGGCCAGGAGCCCGTAGAGAAGGAGGCTTACCCCCGCTAGCCCGGCCATCAGCGTGACGACCTCCGCGATGAGCCCGTCGCGGGTGTCCGCCACGCGAGTCGCAGCTGCGAACGCGATGACGATCAGAGCGGCGCCCGCGACGAGTGAGAGCCGGCGCACTCAGGTGGAGGGACGGGCGATGCTGGTCCGGAGGCGGCGCATTCCCCTCAGCCATCGGTCATAGTCTTCGGCCTTGCGGCGAAAGTATTCGGCCACCTCGGGGTGTGGAAGGATCAGAAACTTTTCGTCGTGGATTCCCTGCAAGACGATTTCGGCTACGGCATCGGGCTCGAGCGCACTCTCGGTCAAGAAGTTGAGGCCAAGCCTTCGCTCGGCGGCGAGCATGTCGGTCTTGACCCCTTGAGGGCAAAGGCACGAAACCCGCAAGCCCTGGTCGCCGTGCGCGATCGACAGCCACTCGAACAGCGAAAGGGCGGCAGCCTTGGTGACGCCGTATGGAGCAGCGAAAACGTGGTTGAGCAGACCGGCGGCCGAAACCGTGCCGAGGAGATATCCCTCGCCTCTCTTCAACATGTGGGGCAGCGCGTGACGTGCGACGAAGACATGGCTCATCAGGTTGACGTCCCAGATACGCTGCCACTGATCGTCGGATGCCTCGGGCCCGCCGCCGACTGCGATCCCCGCGTTGGAGCAGAAGATGTCGATCCGGCCCTGCTCCGCCTCGACTCGGTCGACGAGCTCCTTCACGTCTGCTTCACGGGACACATCGCATCGAACCGCCGTGCCGTCGATCTCTCGGGCGACGGCCGAAGCCCCTTCGAGATCGATGTCCGCGACGACAACGGCCTTGGCTCCGGCGGTGGCAAGCCGTTTTGCCAGGGCGCGACCGATGCCCTTGGCGCCTCCGGTGACGACGATTACGCGGCCTGTTACGTCCATTGGAGACCACTATCCCAGACCAAAAAATTGGGCATCGAAAAATTTCTTGTGGAAAACCTCAGCGCGTCCTTTCGAAGACCTCCGATAGCGAATAGAATCTCTCCCCATGGTCGGAGGGGGTATCGACTACAACGCATCCTTTCAGCGCGCCATCGAGCTGATAGGCAAGCGCTGGACCGGGGCTGTCGTCAAGGGGCTGCTTCTCGGGCCTGCGCGATTCAACCAGCTGCTCGCCGGTATCCCAGGAATCAGCGACCGCGTTCTGACCGAGCGGCTGCGTGAGCTGGAGACAGAAGGCATCGTGGAGAGGCTCGTCGACCCGGGACCGCCGGTGCGAGTGAGCTATCGATTGACGTCGCGCGGTCGGGCCCTCGAGCCTGTATTGGCTGCCGTGTCAGATTGGGCCGAAGGTTGGCTGACAACCGCGACCGCCGCAGTGGGCTGACCGAAACTCGCAAATCTTCTGCGGGCCCTCCCTTGCCGGCACTCGTGCCGCAAACGTAAAGGGCGCCTGCTGTGAGGTCAACCCTGCCTGTTAAGAAGCTCGACGCTCTCGCCGTGTCGTGGAAGCGGCGTGCGGGGCGTCTATTCACGTGACTGATAGGCTTTACCGAATGCCGATTGGCGACTTCCTCCGCCGCCGGCCGGAGGGGCAAACCTGCCAGGCGTGCGGATCGCCCCTGCCCCACGGCGCTGTGTTCTGTCCATCCTGCGGCGTCAAAGCCGACGATCCACAGGCCGAGCCTCTTCATATCGTCGACCGCACGACCGGCCTGTTCAACGATCGCTTCGTGCGTCCTGTGCTCGAGGACGAGCTGGCGCGGGCACACCGCTACCAGCGCAACCTGGGCGTCCTGCTGATCGAGGCCAACGGCACCGGGTCCGCCGACGAAACCCTCAAGTTGATGGCCGCGGCCCTCGCCGGCACGGTGCGCGACGTGGACACGCCAGGAGTCTTGGGCCGAACACCTCCGCAGCTGCTTGCCATTCTTCCCGACACCGACGTCGCCGGGACCGCCCATGCGGCGAACCGAGTGCTCACGGCCGTCAACGAGGCGCTCAAGCAGCAGGGTTCGCAAGCGGCAGTTGGTCTCGTCTGCGTGCGCCCCGGCCAGCGTGTTCGGGCCGGCGCTGTGATCGAAAGCGCGAGCCGTTCGCTTCGCTCGGGCCGTCCCGAGATGATGGGCAAGCCGGCCTGACGTGGAGCTCTACCTCGCCCGCCATGGCGAGACCGAGTGGAGCAAGGCAGGCCGCCACACCGGAAACACCGATCTCCCGCTGACCGCTGACGGAGAGGCGAGAGCCGCGGCGCTTCGCCCGCGGCTCGCATCGATCCACTTCGACGTCGTGTACTCGAGCCCGATGCAGCGCGCCAGGCGGACCGCTGAGCTCGCCGGGTTCTCGAGCCCGCAGGTCACCGACCTCTTGAGTGAGGTCGACTATGGGGACTACGAAGGCATGACCTCCAGGCAGATCCATCAAGCGAACCCAAGCTGGGAGATCTACTCGGACGGCTCACCCGGCGGCGAGACTCCCGTCCAGATCTATGCACGCGCCCAGCAGTTCATAGCCCTGGCGGGCAAGTCAGGAGGCCGGGCGATCGCCTTTGCGCATGGGAACATCCTCCGGGCCGTCGGCGCCGCCTGGATCCGCTCGGACCTACGGGTCGCCACCGGCCTGATGCTCGACGTGGCCACGGTCTGCGTGCTTCGGGATGACGGCCACCGCCTGATCAACCTCTGGAACTCGCAGCCGTAGCGCCTCTTCAGCTCTTTCGGCGCAAGGTCCACGTCCGGCTGCGGACGCCTGGGAGCCCCGCGAACACCAGGTAGGCGGAGGCGTCGACGTCGGCGCGGTAGGTGTGCCGCTCGCCGGGGTTGATCAGCATCATCTCGCCGGCGCCGACCTCGCCCGATTTCACGCCATCGTCGAAGTGCAGCCTTCCCTCCGTCACGATGAGCGCGACCGGTATCGCGTTGCGATGCTCCGGCACGTCCTGCCCCGGCTCGAGCCGCAAACCGACGACGCGCATCGAGCCGCAGTCCGCGATCTGCTCAAACCCGAACGGACGATGTTCCTCCCGAGGCGGCTCCGGCACCGACCAATCATGCGTCACGATCTTCTTCTGAATGGAGATCATTCACGCGACCGGGGTCGAAGGTGCTCGTCAGGCGCGTGGCCTCGCTGTCGTGATCGACGTCCTTCGATCGTTCACCGTCAGCGCCTACGCGCTGGCCGGCGGCGCGCAAGAGTGCCGCCTGGTCACCACGACGGACGAAGCGCGCGCCCTCGCCGCGGCGATCCCGGGGGCGGTCATCTGTGCTGAAGAAGAGGGGCTGCCGGTGCAAGGCATCGCCATTAGCAACTCACCTACGCAGATCCACGAGATGGATCTGAAAGGACGGATCCTGGTGCAGCGCTCGAGCGCCGGCACTCCTGTTGCCGCCTCAGTCAGAGCAGGAGTCGACATTCTCGCGGCCAGTCTGGTGGTGGCCCGCGCGACCGTGCAAGTCTGCCTGTTGAGGCGCCCCGCCACGCTGACCCTGATCGCGTCCGCGGACTATCCCGAAGACCATGCATGCGCCCACTACATGGAAGCGATGATTCACGGCGAAACGCCCGACATCGAGGGCTTGCTCCAGCCGCTGAAGAAGAGCGAGCGCTACGCCCGGCTGAAGAGCGGTGCGTGGCCCGGCTTTCCGCCGACCGACCTCGAGCTTGCGCTCGATCCCGACCGCTTCGGCTTCGCGATGCCCGTCACGCGCGCGGCGGGCTACCTCACGTTGACCATGGCCGATCTGGCGCGCACGAACGTCTAAGATTTCGAACAGGGCACCAAGGGAATCCGGTGAAAGTCCGGAGCTGTCGCGCAACTGTGAGCGGGGAGCCTCCGCCAAAACGACGCCACTGAGTCCGATGGACACGGGAAGGCGGGCGGAGGCGGCGATCCGCGAGCCAGGAGACCTGAACGCCCTCGACGCAAACCCGTCCGCGCGCAACGGCACGGAAGCTCCTGGCGGTCAGCTTTCAGTGGCGCGTTCGGGAAGGAAGACCGCCTGGAGGTAACGACGTGCGAAAGCACCTCATCGGGACCAGCGCGACACTGGCCCTTGCACTGATCGGGGCGATCACCGCCTGTGGCGGATCGCCATCGGCGGGGACGGCATCGCCCGCCAGCACCTGTGTCAATTCGTCGGCGCCGCGCCACGCATACGTCGTGGTCGAGCACCTGTCTGGCGCATCGATTCAGGCCTGTGTCGGGTTCAGCACCGACGCGATCGACGGCCAGACCTTGATGGACAAGTCCGGCATCAAGTACCAGTTCCAGAAGTTCAGCTTCGGCTCTGCCGTGTGCCAGATCGACAACGAGCCGGCGCAGTACACGCAGTGCTTCCCGCAGGGCAAGCCTTATTGGGCGCTGTTTATCGAGACCGGCGGCCAGTGGGCGGCTGCGCAGAACGGCTACACACAGGCTGTCGTGCACGACAAAGAAGCGTTGGGCTGGCACTACGTCCAGGCAGATGATCCGTCTCCGGCTCCGCCGCCCGCGGCCAAGGAGTAGCGATCCCGTTGAACGCGCGGGCAGTGGCGGCGTGGTCCGCCGCCTGTCTCTTCATCGTCCTGTTCACGACCAACCCCGCGTACAAGGCCATGGTGCTGGCGGCGGCGATCGCTTCGCTGGCCGCCGGCGCCGGCCTGCACAGGATGCGTGGCCTGCTCACGGGCGTCGTTCTGATCGCCGCCTTCGCGACGCTCCTCAACTTCATCTCGGCCCACCTTGGGGCCACGGTGCTCTTCGAGCTGCCGCAGGAGATCCCCGCCATCGGCGGCCCATACACGCTCGAGGCTCTCGCAGCCGGCCTGTCGGGCGGCCTGACCGTTGGAGCCGCCATCGTCGCGGCTGCTCCCTTTTCTTTGATGCTGGCATCGCACGACGTCATGAACGCGCTGCCTGCTGCGCTCTCGCGAACCGGCGCTGCGATTGCCGCATCCCTCAACCTGGTGCCATCCGTCAGCGCTTCGTTCGTGCAGGTCACCGAGGCGCAACGCCTTCGCGGCTGGCGTCCTCGCGGCCCGCGCTCGTGGGCGGAGGTCATCGTCCCGGTCGTGCTGACCAGCGTGGAAGGTTCCATACAGCTCGCCGAATCGATGGAGGCGAGGGGTTTCGGGTCAGGCCCAAGGACGGCGCTCAAGTCATCTCCGCTGCGAAAGTCCGACTGGCTTCTGGTGGCCGCTTGTGCCGCGGCGGTGATCACGATCGTGATCGCGCACGCTACCGGCAGGGCGGCCGACTGGTATCCATACCCCGCGCTCGTGGCACCCTCGGTCGATGCCGTATCGCTTGCCGCCTGTCTCTTGCTGTTTGCGCCGGTCGTGGCATGGCGATCGCGCGCCTAACCCGTCTGTCTTACTGGTACCCGGGCGCTGAACAGCCCGCGCTGCGCGATGTGAGCCTGCTGATCGACGCCGGCCTCACGGTGGTCACCGGACCTTCGGGCGGCGGCAAGTCGACCCTCCTGCGCGTCCTGAACGGCCTGGTGCCGCATTTCCACGGAGGTCGCATCGCGGGCGCCGCCGAGGTCGTGGGTCACGACGTGATCAGGACGCCAACACGCAGCCTCGCCCGGACCGTGGGCTTTGTCTTCCAGGACCCCGAGCTGCAGACGGTCTACGACGCGGTGGATCGCGAGGTCGCCTTCGGGCTCGAGAACATCGCTCTCCCGCCGCGCGAGATGGCCGCTCGCGTGGAAGAGGCGCTGTACGCCGCCGGGGTCGCCCACCTGGCCGGCCGCAGCGTGCGGACGCTCAGCGGCGGCGAGCGCCAGCGCGTCGCGCTTGCTTCGGCGCTCGCGATGCGGCCGCGGCTGGTCGTGCTCGACGAACCCACGTCTCAGCTGGACCCCGAGGGTGCGTCGATGGTGCTCGACGCGGTGAGGAACATTGTCGAACAGGGTCGGACAGCCGTCATCGCCGAGCATCGGCTGGAGCGCTTGCTGCCGCACGCGAGCGCATCGGTCGTCGTCGATCACGGCTCGACAAGCGCGGCATGGCCGGTGACGTCCAGCCTGACCGCCGGGATCACGACGAGGTCGCGCACCGGTCCTCTCGCCTGGTCACTGGTAGGCGTAAGCGCCGGTTTCGGAGGGCGACTCGTGCTGGAATCGATCGACGCGTTCGGCCACCAGGGTGAGGTGGTGGCCCTCTCCGGTCCGAACGGCGGCGGCAAGACAACTTTGCTGCGGCTCATCGCCGGCGCCCTGTCGCCGATGTCGGGAAAGATCGAACGCAGGCCTGGCCGGATTGCGTACCTGCCCCAGAACCCGACAGCCCTGCTGCACCGTCCGACGTTGCGTTCAGAGGTGAGCCTGACGCTCGAGCGAGCCGGCGAACCCGAGCCGCCGGAGGCCATCCTGGCCGAGCTCGGCCTGCTGGCCGTCGCGGGCCGCTATCCGCGCGACCTGTCGTGCGGGGAGCGGCAGCGAGCCGCTCTGGCGGCGGTGCTGCCCGGCCGGCCCGACCTGGTGCTGCTCGATGAGCCCACGCGAGGCATGGACGCAGCCGCACGCTCCGCGCTGGTGGGCCTGGTGTCGCGGCTGCGCGACCAGGGGTCCGCCATCGTCCTCGCCACCCACGACCCGGACCTCAGGTCGGCGCTGGCAGATCGAGTCCTGTACGTGTCCGCAGGCAGCGTCGTCGGATCAGAGTCCCGCTCGGTTTCCGCATGAAACGCGCGCTTCCTGTCGGCCTCGTCTCGCTGGCGGGACTGATCCTCTTCTGCTGGCCGTTCTTCGGCACCGGGCTGCCGGCGAACACACCGGCGTGGGCTCTCACCATCGGCTGCGTGGCCGGCCTGCTCCTGGTCGAGGCGGGTACGCGCGAGCTCGACTCGCGCGCTGTGGCACTCCTGGCGGCGATCGCCGCCATCGATACCGCATTGCGCCTGGCGGTGATCGAGGGCATCGGGGGCTTCAACCCGATCTACTTCCTCGTGCTCTGCTCCGGCTACATCTTCGGCACCTCATTCGGCTTCCTGGCCGGCGCGCTTTCCATCCTCGTCTCGGCCATCGCCGGAGGCGGAGTCGGTCCGTGGGTGCCCTACCAGGTCTTCGCGCTCGGCTGGGTTGGAGTCGCCGCAGGTCTGGCCGGTCACTGGCGCGGGCGGTCGCCGGGATGGCGCGATCTCCTCGTGCTGGCGGGCGCCGGAGCGATCATGGGTTGGGTCTTCGGCGCCCTGCTCGACGTCACGGACTGGGTGCCCGTCTACCGCGGCAATCCGACGCTGGGGTGGGAGCCGGGGATGTCCCCCCTCACCGCGTTGGAGCACTTCGGACGCTACTACCTGCTCACCTCGCTCGCTTACGACACGTTCCGCGCGGTGGGCAATGTGGTGATGATCCTCGCCCTCGGGGCGCCGGTTCTTGCAGCGCTGGCGAGACTCAAGGCGCGCCTGACCTTCGAGGTGGTCCCGCTTTGAGGTTCAAAGAGTTTCGGCGGCTATGCCTCACGCTCCCCGAAGCCGAGGAACGCGAGACCTGGGGCGAAGCAACCTTCCGTGTTAGGGATCGCATCTTCGCGATGGGTTCGCCCGAAGGCGAGTTCGCATCCATCAAGGCCTCGCTCGACGATCAGTCGGGGCTTGTCGAGATGGACCCAAAGACTTTCGCCCCTTCCGCTTACACCGGTCGTTACGGATGGGTCAGGGTCAGGCTCGCCGGCGTCGGAGCCGACCTGGCACGACGATTGGTGACCAACGCCTGGAAGCGGACTGCTCCCAGGCGTCTTGTCGCCGGCTACGAACTGAAGACGTAGGGGCCACGTTCTCCCGGTTCAAACCAGCTTCGACGCGAGGTCGCCGAGCGCCGCGCCGAGCACGCGATTGAAGGCCGGGAATGGATGGATGACGTCGGCCAGGGCGCGTACCGGAGTCCCGACCTTCACCGCGAGCACCAGCTCACCCAGGATCTCGCCGGCCCGGGGCGTGACCATGGTCGCTCCCACGAGCACGCCACGCTGGCGGTCGGCGACCAGCTTGAGCGCCCCGCCGTGGAAGTCGTGGATGTAGCCCCGCGCGGCCTCCGCTGGGTCCGCCGTGGCCACGACCACGTCGAGGCCGCCGTCGCGCGCGGCAGCCTCTGAGAGGCCTACGGAGGCCACCTCAGGGTCCGTGAACGTGACACGCGGCACGGCCGTGTGGTCGGCGCGGGCGTCCTCGCCGCGCAGCCGACGAGCCACGATCTGGCCGTGGTAATAGGCCAGGTGGGTGAAGCCACCGAGGCCGGCGATGTCGCCCGCGCCGTACACGCCGGCATGGGCCTCGAGCGTTACTGGGTCGACCTTCAGCCACCCACGTTCGGTCTGCGCGATACCCGAGGTGCGCCAGGCTTCGAAATTGGGCCGCCGGCCGGTTGCAACGAGCAGACGGTATGCCTCCACGATCGTCCCCGACTTGAGGCTCAGCATCACGCCGGATCCATGGGCCTCCACCGCCACGCACGGGTCGCCGACGAGCAGGGTGATGCCGTCAGCCTCCAGGTGCGGCTGGAGTGCCGCGCCCGCCTCGGGTTCCTCGAGGCCGAGAAAGCGCGGCCCGGCCTCGATCACCGTGACCTTCGAGCCGAGGCGGGCGAAAGCCTGGCCGAGCTCGACGCCTATGGCTCCTCCGCCGAGCACGGCCAGTGTGGCCGGCAGCTCCCGCGGCACCGTGGCCTGGCGGTTCGTCCAGTAATGCACCTTGTCCAGGCCTGGGATGGGAGGGATCGCCGCGGTGCTTCCGTTCGCGATCACGACGGCCTTGCGCGCGATCAGCTGCTCGCCCCCCACCTCCACCGTCCGCAGGTCCACAAGCTTTCCCTCACCGCGGACTAGCTTTGCGCCGGTCGCCTCCAGCGCGGCTGCGGGGCGCGTGTCGTCGAGGTCGCGCGCCATCCACAGAACGCGTTTCGAAACCTTGGGAAAGTCCACGTCCCATTCCACGCGCGAGGCGGCGAGGGTGCGCGCGCGACCGGCTTCTTCGAGAGTTTCGCCGGAGCGCAGCAGCGTCTTCGACGGGATGCATCCCCAGTAGGGGCACTCGCCGCCGACGAGCTCACGCTCGACGACAACCAGCGAAAGGCCGCTCCCTTCCAGACCGCCAGCGATGGCTTCGCCGGCGACACCGCCGCCCAGGCAGACGACGTCAAACTCCTGTGGCAACCTGCTCACCTCCCTCGATGCTCACGAGCCGCAGCGATTCCAGCAACGACGTCGCGGTGAACGTACCCACGTAGCGTTCGCCGTCGTAAACCGCCGCGTGCTCGGTCGGGCTCGTCAGAGCTGCGGCAAAGGCCTCGGTCAGCGTGCTCGACAGCGGCACTCGCGGCTCGTCCGCGCGCGGCTCAGTCGCGCGGGGCTCCAGGGTCCGTGGGTCGATCTGGACCACCGACATCCGGCGCACCAATCGTTCGCGACCGAGGAACTCCGCGACGTAGGCGCTCGCAGGTCGCGTGAGGATCCGCTCGGGGGTGTCGTACTGCGCGATCTGCGCTTGCATCTGAAGCAGGCAGATCCGATCTCCCACCATCACGGCCTCGTCGATGTCGTGCGTGACGAAGACGACTGTCTTGCGCATCGAGCGCTGGATGTTGATGAACTCGTGCTGAAGGCGCTCACGCGTGATCCGGTCCACGGCGCCGAAAGGCTCGTCCATCAAGAGGATGGGCGGGTCGGCGCCGAGGGCGCGCGCAAAACCCACTCGCTGGCGCTGGCCTCCTGACAGCTGGTGCGGGTAGCGATCCCGGTACTCGGCGGGATCGAGCCCCACGAGCTGCAGCAGCTCTTCGACGCGCGCCTTGATGCGGCCTTTGTCCCACTGCCACAGCCGGGGCACCGTGCCGACGTTGTCGCCCACCGTCATGTGAGGAAAGAGGCCGGTCTGCTGGATCACGTAGCCCATCTTCAATCGCAGCTGGGCTGGATCGACGCCACTCGTGTCCTCGCCGTCGATCAGCACCCGCCCGCGGTCCGGCTCGATCAGGCGGTTGATCATGCGAAGCGTCGTCGTCTTACCGCACCCGGACGGGCCGATCAGGACGCAGGTCTTTCCCGTCGGGATGTCGAGGGTCAGGTCGAGCACGGCGTTCGACCCGCCGGGGAACTGTTTGGTGACGTTCTCCAAGCGGATCACCGCGTCGTTTACCGTAATCGAATGGCGAGCCGGGTACTGCTGGACATCGTCGACCCCTGGATAAACTGGGACTGGCTCTCCACCCACGTTCCGTACGTGCTCGGCGCGCTCAAAGACCACGTCCAGCTGACCGTCATCGCGGTGGTGGCAGGCCTTCTCATCTCGCTGCCGCTCGGCGTGCTTGCCCACAGGTACGTGTACCTCCGCGCTCCGGTGCTCGGCGTGTTCGGCGGCTTCTACACGATTCCATCGCTCGCGCTTTTTGCCGCGCTCGTCCCATACACCGGGTTGAGCGGAACCACGGCCGAGATCCCCCTGATCGGCTACAACGTCTTGATCCTCGTCCGAAACATCATGGTCGGTTTGGACGCCGTGCCAAACGATGTGCTCGACGCGGCAGACGGCATGGGCTACAGGCGTTTTCCACGTCTCCTGCGCATCGAGCTGCCGCTCGCGATGCCGGCCATCTTCGCCGGCCTGCGTGTGGCCACCGTCTCAACCATCGGCATCATCACCATCACAGCGGTCATTGGCATCGGCGGCCTCGGCGCGCTCATCTACAAAGGGCTGATCGAGAGCTTCCACACGCCGCTCGTGGTCGGCATGGCGCTGTGCGTCGTCCTCGCGCTCATCGCCGACCTCGGGCTGGTGGGCGCCGAGCGGCTCGCGCTTCCCTGGTCGAGAACACGATGAGCTTGCTGAGACAGGTATGGAGCTGGTTCGGCGACTCCGCGCACTGGCATGGGTCCAACGGCATTCCGGTGCGCCTCGCGGAGCATGTGCAGATCTCCGTCGAATCGGTCGTGATCGGCGCTGCCATCGCGCTGCCGGTCGGAATCCTGCTCGGCCATTACGGCCGCTTCGGAAACCTCGCCATCAACATCTCGAACACCGGACGCGCCATCCCGTCGTTCGGCCTTCTCGTGGTCGCCTTTCAGATCTTCGGGCTGGGTGACGGACCGATCATCCTGGCCCTGACGGCGCTCGCCATCCCACCGATGGTCACCAACAGCTATGTCGGCCTGCGCGAGGTCGATCCCGACGTCAAGGACGCCGCGCGCGGGATGGGCTACCGGGACCTCGCCCAGCTGGTGCGCGTCGAGCTGCCGCTGGCGGTGCCGCTGATCATGGCCGGGATCCGGACGTCGGCAGTGCAGGTGGTGGCCACCGCCACGCTGGCCGCGCTCGTCGCGGGCGGAGGGCTGGGCCGCTACATCGTCGACGGCTACGCCACCCAGAAATACGACGTGATGGTCGTGGGCGCGGTGCTGGTGGCCGCCCTCGCGCTCGTCACCGAGGTGTCGCTGTGGGGCCTGCAGCAGCTGCTTGTGCCCCGCGGGATCCGGCTGCTCAAGACACCCGCTTCCCGTCGAGCGACAACCTTTAAGACGGCTTAAGTGGAAGAATCAGCAGGTCGCCGGGGTTGGAGCGGGGT
>Ga0066793_10000162_pt1 | contig 22772 bp, 21 predicted proteins | sample PersoiDNA2013189_FD_83876 | JGI IMG/M metagenome (GOLD analysis project Ga0066793, IMG submission 83876) | Permafrost soil microbial communities from the Arctic, to analyse light accelerated degradation of dissolved organic matter (DOM) -... | ecosystem: Environmental > Terrestrial > Soil >... | reverse complement strand
CGGCTATCGTCGCTCGACCCCGGTGAGAATCGGCAATGGCGCGGCCGGTCAGGACCAGCTCGACGCCCGAAGGACGCTCGTCGATGAGCGGCAGGACCTCGACGACCTTCAGCACCCCGAGCTCGACCGCGACGTTGACCTCGTCGAGGATGACGATGTCCCACTCGCCGCCCATTATCGCTTTTCGCGCGAGCTCGAGCCCTTCGTGGGCCAGCCGGAGGTCCTCGGCCGATGGCTCGCCCTTCTTCACGAAGGTGTCCAGGCCCGACTGCACCAGCGTGAAGCTGTCGGGTAGCATCTTCGAGGTCGCCACCTCGCCGTACTCGCGCCCCTTCAGGAACTGGACCATGAAGACCCTGAAGCCCTTACCGATGGCGCGCATCGCGAGCCCGATGGCGGCAGTGGTCTTGCCCTTACCGTCTCCCGTGTATATCTGGACCAGCCCCTGCTCCATCTGCCTTCTCTCTCGTTCGGCGCCGTTTCTGTGGGAAAAACCTCGAAAAGTATATCAAAAACCGGTTTTGAGAACGGTGCCGCGTGCAGTAGCGTCGAACTATCTGTGGGGCTCGTTCCGCGAGGGACGGGCTTCGCCTTGACGAAAGCTTTCCGAGACCGCAAGAGCGATGGAGACGGGATGAGGGCAGGCACTTTGCCAGTCAAAGACGTGATGATGGGCCGGCGACGGCTGAAAAAGACGTACCTGTATATAAGGCGGGCCGACAAGAGACGCGTAGTCCTCTTGTTCTCGGCCTGCTTTCTGGTGCTGATGCTCGTCTTCCTGTTCGGGTACCTGTTCATCCAGGACATAGCGCTCTCCGGGCACATCTTCCCCGGCGTGACCGTCGACGGCAACGCGGTCGGGGGCATGACGCGCGAGACTGCGAAGTCGGTGGTCTCCTCGGCGATCGCGGCGAAGATATCCGGCACGCTGGTCGTCAGCTACAAGGACAATGACTTCAAGCTGAACCCCGGCAAGATCGGCGTGACCGTCGACGTCGACAAGATGGTCGGCGAGGCCATGAAGAAGGGCACCCAGCAGAACATGATCACACGGATGTGGCGGCGCTTCATGAACGAGCCGGTCAACGCCAACATCGACGTGATCCTCAAGTACGACCAGGCAGGGCTCAAGAGCTTCGTGGCCGACGTCGCCAGCACGCTCGATTACGCCGCGCGCAACGCGAGCGTAGACATGTCGAAGGGCTACCCCGTGCTCACGGGCTCGAAGAACGGGCGCAGCGTGAAGCAGGCCGAACTGACCTCGCTGATCGTAGCGGCGCTCCCCAAGGGCCAGCACAGCCTCCAGGTACCGGTGACGATACTGACGCCCAAGGTCAACGAGAGTGACATCGGTCCCATAGTGGTGGTTAAGCAGTCGGAGCACAAGCTGTACCTCTACAACGGTGAGAAGCTGGTGGATTCCTACGCGGTCGCGGTGGGCCAGCCCAAGTACCCGACCCCCACCGGCACCTTTGAGATACTGGATAAGAAGAAGGACCCCTGGTGGTACCCCCCCAAGTCCGACTGGGCCAAGAACCTGAAGCCCATCCCACCCGGCCCTGGCAACCCGCTCGGCCCATACTGGATGGATCTCGGCAACGGTGTGGGGATACACTCCACGCCGGACGAGGCCTCACTTGGATACTCCGCCTCGCACGGCTGCATCAGGATGTCCGAGTGGTCGGCTCAGCAGCTCTTCAACGCCGTCAACAAGGGTACACCGGTCTACATCGTGCCCTAGCCTCGCGCCGCCGACGCCATGTTGGCCAGGGCCACCGCGCCGATATACTCCTCCAGTTTGCCGTTGCGCGACGTGTCGGCGAGCCTGAGTTCCAGCGGGAAGTACAGGGCGCCGTAGGACACGCCGCCGCCCAGGTGAGCCAGCGTCCGGTAGATGAGGTTGCCGGTGACCCCGTCGGGCGCGATGACGCAGTTGGCCCAACCCAGGGCCTCCTCCACCATGATGTTGAAGTGACAGACGTCGGGCTCGGAGGCGGCCAGCTCCCCCCGCTCTATGCTCCTGGCGATCTCTGGCGACCTGTGCCGGTCCTCCGGGCGGCCGGCAGAGAGCACTCCGATCCTGGGCTTCCAGTCGAGCAGCGCGCAGAAGTCGCGCATGTTGCCCGTGAGGGCGCGCATCGACTCCATGGTGCCGCCCTCATCGATCCCCACCGGGCCCAGCAGGAACGGCTCGCCGCCGGGGCGCGTGACCAGCGCGATGCGCCGGAATTTGTCCCCGGGGTTGCGCCCGGAGAGCTCGGTAAGAAACTCGGCGGAAGGGAGCGAGCCCCTGACGGCGTCGTCGATGGTGCCGCCATCGATCGCGTCCAGTAGAGCCGCAGATGTGCGGTAGACCTTGACCGGGCAGAAAGTGACGCCGGCAAGGACCTCGGCCTCCCGTGGGTCTCCATCCACCAGCCCGATGCCGATGGTCAGATTGCCAATCGTCTTCCTGATAATGTCCGCGAGTTCCATAGAATGACTTTAGCAGAAATGCGGGTATACGGCGGCGGCATATTGGCGGAATCTTTGTGCGAGTTGGTCGACATCTAATAGCGTAGGCTGAGGCCAGTTGGTCCTGACATTCAGCTTCGCGGACGGGCGTGGTAGTCGCGCAGCATCGCCAGGGTCTCGATGGTCTCCTCCGGCGTCTCGAATATCGGGTACTCCATCCGGCTCTGGACGTCGTTGATGTACTCGTACTGGGACAGCAGGCAGAGGGCAACAGGCTTGTCGTGCTTCGCCATCAGCTCGCCGATCTCCGGGTAGGGCTCGCGGGACATCGCGGCGTACGCGCCCACGTACTTCGCGTCCGACCTTCGCAGCAGCACGATGGCCGCGCCGTCGATGTCCTCCTGCTCGAGGATCTTGTCGACCGCGTAGAGGATCGCGTCGGTGGAGAGGACGTCGCCCAGGTCCAGCGGGTTGCCCAGCCTTATGACGTCCGAGCGCACGCGCTCCCTGACCCCGGCGATAATGTCCTCCGACAGCGGCGGGAATTTGAAGCCTTTCTTGAAGGCCTCGTCCGAGCAGAGCACGGTGTAGCCTCCGGCCTGCGATATGACGGCTATGCGGTTTCCGCGCATCGGCGGCATCTCGAACGCGCGGGCCATGTCCACCAACTTGCGGATCTCACTGACGCGGATCACGCCCGCCTGCTTCAGCGCGCCGTCCAGCACCATGTCGTTGTTGGCGAGCGCGGCGGTGTGACTGGCCGAGGTCTTCGCGCCGACCTCGGTAGTGTTCGCCTTGTAGACGAGCAGGGGCTTGGTGAGCCGGGAAGCGACCTCTATCAACTTGCGCCCGCGCACCACGCTCTCCAGGAACATGCATATCACGCCGGTGCCCGGGTCCTCGCCCAGGAACTCAAGGAAATCGACCTCGTCCATGTTGACCTTGTTGCCAACCGACACGAACTTATTGAAGCTCGAGTACGAATTGTCCAGGAACATGATGAGGCTCATCCCTACGCCGCCCGACTGGCTGACGATGGAGATGCGGCCGGGCTCTCTCTTGCGGAACGTCAGGAACGGGAGGCACAGGCCGTTCTCTGCGTTGATGAGAGTAAGCCCATTGGGTCCGACGAAACGGATGCCGTGGTCGATCGCCTTCTGCGCGATGATGCGGGTGAGCTCTTCGCCCTCTTTGCCCAGTTCGGAGAAGCCTCCGGAGGGGATCGCCAGCCGCCTTATTCCCATGCGCGCGCAATCGTCCATTATGCCGGGTACTGCCGACGCGGGAACGAATGCGACCGCAAGGTCGACCGGCCCGGGGATCTCGTCCAGGGAGGCGTAGCCCTTGAGCCCGAGGACGTCCTCGCCACGCGGGTTCACCGGGTATACCTTGCCGGCGAATTCCCAGGTGAGGAGGTTCTGGACGATGTTCTTGCCAATATTGCGCTCGCTGGCGGACGCTCCGATGACCGCCACGCTGTCGGGGTAGAACATCTTGCGGATGTCTTCGTCCATTTGTCCGTCCTCGCTCAGCACAATGGTGACGCTGGAGGCGCCACCGCTCGTAAGTATCCCACTGAGATAGTGAAAAAGCAATTTAAGCGAGTGGCTGCGCCGCCCCGTCGGACGCTATGGAATTGGCTCTATTCCAGCGTCCAGCATTTCGATGAGAGCGTTGACGTCGTCACGCGCAATGTTCCTTGCATCCAACGGATAGGAATCGCCTGCCCAGTTAATAAAACTCTTCTGGTCGATCGCCGTCTCCTCTGGCCATGTCCACATAGCAGTCCTTCCTACTCCTGACATGACTGACCACGCGGATAGCCAGTAGCCGCTTCCGGTCCATCCTATCTGTGCCATTGGAATTAAAACCATGTGGGTTACACCCAAACGTTTGCGGTATGTACGTGAGTTGGCGTCTTGGGCCACCATCTCGTACTTACTCTCCTCTGCCCAGAATTCCAGAATGCGCCAGACATCTGCCGAGGAGTGAAACTCCCGCAAGGTACGACCTTTCACTTTCTTCGAATTCCGATACATGCCATAGAAGGCAAGGATCGTTAAGACCAGTATAGTCAGAGGGATACGCAAGATAAGAGCAATGGATAGCCAGTGTGTAGTTGCCGAACCAAATTCACCGATCTCAGTAATCAGTGAGGCGATCCTCTTCAGTCTAAACTAGTCAGACCAAACCAATTGCCAGTCCCAGGTCCCTTCTTTTCGGTCCTCTTGAAAGGCCCGTCCTAAGTACAAGTGTTCTCGTGTTCCTCGGCAGTTTACAGCGGGGTGAGTGCCGGTTGTTTCCCGCTGATGTTACTCGACAGTGAAGGCCTCGATGTACCTCGAATAGGCGAATATCTTGTTCCTCTTCCGACCGGTGACCTCGGTAAGTATTCCAATCTTGGACATCTTCTCTATTAATGAAATCGCGTTTGGATTTTTGAGGCCAACAATCGCTTCCACGTCCTTGATGCGTACGTAAGGCTTGGCATACAGGTGATTGAGAAGCTTGACCGCGTTCTCGCTCACGGCTCCGAGGCTGATTGCGGCCCGCAAGTCGTGCTCACGCAAAGCGAGCACCTTCCCCGCCGTCTCTGTTGCCTTGCCCGCTGTCGTGCGCACGCCTTCAAGGAAGAACCGCAGCCAGCCTTCAAGGTCGTCCTTATCGTGGGCGGCGCTCAGCCTGTCGTAGTATTCCTGCCTGTTCGCCCGGAAAAACTCTGACAGGTAGAGTAGCGGCTTTCTCAAGACTTGCTGCTGACACAGGTAGAAGGTCACAAGGAGTCGACCGATCCTGCCATTCCCGTCCAGGAATGGATGAATTGCCTCAAACTGCATGTGGGCCAACGCAATCTTGAGCAGCACGGGGGTGGGATTCTTGTCGTGCAGGTACTTCTCCAGGTTGGACAGCAGCGGCATCACCCCGTGGGGCGGCGGCGGTATAAAGGATGCTGTCCGGATCGAGTGCCCGCCGACCCAGTTCTGGCTTTTCCTGAACACCCCCGGTGTCTTGCCCTCGCCCCTGACTCCCGCCAGCAACTCCTTGTGGATCTCCCGGATCAGCCTGAGCGACAGGGGCAAGGTTTCGAGCCGCTCGAGCCCGTAGTTCATCGCCCTCATGTAGTTCTGAATCTCATCCACATCATTGTGGGGTTCAGGGTCAGCTATTTCAGCTTCAGCCTTCAGCAAATCTGAAAATGTGGCCTGGGTTCCTTCCACCTGACTGGAGAACGTCGCTTCCTTTCCGACATACATGAGGACGAAGAAATCGACGTCGGGCAACAGCTCCGCGATACCATCGAGTCTGCCGAGTGCCTGATCAGCCTCCGAGAGGAGGGACTGAAGAACATCGTACATCTTTATCTTGAACGGCAACTGATTCGGGACGAATGCCCTGTATTTCGATTTTCCGCTTAACTGTGCCGTGTATTGGCCACAACGCATAGAGATCATCCTCACCTTATTGTCTTATCTACGATAATAGGCTGTTATCGTAGATTACGCAATAGATATCTATGCGGGTCGTAGAATAGCCGATCTCGAGCCAACCAAAGTTAAAAAGCTTGGAGTGTGAAAAGCCCGTCTTTCAGCGGGTTTGCAGAACCGCTACGTTGCAACGAGTTCAATCCGCCTCGGCTTCACCGGGACTATCCAAAAGACCCAGGGACTCCGCTACCAGCTCCATCAGGTCGATGACCGGGAGCCCGGCGTCCGCGGCGGCCGCGTCAGAGAGGTTCATCTCGCAGAACGGGCAGCAGGTGACCAGGGCTTCTGCGCCGGTCTCTACGGCTTCCGCCTGGCGCTCACCGGCGATGGCGACGGCGGTGTCGGTGTGTCCGGTGCGCAGGCCTCCCCCGCCACCACAGCAGCGAGCGTTGGTGCCGATGCGCGCCATCTCCACTACCTCTATGCCGGGGATGGACGCCAGCACGCTGCGCGGGGCGTCGACCACCCCGCCGTGACGGGCCAGGTGACAGGGGTCGTGGTAGGTGACCTTGCGCTCGACGCGGCCCGGCTCGAGCTTCCCCTCGCGGATGAGCGAGTCTACCGCCTCGGAGGCGTGCAGGACCTCGATGTCGAACGGAGCGACCCTGGAGTACTCGTGCTTCATGATGCCGAAGCAGCCGGCGCAAGCCGTTATTATCGCGCTCACTCCGAGCGAGTTCAGCTTCTCTATGTTCTTGCCGGCCTGGGCCAGGAAGACGTCCTTCATGCCGACGCGCATGGCGGTGCTGCCGCAGCAGATCTCCTCGCGGCCCATGATGCCGAAGTCGACCCCGGCGGCGAGGAGCACCCGCGCTGTGGCCAGCGCCACCTTCTGCATGTTGGGGAGGTAGGCCGCGGTGCATCCCGGGTAATAGAGCACGTCGGCCTTCTGCCTGGGCAGGACCTTCACCTTGCCCTTGACCCTGCGCGACCAGCGGTCCCTCTGTGCCCGGGGCATCTGCCAGGGGTTGTCGTAGTTCTCCACGCTCTTGACCATGTCGGCCTGCGCCTCGAGCGGCCCCTCGCCCTGGGCGACCATCACGTCGCGGAGCAGGTTGATCAACTCGGTCAGCCTTACCCCCATGGGGCACCTGACCGAGCACGAGTAGCAGGCGGAACAGAAGTAGAGCACCTCGGGTCGTAAAACCTCGTCGCGATCGCCGGTGAGCACCATGCGGACGATCTCTCGCGGGCTCAGGTCCGAGAACTCGGCAACGGGGCATGACGCCGTGCAGGTGCCGCACTGCAGGCACGAGCGTACCTTGTCACCAACGGGTGAGCCGGCGACGAGCTCTTCGAAGAACTCGCCGGTCAGCTCGGTTATCGGTCCCTTTTTATCAGAGGGCATCGCTCGCTCCTCCATCACATGCCGGCGGTACACCGGCGTCGCAAGTTTTGTGCAAGTTTTGGGGTCAGACCCCATAACTTGCGTTTTCGCCTTTCCGTGCAAAGCCGGCGCTACGCGTCCGACATCTCCCGGGTCAAGTATTCCAATATGCGGGCGCGGAGCGCAATGAACTCCGGCTCGGTGCGGCCCCTCGGGTACTCCATCGAGTTGGTGAAAGTGTCCACGACCCGCGCCGGGCGCCTCGACAGCCCGACGATGTCACCGCCCAGGAAGACCGCCTCGTCGACCGAGTGTGTCACGAACACGACCGTGGTGCCGGTCCGCTGCCAGAGCTCGACCAGGAATTCCTGCATCCCGTTGCGCGTCTGCGCGTCCAGCGACGCGAAAGGCTCGTCCATCAGCAGTATGCGCGGCTCCACCGCCAGGGTGCGCGCGATCGCCACCCTCTGCTTCATGCCGCCGGACAGCTCGCGGGGGTACAGGTCCTCGTGCCCGGTCAGCCCCACCGTCTCCAGGTAGCTCTCGGCCCTGCGGCGCGCCTCCACGCCCGGCATCCCCTCGATGTCGAGGCCGAAGCTGACGTTCTTGAGCACCGTGCGCCAGGGGAAGAGCGCGTACTCCTGGAATACCATCCCGCGCTCCGGCCCGGGCCCCGTCACCGGCGTGCCCTCGAACAATACCTCCCCCGCCGTCGGCATCTCCAGGCCGCCGATGAGGCGCAGCAGCGTGGTCTTGCCGCAGCCCGACGGACCCACCAGGCAGGTCAAGCTCCCCGGCTCGATCTCCAGGTCGATGGAGTCGAGCACCTCGAGCTCTTTGCCCGTCTTCTTCTCTATGAAAGTCTTGGACAGTCCCCGCAGCGACAGTGCCTGCCCGGTCGTCTTCATCGCCATCTGAGCAACCTCTTCTCACCCAGCCTGATGAGCCAGTCGATGAGAAAACCGACCACCCCTATCACCACCATGCCCGCGACCAGCAGGTCGTAGCGTGCCAGGTCCCGGGCGGTCATTATCATGTAGCCGAGGCCGTAGCCGTTCTTTACCCCGATGAGCTCTGCCGCGATCAGCGTCATCCAGGCGATGCCCATGCCGATGCGCATACCGATGATTATCGAGGGCATCGAGCCCGGCACCAGGACGCGCCCCAGTATGGTCCGCTTGCGGGCGCCCAGCGTCCGGGCGGCCTCCACCAGGTGCGGGTCGACAGACTTCACCCCGGAAACGGTGTTCAGGAGAATCGGGAAGAAGGCCCCCAGAAAGACTATGAACGCCGCCGAGGCGAGCCCGAGGCCGAACCAGATCAGCGCCAGCGGCGCCCAGGCCAGTGGCGGGATCGGCCGTATCGCCTCCACCAGCGGGTCGACTATCACGCTCGCCAGCGGCCAGGCGCCCATCAGTATCCCCAGCGGGACCGCGATCACGAAGGCGACCGCGAAGCCGCTGAAGACCCGCGCCAGGCTCGCCAGCAGGTGTCCCTGGAGGTGGTACCCGGGAGGAAGCCCCGTGGCGATAAGCTCGTAGATGCCCCTTACCGCCTGCACCGGCGTGGGAGTCTTGCCGAGCCAGCCCAGCCCGGCCAGCAGCTCCCACAGCGCGAGCGCGACCAGGGGCGGGACGATCTTCCATTTGTTCACTTACCACTCCCGCCGGTGAACGTGGTATCGACGAGCGAGCGCGTGAACGCGGCCGGGTCCTTGGCCTTGACGACGCCCGACTGCTTCATGAACTCGACGTAGCTCTGGATGGCTTTCACGCTGGGAACGTAGGTGTACTCGATGTTCTTCATGGCCGCCCGCGTTATCGCGGTGTCCTGGCCAGTGAACAGGTGGGCCATGTCCGCGGCCTCGAGCTTGTTGGCGTTGATGTAGTTGGTAGCCTTGACGTGCGCGGCGATGAAGCGCTTCACCGTGTCGGGGTTGTCCTTGAGGAACTTGGAGTCGACCACGACCATGCAGCAAGGGTGATCGGGCAGGACCTTCGCGGACGTGATCAGCACTCGGCCCGCGTTCTGTGCGACCGCCATGGTCGGATAGGGCTCCCAGACGACCGCGGCGTCGATCTGGCCGCCGGCCAGGGACGCGATCATCTCCGGCGGCTTGACCACTATTATCTTGACCTCGGCCGGGTCGACCCCCGCCTCGGCCAGCGCCTTGTGGAGGATGAAGTCCTGCATGGTGGACACGCCCGGGATGGCGACGGTCCGGCCCTTGAGGCCGTTGACGTCGGCGATGTCCAGGCCGGGCCGCACCACGATGGAACTGCCAATCGTGTTGGCCTGCGCGACGATCTTGATGTCGGCCATGCCCTGGGAGGCGAAGGTGATCGCGGGCGCCGCGCCTACGTAGCCCATGTCGAGCTCGCCCGCCGAGAACGCGCTCATCTCCTCGGGCCCGGCGCTGAAGGTACCCCCCTCGCGTACGTCCAGGCCCTGCTCGGTGAAAAAGCCTTTCTCGCGCGCGACGTAGTAGGCGAGCTGATGCATGTCGGTGTTCAGGAAGCCGACGCGCACCACCTTGGCTGCGCTCGTCGTCGAGCCGCAGCCGGCCAGCAAGCCGGCGCAGATCGCGCAGAGCAACAGCAAGGCTACCGACATGACTCTTGCGCGGCTCACTTCTCCTCGACCTCTCTTTCTTAATGCAAGTTAAGGGGTCTGACCCCAAAACTTGCGTTTTCGCCGTCGCTACTTGCCCGCGGGGCACTCCTTCAGACAGTTGAAACAGAAATACTGGAAGCCTATCGACTGCGCCTGGTAGAGGCGCCAGTACGCCGGGTCGGCAAGCATCGCCTTGCGCTCGTCCGGGCTGGCGTCCCCGTACTTACTCCAGAAGCGGATGTTGGCCCCGATGCCATGAGGCTGGCAGTGCTTCAGGCACTTCATCACGTCGGTGAGGCCTTCCTCATCCAGCGCTCCACCGGGGCAGCTCTCGACGCAGAGCCCGCAGTCGTCGCACAGCCTCTCGGTCAGCGGCGCGTCGGGCGGAAGCTCGACGTCGGTGAGCACGCTGGTGAATATCACGCGCGAGCCCAGTCGCGGGTGCAGCACCAGGTTGTTGCGCCCGAACGTCCCCAGACCCGCCGCGACGGCCGCGTGCCTCATCGACACGTCGGCCACTCCTCCCTGAGTCTCCTTCGACATGGGCAGCGGGTACGACACCGGCACGGTCATCGCCCGCCCGCCCAGCTCTCGCTCGACGAAGGTCGCCACGCGGTAGTTGACGCCGCGCGAGAAATCCATCAGGTCCAGGCGCCCGTTCATCGCGACCTGCATGCAGTCGCTCTCGCAGGAGGACAGCTCTCTGAACGCCATCACTATCATCGAGGAGATTTCCGGGAACACGGTCTCGATCCCCGGCGAGCGCGGGCTGTCGTAAACCGCAGGGTTTGCGATGCCGACGTCCTCCGCCCCCAGGTCCAGCGCCAGCCGCGCTATCCGCTCTTTTGCATCGCTCATCTCAGCAACCCCTCGATGTTCGCGACGATCTGCTCGTCGTCGTAGATCTCGGTCGAAGCCGCGCCCCCCAGGCAGGCGACCGCGCACGACCCGCAACCCTTACACAAGGCCTCGTTGACCACAGCCACCCCGTCCTCCAGGACTAGCGCCGCGTACGGGCAGGCCAGGACGCACAGCCCGCAGCCCCGACACTGCTCCACGTCCACCCGGCAGATGCCCGCCTCCACCAGCACCTTCCCCCGGTCGAGCAGGGCTATCGCCTCGGAGGCCGCCGCTCCCGCCTGCGCCACGGTGTCCGGTATGTCCTTGGGCCCCTGGCAGCATCCCGCCAGGTATATGCCGTCCCTGACCGATTCGGCCGGGCGCAGCTTGGGGTGGGCCTCGCTGAAGAAGCCGTCCGCCCCTACCGGTATGCCCAGCACGCGGGCGAGCTCCGCCGAGCCGCCCGCGGGGACGAGGCCTGCCGCCAGCACCACCATGTCCACCGGCAGCTCCACCGCGCGCCCCAGCAGCGTGTCCTCGGCGAACACCTTGAGCGAGCCGCCGAGGGAGGCGACGTCCGCGCACTTGCCGCGCACGAAGAAGACGCCCTCGTCGCGGACCCGGCGGTAGAACTCCTGGTAGCCCTTGCCGAACGCGGTGATGTCTATATAGAACTCGCTCACCTGCGCGCCGGTCTTCTCCCGGGCCAGGTGCGCCTGCTTCATCGAGTACATGCAGCACACCCGCGAGCAGTACTCGTTGGCGTTCTCGTCGCGCGAGCCGATGCAGTGCAGGAAGGCGATGGATGACGGCTCGGTGCCGTCTGGTAGCAGCAGCTTGCCGCCGGTCGGGCCCGAGGCCGAGAGCATCCTCTCGAATTGCAGGCCGTCCACCACCTCCGGGTATCGCCCGTAGCCGAACTGCGGCATTGCCGCCGCGTCGAAGAGGTCGAAGCCGGTGGCCACCACCACGGCGCCCACCTCGATCTCCCTGACCTCGTCGGCCATCTCCAGGTCTATCGCCCCGGCGCCGCAGGCCTCCAGGCACGGCGACTTGCACTTGCCCTTGGTGACCATCAGGCAAGAAGCCGGGTCGACCGCCGCGGCCAGTGGCACCGCCTGCGGGAAAGGCATATAGATCGCGGAGCGCTTCGACAGTCCGGCCTCGAACCCGTCCGATATGCGCCCGGCCATCACGCAGGCCTCGACGCAATCGCCGCACGCTGTGCACTTCGACAAGTCGACGCGCCGCGCCGCTGTCCGCACCGTCGCCTTGAAGTTGCCGACGAAGCCGGTGAGCTCCTCGACTTCGCTGGTCGTGAGTATCTCGATGTCGGCCGCGCGCGCCGCCTCGACCATCTTGGGGGTCAGTATGCAGGCCGAGCAGTCGAGCGTGGGGAATGTCTTGTCCAGCTGCGCCATGTGCCCGCCGATGCTGGGCGAGCGCTCGACCAGGTAGACCTTCTTGCCGGCGTCGGCCATCTTGAGGGCCGCCTGGATGCCGGCGATGCCCCCGCCGATCACCAGGACCGCCTGGGTCACCGGGAACTCGCGCCCGGCAAGCTCGCGGTGCAGGGACACCTTGGCGACCGCCCCGCTTATCAGGGAGCAGGCCTTGTCTGTCGCGGCGACGCTGTCCTCGTGCACCCAGGAGCACTGCTCCCGGATGTTGGCCATCTCCAGCAGGTAGGGGTTGAGCCCCGCCGATGCGAGCGCGGCGCGGAACGTCGGCTCGTGCATCCTGGGGGAGCACGCCGCGACCACCACCCGGTCTAGGCCCAGCTCCTCGATGTCTTTTCTGATGAGGGCCTGCCCGGGGTCGGAGCACATGTAGCTGTAGTCGCGGGTGACGGTGACGCCGGGAAGGTCGGAGGCGCGCTCGGCGACCGCGTGGCAGTCGACCACGCCGTTGATGTTAGTGCCGCAGTGGCAGATGTATACGCCTATCCTGCTTGCCATCCGGCTCCGTCTCCCGTTTCCGGCCGGTCACGCCCGGCCTGTTATTGTAAGCGCAGCTCGAAATATAGCGCTAGGAAACTTGCGGTGAGCTCCTTGAGCCTGGTCAGCAGCGACTGGGCCTCTGCCTGCGAGTCCCGGCCGGCCTCAACCTCTATTCTAAGCGTCTTTGCGAGGCCAGTCACGCCTGCGTAGCCCGACGCCAACTCCTCGAGACCGGCGGCGGGAAGCAGGCCCGAGCCCGCGCGCGCCTCCAGGTACGGAAGCCTGTCCCAGGCCACGTCGAGGAACATGCGGATCTTCTCCGGCTCCCAGACCTTGACGCCGATCTTCCAGGTCACGGGAGTCTTCTCCAGGCCGAAGCCGACTATGCGCGCGTTGGAGACCTGGCGCTTGATCTCCCGAATGCAAGTTTTGGGGTCAGACCCCTTAACTTGCGTTTTTGTTGCGGCCAATGCCGACGAGACGCCTTCGCTGTGACTGCGGTTTTGCCAGTGTTTGACCAGGACGCCGGCCAGCAGCGCGTTCGATTCCGGGAACAGGGGGTGCTCGAGGTGCGGGCCGCTCGCCGAAGCCGTCCCCTCCCCGAGGCGCCGCATCGCGAAGGCCTGCTTTCCCTTGATAAGCCTCTCGGCTTCGTATCGCGGCCACAGAAAGGCCGCACGGTCCGTGGCCCCGGCATAATCCGCCAGGACGCACGACTCGTCGTCCACCGACAGCACCGGGCCGCCGAAGAGCGGTGCCGCTATGGGGCCGTTCGTCTCGAACTCATCCAGGCCTCGGGCTGCCGGGCCCGCCGACAGTTCCACCTCTCCGTAGACCGGGTGAAAGACCCAGTCGGAGCCGTAGGGCGCGAGGTACTTGTGCTCCAGGCACAGCGGCGCGGGCGGCTCGCTCATCACGTTGAGCATGTCGCCCTCGATCAGGCTGAATGGGGTGAACGGCTCGAGGTCCACCTCAGAGAGAACCAGGTACGCGCCGGCGCACGAGCCGTGGTACTGGCCGCCACCGCGCACGAATGCCTCGATCTCGCGGGCGCCGGACTCCCCCATCGAGCCGGCCATCGCGTAGGTGTCTCCGCCGCCGATGAGCAGGACGTCGAAGTCGCGCAGCGCGCCGCTCAGTATATCCGCGTCGGTGATAAGGCCGATGTCGAAGAGGCGCAGGCGCTCCAGCAGGTCGCAGAACCATATCCAGGAGTGTGAGGCGCCCTCGCCGGTGTAGACCGCCACGCGCGGCCTTACCGGGCCGAACGCCAGGGCCCAGCGCTCATACGAGGGGTGAGCCGCAGCCTTCCTGAGCCGCCCTCTCACGGGGCTACCCGAACAGGTCTGCGAGGCTGCCGATCTCCATCTCCACACCAGCCGCCGGCTGGCAAAGGCCGGCAAGCGCCTCGAGGTCGACCTCCGACAGCATCAGGTATGTCGGGCACACCCCCAGGACGTAGCCCGCCATGTTGGCGAGCTTCCAGGCGTCGGCGTCGGCGAGCGGCGGCGTCCAGGCGCCAAAGAGACCCGCAGGCGTTGGCTCGCCCGAGGGCCACGCCGCTTCCGCGGAACCCTCCAGCGCCTTCACCGCGCTGGCAATCTCTCCCGGGTCGGTGAGGGGCATGCCGGCTAACTCCCTGGCCCCCCTGACCATATCGAGGCCTTCGCGGGCCATCGCCTCGAGCGCGCGTGACGCGGCCTCGGGCTCCCAGCCCCCGTCCATCAGCCAGAGGGCGGCGGCCGGGCTGGTGAGGAGCATTCCCGGCTCCTCGACGTCCGATGACTCCATGACCGTCGGCGCCTCGTTGTACTTCACGAACGGGAAGCAGGCGCTGGGGCAGGCGAAGCACGCCCGAGCCCGGTGCGCGATAGGCTCGAGCCACTTGTCCAGGTCGCCGGTTCCCAGCGCGGTGCAGAGCGCGGCAAAGCCACTGTCCTTTCGGGCGGACGCGAACAGCTCGAGCGACCTGGTGTAGAACTCGGCGGGATCGTCGGCGTCCAGCATCCCCAGGCCGCGCAGCGCCACGGCCTTCAGGTTTCTGGAGCCCATCAGCGCGCCGATCGCGGCGGTGTCTCCCGAGCCCCAGTAGTTTATCGAGAAGGCGGCCAGCTTGGAGCCCGCTTCACCGGCCGGCCCGATGGAGATGACCTGGATCATGCTCTCGCCCATCTCGCGGCGGATCGCGTCGGTGGTATCCCAGGTGTCCATGCCCGCGAAGGCGGAGGCGTCATGGACGTCGGCCACGCCGTCGTGGAGCCAGAGGTAGGCGGGCTTGGGGGAGGTCCCCTTCACCACCACCATCGAGAACCCGGAGAGCTTCATCTCCGAGCCCGCGAACAGGTTCAGCGGGGCGACGGCGAGCTCGTCCGTGACAGGGCTCTTGCCCAGCACGAACCCCAGGCACGCGGCCGGCACCGGCGTCCCGGTGAACAGCCCCGAGCCGAAGATGATCGGATCGGCATCCTTGTACTTCTCGTACAGCGCGAGCCCGGCGGCCAGCCCGGGGCCGGCCTCGTCGGCCTCGACGAAGTCGACCTCCTCGGTGGTGCCGGCGTCCAGGTCGACTATGAGGGTGTCACCGTAGTACATGGAGTCCATCAGCCGCTCCTTACTCGAGGTAGAGTGCGCCGTGCGGGCAGATCGCGACGCACTGAGGCTCACCCGTGGTGCTCTCGCAGAGGTCGCAGGCCTCCCTGATGAGGATGGGCTTGGCCGAGGCGCCGCCTCCGCCGCCCTTAGACAGCTCCCCCAGCTTGATCGCCGCGGCCCCCTCGGGCCGGCCGATGAAGAGGTCCTCTTCTGTCTTCACGATCACGCCCATGTAGTTCTTCTTCTCCTCGGCACGGTACAGCATCACGCTCGAGGAGATGAGCGAGAAAGCCTCGTCCCAGTGGTAGCCGCAGGCGAGCTCGCACAGGCCGCAGCCGGTGCACTGCAGCGGGTTGACCTTTACCCTCAAGCGGACCTCCTTTGCCCCTGTTCAGATCGTGTAGCCTCCGTCGACAGTGAAGAGCTGGCCGGTGATGTAGCCCCCCGCCTCGCAGAGGAACACCACCATCCAGGCGACCTCCTCGGGCCGCCCCCAGCGTCGGATCGGTATCGTCTTGAGTATCTTCGCGCGTGTGTCGTCGCCGGTCTCGATGGTCATGTCGGTCTCGATGAAGCCGGGGGCGACGGCGTTCGCCGTGATGTTGTAGCGCGCGACCTCGCGGGCCAGCGACTTGGTCATCCCCGTGAGCGCGGCCTTGGTGGCGCCGTACGCCGAGTCGCCCGGATAGCCTGTCACGCCGATGACGGAGGACATGTTGATCACCCGTCCCCAGCCGGCTTTCTTCATGTGGGGCACCGCCGCGCCGGTGACGTAGAAGGCCCCTTTGACGTTGGTGTCCATCATCCAGTTCAACATCGGCGGCTCGATCTCGTCGATGACGGAACCCTGCCAGACGCCGGCGTTGTTGACCAGGATGTCCAGGCCGCCCAGCTCTTTTACCACACCGTCGACCAGCGCCTCGCACTGCCCGGGGACTCCCACGTCGGCTTTGACGGCGATGGCCTTCCTTCCCAGCGTCTCGATCTCGTCGACGACCTGGTGCGCCGCCGCCTCCTGGGCGCGGTAGTTGACCGCGACGTCACAGCCCTTGCGCGCGAGCTCTACCGCCACCGCGCGGCCGATGCCGCGGGACGAGCCCGTGACCAGCGCGACCTTCCCGTCCAGCCTCTCCATCGCTCTCCTCCAGTGGGAAAAAGTGTACCAGGTACTTTTCGTCCCATTATTTCCCTGCCTAGACAGATTCAACCAGAACCGAAGACTCCTTGAAAGTTCCATAGTGCGCGCGGTATACGTCCCAGACTTCCTCCAGCGTGGCGTACGCCTCGACCGCGTCCATCGTCGTCTCGAACAGGTTCTCGCCGCGCTCGGCCGCCTCACGGATCTTCTCCAGCGCCTCGGTCATCTTCGCCCCGTCGCGCCGCTCCTTGAGCCGGGCGATGCGCGCCTTCTGCTCGTCCTCCATCTCCTGGGTGATCTTCAAGAGCTCGAGCGGCGGCTCTCCCTCGTCGACATACTTGTTGACCCCGACGATGACCTGCTTGCCCGACTCCACGTCCTTCTGGTAACGACAGGCCGCGCGCGCGACCTCGCGCTGCACGTAACCCTGCTCCACCGCCTCGAGCATCCCGCCCATCTCGTCGATGCGGCGGATGTAGTCGAGGGCCTCCTCTTCCATGTCGGCCGTTAGCTTCTCCACGTAATAGGAGCCGCCCATCGGATCGACCGTGTTGGCCACCCCGCTCTCCTCGGCCAGTATCTGCTGGGTGCGCACGGCGATCTTCAACGACTCCTCGGTGGGAAGCGCCAGCGCCTCGTCGAACGCGTCGGTGTGCAGGCTCTGCGTCCCTCCCAGTATCGCGGCAAGCGCCTGGATGGTGGCTCGCACCCCGCCGTCTGGGTGTGGAAGCGGACCATCATCGAGCGCGGGTCTTTCGCGCCGAACCTCTCCTTCATTATCCGCGCCCAGACGCGCCTGGCCGCGCGGAACTTCGCTATCTCCTCGAAGAAGTCGTTGTGGGAGTTCCACATGAAGGTGAGCCGGGGGCCGAAGCTGTCGATGTCCAGCCCGCGGTCGAGGAACGAGGTGACGAAGTCGATGCCCTCGCTCAGCGTGAACGCCAGCTCCTGCGCCGCGGTGCAGCCCTTCTCGCGGATCTGGTATCCCACGATGCTTATCGGATACCAGCGCGGGACGTTGAGGGTGCAGTACTCCACCACGTCGGTGCAGAGCTTGAGCTCCGCGCGCCTGGGGAGCACCCGGACGTTGGCCGCCACGTCCCTGCAGAAGGTGTCGTTCTGGAATGTCCCCTGCAGCTTGGTGAAATCGAGGCCCTGCTTGCGCGCGAGCGCGAAGTACATCGACGGTATCGGGGGGTGCGCGATTACCAGCGAAGTGGAGACCTTCGCCAGGGGGATGCCCTCGAACAAGCGCTCCATGTCCTCGAAGGAATCGCACGGCACGCCGTCGCGCCCGACCTCGCCGTGGGCGAGGGGGTGGTCGGAGTCGAGCCCGTGGATGGTGGGCATGTCGTAGGCGACGTTCAGTCCCGGCGCGCCCTGCTCGATCAGGAACTTCAGCCGTTTGTTGGACTCCCCCTTGAGCCCCAGCTCGGTGAGGGTGGAGAGCTCCTCCACCCGGCTGAAGGTGGTGTAGAAGCCGAACGAGAGGTCGGGCACGTACCAGGGGCGCCCCAGCGCCTGGCTCATAGCCTCGCTGAGCCCGGCCTTCGCGGCGACCGGCTTGAGCTTGAGCTCGGCGGCCAACTCCTTGATCCTTTTCTCCTGGTAGGCCACCAGCTTCGGCGAGCCCTCCAGGCCGAAGGCAACCGACCAGGTGGCCAGCTCATCGAAGTCGCACGCCACCTCTCTGGCCTTGGCCTTGCTCATCGCGATGACCTCGGTCCCCACCTCGCCGCGCGCGCACTTCTGCGCCAGCGCGCAGGCCTGCCTGCGGCTGCCCAGCCCGCGCACTACCACTTTGCGGTCCTCGGGCTCGGGATAGAGGAAGATGTATCCGCGCAGCGGCAGGCCGAACGAGTTGCGCGAGCCGGTGAAGACGCGGCTGATGTTGGGCCCCCCGTCCTCGCGCCAGTGCGCCACCGAGTTATCGAGCGCGTCCGACCCCGAGCGATACTCGCGCCCGTCGGCTAGCAGCACGTGGAAAGTCGAGAGCTGCTTGTTGGTGAACCGCACCGCCGGCAATACCACCTCGCGCTCCAGCGCGCTCTCCAGCACGTACGGCGAACGCGCGGCAGCCGGCAGGGCGACCCTGACGTCCTGGGACGCGAGCTCTCCAAGGACCTGCTCCCAGGTCACGCCCGGCTCGAGGAGGAGGTAGAGGTTCTTGGCGTCGACGGACTTTATGTCCGCCATGAACTTGTAGTCCACGATGAAGCCCGGCCTCTTGGCGTTGATGCCCCACGCCTGAGGCGTGTACACCGCCAGGCCGTTGGCCCGCGCCACCGCCAGCACCTGCTCGATGTCCGTCTGGCCGCGCGGGTAGACGACGCAGTAAAGGTTGTCAGGCTTGCTGCCGGGTTCGACGTACGCCGCGATGGTGTCCGGCTCCGCGGAGAACCGCGCCGGGTCCACCATCAGCTCGCGCAGCCGCGCGCGCGCAAGTCGAGGGTCGGGACCGCTTCTCGCCGCCATTCATCCTCCTTCCAATCAGGCAGGCTTCAGCCTGACCGCATTGCGCGTTAGCGCTTCAATCTTCACGACGGTGGTGTCGTCGCGAAGCTATGCACCACCGTCGCGCTAAGGCGCTTGCCGGCGAGACGCCGGCGCCACGAAACTCGTTTACGCTCGGGCTACAGGTTCAACTCTTTTACCAGCTCGGCAGCCGCTCCGTGCGGGTCGATGTCACGATTGACCATCCGGTCGACCAGCGACGACGCCACGCCGCCGTCCTCCAGCGCGCGGCCCGCCGCCTCGGAGACCTGGAGGCTCAGGATGGCAAGCACCTCGGCCTTCATCCGACCCACGATCTTCTTAGTGAGAGTGCCGCTCTCTTTGAGGAACTCGTAGTGCCTCGCGATCTCCACGGCCAGCACCTCGACGCCGTCGCCCTCGAGGGCGACCGTCGCGACCACCGGCGGCTTCCAGGCCCCCACTCCGCCCGGCTTCGTCTCGACCATCATCTCCAGGTCGGCGAGCGTCCGCATGGCGCCGTCCCGGTCCGCCTTGTTGACGACGAAGACGTCGCCGATCTCCAGTATCCCCGCCTTGATAGCCTGTATCTCGTCTCCCGCGCCCGGCATCGTGACCACGATGCAGGTGTGCGCGTACTTGACGACCTCTATCTCGACCTGCCCCGCGCCGACGGTCTCGACGATGATGTAGTCCTTGCCGAAGGCGTCGAGTATGTTGATCACGTCGTTGATGGCCACGGCCAGCCCGCCCAGCGCGCCCCTGCTCCCCATGCTCCTTATGAAGACCTCCGGGTCGCCGGAGAGCTCCTGCATGCGGACGCGGTCGCCGAGCAGCGCGCCGCCGGTGAACGGGCTCGTCGGGTCGACGCACACTATCCCGACCGTCTTGCCGCGCGCCCTGTACACCTGGGCGAGCCTGCAGGCCAGCGTGCTCTTGCCCGAGCCGCCGGAGCCGGTAAGCCCGACTATGTGGGCTCGTCCCGAGTGTTGGTGCAGCGCCTCCAGCGCCTCGCGGGCGCCTTCCTCGCCGTCCTCGACCATGCTTATCAGCCTGGCGGCGGCCCTGCGGTCGCCAGTCAGCAATCTCTGATAGAGCTCACTCGCTTCGCTCAAAGCCCGAGCCTCTCGTGGATATAGTCGACTATGTCATGCGTGTCGGTGCCGGGGCCGAACACCCGCGCGACCCCGTGGTCCCGGATGAGCACCTCCGCGTCTACTGCCGGGATTACTCCTCCGGCGAGCACGATCATGTCCTCCGCCTCGCGCTCTCTCAGCAAGCTGGTGATGCGGGGGATGAGCGCCATGTGCGCGCCCGACAGGATGGACAGGCCGAGCACGTCGACGTCCTCCTGTATCGCCGCCTCGACCAGGTTGTCAGGCGTCTGCTTCAGTCCCGAGTAGATGACCTCCATGCCGGCGTCGCGCAGCGCCTGCCCGACGATGAGCACCCCACGGTCGTTCCCGTCCAGTCCCGGCTTGCAGAGAAAGACCCTAACGTGCGCCGCCATGAGACCCCTTCCCGGCCTTCGTCCGCCCCGGCGCGGCTTTCGCGCCGTTCTCCTGGCAGATGCCCCGCGTTATCAACTCGAAGATGCTCGCGTAGACGTCCTCCAGCGACAGGCTGGTGTGGAGCAGGAAGTCCGCGGACATGGTGCTCTCGAGCGCGCCGGTCAGCGCGGCGATCGTCACCGCCGTGTCCGCCTCCGAGCGGAAGACGCCCATCTGCTTGCCCTCGTCTATCACCTGGCTCATCTCGGAGAGCACCTGCTCCTCGACCTGCTCAACGCGCTCCCACAGCTCGGGAAGCTCTCGCTGCAGGTCGATCAGCGCCACCGGGGTGATGCCGGGGTATGGAAGTTGAGTAAAGAACCTCGAGAGGTTCAGAAGCTTGTCCAGCGGTTCCTTGGTGGACTTGATGATGAGGCGCATCCTGGAGGAGAAGACCTTGAGTTCGCTCTCCACCACCTCGGCCGCGACCGCGTGCTTGGATGGGAAGGTCTCGTAGAGGGTGCGCTTGCTCATGCCGGCCTGGCGGGCGATCTCGTCCATGGTGGTCGCGCGGTAGCCTCGGGCCAGGAACAGGCCGCGCGCGGAGGAAAGGATCTTCTCCTTCAGTGGCTCTCCCAAGTACCGCTCCTAGGAAACTCGTAAAACTGTGCCAGTTTTATTGGTTCAAGATAGTAACAAGGCGGGGCGCGCCGGGTCAACACGAGCGCCCCGTTATTTTCCTCGAGCGTTTTCAGGCCGCGGGGCTCGACATCTGGCCCTTGCGGACCGTTGTGCTAGAATACAGGAGATTTTCCCGAGACAGGCGGCTTGATGGCGAACAAACGTATAGAACTAGAGCAGTATAAGCATTACGTGAACCTCCTGGAGGAGGAGCCAAACCGCAAGACGGCGCGCAGGGGCTTTCTGACCTGCGCCATCGTCATGGTCATCCTGGTGGTCGGCTTAATCGTGATGGGATTCATGTCCACGAACCTGGCCCGGAACCCCAGCCATGTCACGTCCAAGCCGCAGCCTGCGACGTCTACGCCCACCGGGACCCAGGTGCCGAGTGGCACCCAGCTCCCAAGCGGAACCCAGCTCCCAAGCGGAACACAACTCCCCAGCGGAACCCAGCTTCCCAGCGGGACACAGCTTCCCAGCGGGACTCAGACTCCGATGGCCCCCACCGACAAGATGATGAGCGACGCGGGTCCGGCCGGCCTCATCGATGCGCAACCCGGTGACCTCGTCGCCCAGGCGCAGTCGAGCACGCCGACCCCCATCAATATCAGCGCGCCCTCGACGTCACCAGGCTCGGTAACGTCGCCGGGCAAGCCCGCGGCCAAGCCCCTTCCGACCACGACGAGCGGGGCGGGTAACCTCAGCAACCTCGCCAACGGCGCTGGAGCCAGAGGGCTGGACATCTACGTGCTGGTGCTGGGCATCGCCCTGATGATCGTGATCTACCTGGGCGTCCGCCGTGTCCGCCTCGAAGGGAAGACGAAGTGAAAGCGAACGTCATCGTCTTCGAGGCAGCGATATTCATCTTCTTCCTGTTCTTCTACCACGGCTCGTCCCGGGCGATGGGAAAGAGCCGCAACAGGGTGTTCTTCGCCGGGGCGCTGCTCTACTCTCTCGCTATCCAGACCGTCGCGGTCCTGGGCGGTGTTATGAACTTCTACTGGTACCAGCAGAACACCTACTACAAGCACTATCCCCTGGGCGGCTACATCATCTGGCTGGGGCTGGTGCCTCTGGCCGCGGGCCTGCTGTTCTACCTGGTCGCGGCGATGACGCAGATGCTCTCGACGGTGATGATGCCCAAGGCGAGCGCCTGGGCGAGGTCGGCTCTGGCCGGAGCGATCGCAGTTGGCTTCTACCTGCTGATCGAGCCCATCGCCATCACCAACCACTGGTGGACCTGGAACCTCAAGTCCTTTTACATCATCGACATCCCGCTGGTGGCGCTCTTCGGCGTGTTCGCCGCGGTGTTCCTGTTCAACGCGGTCTACACCCTCACGGTGCTCGACGCCAAGGACCAGAAGAATCTGAAGAAGTTTGAGGACAGGACCGTCAAGAAGCTGCTCAAGACCAACCACCACCCCGCCAACCTCAACTGGAGGCAACTGCAGTGGCTCTTCTTCTACAGGCTGCTGATGTCGCTGGTGGTGTTCGCCGCGTTCATGACGCCGGTGATCGTGATCTTCTGGGCTGTCGCCAACCGGGGACAGATACCGCCCAACTGGTAAGCGTTCATTCTCCTACTTCTCCAGAGCTCCGGGGGTGAACAGCCCCGTCACCGGCGCCTCGCGCCAGTCGACGAACGTGGCCGTCTGACCCTTCCACTGGACTTCGATCGCCGAGCCTTCCCTGACCTGGCCCAGCGTCACGTGCTCGACGCCGTGCTCGTCGAGGATGGCG
>Ga0066793_10000160_pt1 | contig 22824 bp, 19 predicted proteins | sample PersoiDNA2013189_FD_83876 | JGI IMG/M metagenome (GOLD analysis project Ga0066793, IMG submission 83876) | Permafrost soil microbial communities from the Arctic, to analyse light accelerated degradation of dissolved organic matter (DOM) -... | ecosystem: Environmental > Terrestrial > Soil >... | reverse complement strand
GCTTCGAGCCCTTGCGGATGCTCTATGAAGTAGTTGAAGACGTCGGTGTACGCTTTCTCGAACCACGGCGCGGTCGCGAAAGCCTCCATTGGATTTCCGGCGGGCCCGTTGAGAGGGATCAGCGCGGCGATCTTCTCGCTGTTCTCGCGGAAGAACTCGAGCACGACCTGGGCTCCCATGGAGAAGCCCACCAGGACCGCCTTGTCCACGCCGGCGTGGTCGAGCACGGCGCGCAGGTCCTGCGCGTAGCAGGATATCTCGAAGGTATCCAGGTCGGCGGGCACGTCCGAGCGGCCGTGCCCCCGGTAGTCCCAGCAGATGACCTGCACCAGGCGAGAGAAGTGGTCCTCGAAGTAGTGCCAGAAGGTAGTGGTATTCGCTACACCGTTGCAGGCGACGGCGGTGTCCCCGCTCCCCTGGTCGAATAGCGGATGACGGTCCCGTCGAAGCTCTCCGTCTCATGGACCTCGCCCTTCACCAGGTATCTCATCTCGACAGCGCCAGCCAATTGACCTCCCAGGTTCTGAAGCAACAGTCTGTTCGCGGGGCGGCCGGTTCTCGCGGTCAGTGACCCAGGCGCTCGCCGATGAGCACGACCGTCATCTCGGGCGAAGCGGGCCGCCGGGTGACCACGGTGTTCACGGGGCATATGGCGGGCGGCGTTTCGCACTCCACGCAGCGCTCCGTGCGGGCGCATTCCACGTCCAGCCCCAGCCGCTTCACGCACTGCGGGACGCAGGTGTCTTTTACTCGCCTGAACGCTTCGTCGAGCCCGTCGACGATATGGTTGAAACCGGCCACCAGTATCATGGAATCGGGCGCGCGCCCAGGCCCGAACACCGGAAGGAGCTCGGGTTCGATCTTGACGAGCATCCCATCGGCGGTGACTGCGCACACCGTCGAAAGGTACAAAGAGCGGTTCGGTATCCGCGAGCGTCGCCGGGACCCCCTGCCGGTCGCGAGCGGCATTGCGCTCTTCATGCTGTTGCCGCGGGCCTCGAGACTGGAGATGACGCCGAGCTCCTCGAGGGTCGCGGCGTCCCAGTAGAAAACGGTCTTGTGGAGCGGGACCAGGCTCAATATCCAGCGGTTCGCGTCTGAAGCGGTGGGGACGGGCACCACCGAGAAGTCCCGGTCCGCCAGGGACGACGCGCAGTCGAGTACCCGCTCGCGCACGCGCCCGTCGCGGTACCCCTCCCACATCTCGAGGATGCTCTCGTCGATCTGTCCGGGCAAAGCCGACCCCCTGACGTATCCTGCGTTTCGGTCGCACTAATAATAATAGAAGTGCGCATGAAAAGGGGAGAGGGATGAAAGGTCGAGGGCGTGACCGTCAGCGGGCGTCGAAGATGACGAACTCGAAGCAGGCGCCTTCATCGCTGCAGACGTTGATGGTACCCCCGTATACCCCCACGATCTTCTCTACGGTTGCCAGGCCGATGCCGCTTGCGCCCTGGGCGCCGGACACGAACGGCAGGAAGATCTTGTCTTCCGATTCGGCGGGGATCCCCGACCCGTTGTCTCGCACCACGTAGCGGTGCCCGTCCGTCTCGTCGGTGCCCTTGTACTCCACGGCTATGAAAGGTTTCCTGGCGTCGTTGTGTTTGATCGAGTTATCGATGAGGTTGCTGAAAAGCTGGTACATGTGGGTCGGGCTCGCGACCACGGCCCCCAGCTTGCTGTCCACCTTCACTTTCACGTGCTTCTCTTTGATCTGTCCCCGGCGCTCGTCGAGGATGCCGCGCACGACTTCTCCGATGTCGACGCCCGTCGCGTCGAAGGGCGTCTGGCCGGCCTCCGCCAGCTCCAGGAGGTCTTCGATGAGCCGGTCGGACTTCGTCACGTTGTTCTCGATTATCGCGGCCATCTCGTTTACCCCGCGCATCGCTTCGCTGTCGGGCTCGCCCTGCAAGAGGCTCTGGATCGTCGCGCTCGCCGCGGCGATGGAGGAGAGGGGGCCTTTCAAGTCGTGAGACACCGCGTGGGCGTAACCCTCCAACTCGTTGTTCAGCATCTGGAGCTCGTGCTCGGCCCGCTTGCGCTCGGTGACGTCCCGGATGGTCGCGATGAAAGCCTTGGGGTTTCCGTCGGCATCCCGCAGCAGCGAGGCCATCAGCTCGCCCTCGAACGTGGTGCCGTCCCGCCGTGTCAGGACAAAGTCCCGCGGACTGCTGGCCCCGAGCTCCAGCGTCTCCGCCGCGCCTGTCACCGCCTGGTCCCGCTCCCCTGGCAGGAGTATGTCCAGCGCGTTGAGCCCGATGAGCTCGGTGGCGCTCTTCACGTTCTGCTGCTCGGCGGCGCGGTCCGACACCATGGTGATATTGAAATCAAGGTCGGTCACCACCACCGCATCGGGTGAAGTCGCGAGCAGACCCTTGTACAGCTCCTCGGACTCCACCAGCGCCCGCTCGGCTTCTTTGCGCGCCGTGATGTCCCTCGCGATGCCGAACTCTCCGGCGACATCGGTGCCGCGCATCAGCGGCGCGCTGGTGAACTCGGCCGTCACGTACAGCCCGTCTTTTCTCTGGATCCGCAACTCGTACACCTCGGGGTACTCGCCCCGCGCCGTCTGTTCGAAGGTCTCGAGGGCTTTCTGAAGGTCGTCTGGGTGCACCAGAGGCGCGAACGGTTTTCCCATCCATTCGTCCCGCGAGTAACCGGTGAGCTTTTCGAACGACTGGTTGAGCTCGGCCAGCTCACCGTCAGAGTTCAAACTGTAGATGACGTCAGGCGCGGTATCGAACAGCAGTCGCAGGCGTTGCTCGCTCTCCTGAAGCGCTTCCTCGGCCTGCTTCTGCTCGGTGATGTCGTCGTAGATGGCGACTATCTCCCCGCTGGGGAGCTTGTAGATGTAGTTCTCTTTCCAACCGGAGACACGCTCGTCGATGTAATTGGCGAGAGGGAACCGCTCCGGCTCCCCGGTCCTCCAGACTCTCCTGAAGACTTCGAGGATCCCGAACTCCTCGACTCCCGCGAAGACCTCGGTGACGCGCCTGCCGAGGACTTCGTCGCGGCTTATCCTCTCGACTTTCTCCGCTGCGCTGTTGAAATCCACGAAGACGTAGTCCTCGCCATCGTCTATCGCCCTGTACACCGCGACGCAGCTTCGCATGTTATCGAACATGTGCTGGAAGCGGTCTTTGCTGATGGCCAGGGCTTCTTCTATCTTCTTCCGCTCGGTGATGTCACGGATGATCGCGGTGAAGAATACATCTCCGCCTATCATCCACGGCGACGAGCGCGAGAGCTCCATGAAGAACTCCGTGCCATCGGCGCGAAGGCCTGTCGCCTCGTAAGTCTTGCCCATGGTGGGCGTACCGTCAGCCGTGGCTTTCATGAGCGACTGGAGGCGCGCCTCCCTCATTTGCTCGGGAATGATCATCGTCAGGGGCTGCCCGATGGCTTCCTCCGCGCTGAAGCCGAACATCGCCTCCGCGCCCGGGTTCCAGAAGGTTATTCCGATGTGGCTGTCGGCGCATACGATGGCTTCGTTGGCGGTCCGGGCCACCGACCTGAAGCGCTCCTCGCTGTCCTTGAGCCTCCGGAGGTTGCGCGCGTTCTGCAGCGCGACGCTCGCGACCTCGCCGAACGCGGACGCCATCAGCGAGTCCCGGTGGGTGAACCCCCCGGACTTGTTCGCGAGTCCGATAAGGCCCACCGTCTCCGACTCCACCACCAGCGGAGCGAGCAGCAGGTTCTGGATAGGAAAGTGTCCTTCTGGGAGCTGCTCCGCCAGGGGCGAGCTCGCGACCGAGTTCTCGATGAAGGCGCGACCCACGGAAAACTCCCTGCCGTGGAGCTTGCTGACCGGCATGAAGGCATCGGGATCGAACTGGCCGCGGAGAGACTCCGGGTCCACCACGAGCAGCTGGCTTCCCGCCTCAGAAAAGACCGACACGTAACCGGCCGTTGCCCCGATGAGCTTCTTGCACAGCCGGAAGATATCGCGCGCGGTCTCGTCGAACTCGCTGCGCTCCAGCACCATCCGGGTGCTCTCCAGCAGCGCCGTTATCTCTTCGCGGCGCTCGTTGGTCTCCCTCACCATGTTGTGAAGGGCTTCCTCCGCCCTCTTCCTCTCGGAGATGTCGCGCCCCACGCCGACGACCATAGACGGGTTGCCGTCCTCGTCCCTCACCAGCGCCCCCGAGAGCTCGTAGGGGATCCGCCTGCCGTCCTTGGTCACGATGCAGGTTTCCACGCGTCGGTCCTCACCCGTGCTGATCACTCCCTGGGTCGCCGCGTTGATGCGGTGGATGTCCTCCGGCGGGTGAAAATCCGGGGGGCTCATGAGCCGTATCTCTTCATCGGTGTACCCGGTGATCTCTCTCAGCTTGTCGTTCCAGAGCACATAGTTGCCCTGCGGGTCCAGCAGGATGAATATCTCGCTGAGCGAGTTTATGGTTGTAGTGGTGAAAGACCTCTCGCGGTCGACGCTCTGTTGCGCGCGCTTGAAATCGGTCAGGTCGTGAACACTCACGATGAAACGCTGGCCGCGTCGCGTCATGACCTCTTTGATCGCTACCCTGACGGGGATCCTGGTGCCGTCCCGGTGCAGGTTCTCGGAGTCGATGGCTTCGCCCGAGAGCAGGCTCGCCATGCTGTCTTCCAGGTCTTTTCTTCGCTCGGGAGGGACGAGGTCCGAGGCGACCATGCCGTTGAGCTCGCCGGCCCGGTAACCGAGTAGCGAGCAGGCCGCGCGGTTCGCGTCCTCGATGGCGCCGTCTATGGTCTCGATGAACAGGGGTTCTACTGACTCCTCGAAGAGTGTGTGATAGAAAGCCTCGCTCTCATGGAGCGCTTCCTGGACCCTCTGGAACGCGCTGCTCTCCATCGAGCGCCGCGCGGTTTCGACGAGCCTTGTCTCGAGCTCGTCGTTCTTCACCACGTACCCGGAGGCGCCGTCCCGGACCGCCCAGGAGGCCACCTCTTCGTTGCCGTGCCCCGTCACCATGATCACCGGCGGGTGGTCGCCTTTCGCCGTGATCTCGGAGAGCAGTTCAAGGCCGGTGCCGTCGTCAAACAGGTACGCCAGGGTGATCATGTCAAAGGTGCCCGCCTGCAACATCTCGCGGGCCTCTCGCAGGTTCCGCGCGATCTCCGCGCGCGCCTGGAGCCTGTCCTCAAATACGCTCTTGATGAGGACGGCGGTGGGTTCACTCTCTTCGACTATGAGCACTCTCGGGTCTCTGTGAACGTTCAAAGGGGGCCTCTGTGTCGAGTTGCCGAATCGATACGAGACGAGGTTCCGGGCGTAGAGCCGCGTTCAAAGAGTATCACAATAAGCCACTGAAATGGACAAGATAATATGACTACAACCGCCCGCTGCCGGTCAAGGTTCAGATGGGCTATTCGAGGCGCGATAAGTTGGTGAAATCGGAGCAGGTAACGCCCGTCGCGCAGAAGGTCCCTACCAGTCGTCGCGCGTGAAGGCCTCGACGATCTTGCTCTGGTCCCCGCCCCGCAGCGCCGAGATCATGCCGGCGAACGCCCCCGCGGCGTTTGTGCCCCACGCGTCTACGGAGCTTATCTTGACCGGAGAGCGCGAGCGGTCCATGGTGAACAGGCCGAAGCGGGGGTCGAACGAGCCCCACTCGTAGTTGTCGACCATGGTCCAGTAGAGGTACCCGATTATCGGAACGCCGTCCTTCATCGCTCGCATCGCCTCGAAGATGTACGCCTGAAGGAACGTGTCCGTGGTCGCGGCATCACGGCGCTGCTCGACACGCCCCCGGTAGACCTTGTGGCACATCCCGTTCTCGACGATGAAGACCGGCAGGCTGCCAGAGTTGATCGTCTCCGCTTTCAGGAAATGGTACATGGCGACCGGGTTCAGCACCCATTCCCAGTGCTCGGCATTGAAGTTGAAGCGCTTCTCGCGGAGGTCCTGGACCGTCGGCGGCTTTATCAGGTTCCGGGCGAAAGGATCGTAGAAGTCCACGGCGAGGTAGTCGAGTTTCTCACTCAGGTCCGAGCCGTATATCCCGGCTATCCCGTTTCCCAGGCGTGACACCTCCAGCAGGCGGGTCGCGAGCCGGTCGAGAAGGCGCTCTGCCCCCGTGTTTATCACCGAAGCCTTGCGGACCACGGGGCACCTGGACACCTCGGCGTCCCACGCCTGCTTCCCGGCGGCGAGGTAATCGGGCATGTCCTGGCGCTCGACGCCGTTGCGCCTGGCGTTGAGCATGTCGGTCACCATCTTGTCGAAGCCGTAGACCGAGATGTTGATGGTGTTGTAACTCACCCTGGGCGCCTCCCACCCCTGCTCGGAGTAGATGCGATGGATGGCGTCGTACGCCCGGCAGTGCGCGTCTATCATGTTGCTCAACGCCTCCACGGCGTGCGCCGGGCCGGACTTCCTCCGCGGAAAGGCGCGAAGCGCGTAGGTGAGGAACGCGAGCCCGTTCGGCTCGTTCAGGGTTATCCAGTAGGAGACCGGGCGCAGGCCGTGCTTCTCGACGAGGAGGCCGTTGACCTTGAGAGCGACCTCCTCCACGTAGCGCTTGAACAGGTCGAGCTGTCTGTTCTCCAGCCAGAAGTCGAGCCCGAGCCAGTTCGGGTGAGTGAAGTGGTGGAGGGTCACGACGGGTTCCATGCCCGCCCGCATGATCGCGGCGATCATGTCCGCGTAGGCCCCTATGGCGGCGCCGTCGAAGTCGGGGACCCGCGTGACCGTGCTCGAGGTCTCTGGCTGCACGCGCGCCCATTCGATCCCCACCCGGAAGGCGTTGAGGCCCATCCGTGAGGCCAGCTCGAGCTCCTCGGGGTAATCGGTCCAGAAGCGGATGGCCTCCCCCGAAGGCTCGACCCGGCCTGAGCGCTCGAACTCCGCCCAGTTGTTGAGGGGCTCCCCGCGCCCGTTGATGCCGCCTTCGACCTGGTACGCCGCGTTGGCGCAGCCGAACATGAAATCGGGCGGGAGGGTGAACGAAGGGTCGAAAAGGCCTTCGAGGTCTTTGTTCGAGAAGTGCCGGCCGAACTCCATGCCTTTCACCGCATGCCCCCTTCAACTCCGGGTGCGGCCGCGGTCCCGAGCCTCAGCAGCAGAACCGGCAGCCGGTCGGGATGTCGATCCAGATCGCGCCCAGCGGGATCTCGCCGCCGCTCCTGTCCTCCATCCAGTAGAAGATGTCGTCCGCGTTGATATAGTCGTCGGAGCCTTGATCGTCGCTTGCGCTGCTCTCGGCCCGGGGTGTATCGCGTTCTGAGGCCCTGTCCATCCGTTTCCTCCGGTTTTCGGAGCAATTCTATCAGAATGGGCGCGCGGGCAACGTCATATGACTCCTGCGGCCATGAATATTCCGAAGACAATGAATATGACCCCGGAGGCCCACCTTATGTATTTCATGGGGACGATGCGGGCCAGGCCCCTGCCTATCATCGCGCCGATAAAAGTAGTCAATATGAGCGCGAGAGTCCCGCCCAGGAAGACGTAGAGGGGAGCTTTGAACCGCGAGGTGAGGGCGACCAGGCTGAGTTGCGTCTTGTCCCCGAGCTCCATGACGGCGATGTAGAGCAACGAGGTGAGGTAGGGGCTGCGCCGCGCTCGAGTGGGGGCGTCCGGCTCCTCGTCTTTCCCGGGGCGGAAAGACAGGAGGCCGAAGATGATGAAAACAGCCGCGGCCACGTACCTTATCACGTCCGCGGGGACATACCTGGCGAGGACCTCGCCGACCGTGACAGCGAGGGCGTTCAGGATCACGAACGCTGTGCAGGCGCCCAGGAACACGGGAGTGAAGCCGTACCTTGCGGACAGCGCCAGCACCGCGATCTGAGTCTTGTCTCCAAGCTCGGCTATGAAAGTGAGCCCGAATGCCGCACCGAATGCCTCAAGCATCAACGTCCCCTTGTGACTTCCCTGGGTCAGGTCTTTTTTGTTTAGCCAGGAACCTGGCTGGCTGGAAGTCCGCTAAACAAAAAGGACCTGACCCCCAAGAGTTTAGCCTAGAGATGGCAAACTGAACAAAAAGGACCTGACCCCGGAAAGTCAAGTGGAAAGCGGGAGAACCCTCGTATATCATTCACCGTGCATTCCGCGCCCCGGCCTGAGGGGCGCGCGACTGTGGAGATCAACGACCAGGGGGTAATTATGGCAGGAATAGTGGCTTATGGGGCCTACATCCCCTGGCTCCGGCTCGAGCGCAAGCTCATGGCCGAGAGCTGGGGAATACCGGGAGCCCCGGGAGAGATCGCGATAGGCAACTTCGACGAGGATGCCGTCACTCTGGCGGTCGAGGCCAGCCGCGACTGCATCGCCGACGACCCGGCGGGCGTGGGCGGCCTGTACTTCGCGTCGACGACCGCGCCGTACGCGGAGAAAGCCAGCTCCACGCTCATCGCGAGCGTCCTCGACCTGGCGAAGGAGAGCATGACCGCGGACTTCGGGGCCTCGCCCGGGTGCGCCATCGCCGCGCTGCTGAGCGCCGCGAACGCGGTCGACTCCGGGGCGGCCGACAGCGTGCTGGTAGCCGCTTCCGAGTACCAGGTCGCACGCCCGAAGACGGCTGACGAGCAGACCTGGGGCGACGGCGCCGGGGCGGTACTGGTGGGCAAGGACAATGTCATCGCCGAGATCAAGGGCATCTACTCGTCCTACGGGGACGAATCGATGGGGACCTGGCGCCTGCCGGCGGAGGAGCTCAAGCGGGAGTCAAACCCCCGCTGGCACTCGGCGAACGTCTTCATCCCGGACATCACGACCGCCGTAAAAGAGGCGATCGCGAAGTTCGGGGTCGGCCCGGAGGACATCAGCAAGCTGGTGGTCATGGCGCCGGACTTCCGCAGCCACCAGCAGGTCGCCAAGGCCCTTGGCATCAAGGACCCGTCAATGGTACAGGACGCCCTCTTCGCGTTCGTCGGCGGCTGCGGCGCGGCACAGCCTCTCATGATGCTCGCGGGCGCCCTGGAGGAAGCGAGCCCCGGCGACAAGATACTGGTAGCCGGCGGCGGCGACACCTACGACGTGGTGCTCCTCGAGGTCACGGACAGGATAAAGGACCTGCCAGCGCGAAGGGGCATCAAGGGGCACATCGGCTCCAAGCACAACCTCGACTCGTACGCGAAGTACCTCAGCTACAAGGACCTGGTGCCGCTGGAGCCCGAGGACAACTCCTCGTCGGCGATCCAGATGTGGCGCGACCGCAAGTCGATCCTGCCGCTCTACGGCAGGAAGTGCGAGGCGTGCGACCTGGTCTACTTCCCGCCGCGCCGGGTATGCCCGAACTGTCACGCCTACGACAAGAACGTTGACTGGAAGCTCGCCCGCAAAGGCAAGCTCTGGAACTTCATCGACGACAACCTCGCTCCTTCTCCAGAGCCTCCCACCACGCTGACCATAACCGACCTCGATGACGGCGCGAGGATCTTCCTGCAGATGACTGACCGCGAGGTCTCCTCAACGGAACTCGGCATGGACGTAGAGCTCACTTTCCGGAAAATCCACGATGGCGGCGGCTTCCACAATTATTTCTGGAAGACCCGGCCCGTCCGCTAAGGAGGTATACAGAATGGCTGATCTTAAAGACGTTGCCGTAATCGGCGTCGGCGCGACCAAGTTCGGCGAGAACTACCAGTGGGGCGTCGATGACATGCTCACCATCGCGTGCTTCGAGGCGATGGAGGACGCGGGGATCAAGCCCGAGGCGATAGAGGCGGGTTGGATCGGGATTCAGTACCCCTTCACGGGATTCTCCGGAGCGACTCTGTCCGACGCGATAAAGACCTACGACATACCTATCACGCACACCGAGAACTACTGCGTGAGCGGGCTGGACGCGTTCCGCAACGCGTGCCTGGCCGTGGCGAGCGAGCAGTTCGACATGGTCATCGCCTGCGGCGTGGAGAAGATCACCGACCAGGGAGGGCGCGGTCTGCCCACCTCGGGGTTCGGCCACCCGGTCCAGATGTCGGGGCTGACAGCCCCATCGGCTTTCGGGCTGGCTTTCCCGCGGCACTCCAAGGAGTTCGGCACCACCAAGGAGCACCTGGCGCACGTCGCGGTCAAGAACCACTTCAACGGCGCCGTTAACCCCAAGGCGCACTTCCGCCGCGAGGTGACCCTCGAGCAGGTCATGAAGGCTCCCATCATCAGCGGGCCGCTCGGCCTGTTGGACTGCTGCCCGATTTCTGACGGCTCTGCCGCGGCGATCATCACGCGCAAGGACATCGCAGCCAAGTACCGCGACGACTTCGTGACCATCAAGGGCATGGGCTTCGCGACATACACCAACCTCATGATGTACGACAAGAACTTCGACTACCTGGCGTGGCGCCCGACCGTCAAGGCCGCCGAGAAAGCTTACGCGATGGCGGGCATAACGGACCCGCCCAACGAGGTGGACCTCGCAGAGTGCCACGACTGTTTCACCATCACCGAGATCCTGAACGTCGAAGACCTCGGCTTCTGCAAGAAGGGTGACGGCGGCCCGGCGATGGCGGAAGGCCGCTTCAACATCGACGGGCAGGTCGCGGTGAACCCCTCCGGCGGGCTGAAGTGCTTCGGGCATCCAATCGGCGCGACCGGCGTCCGCATGGTCTACGAGGTCACCAAGCAACTGCAGGGGCGCGCGGACGGCCGCCAGCGCGAGAACGCGAAGGTGGGCATGGCGCACAACCTGGGAGGGCTCGGCGGCGTGGTCTGCGGGGTCGTTATCCTGACAAACGAGAAATAAGAACAGCAAGACCGGCACAGAGGGCGGGCTCCAGGCCCGCCCTCTTTTTTTTCTACCGCCGGGTCGCGCTCACCAGCATCGCTGGCGGAAACCTGTTCGCTTTGCGGGCGGAGCCCGGCTCGAAGGAGGCATCCCTCAGAAGCCCGGTGAGGCTGGCCCTGGTGAAGTAGTGGTCGTCCGCGGCTTTCGCTCTTCCGTATGCGAGCATCAGCTTCCCCGCAAGGCCTTCAGAGCACATGTCGCAGATGTAGAGTCTGCCCGAAGGCCTCAGCACTCGTGCTGCTTCAGCGAGCGCCTCGCGAGGCTCGGGGAAATGGTGGAACGCGATGCAGGAAGTGACGATGTCGAACTCGCCTTCCCCGAACGGCAGAGACTCCGCAGCCGCGCACAGGAAATCTATGTCCGCCTGCGCGCTCGAGAGCTCCCGCGCGACTGCCAGCATGCCTTCGCTCGGGTCGATCCCCGCCAGGCGTCCCGCGCCCGCGGCCGCGAAGCGCCGCAGCAGGTCGCCGGTGCCGCAGCCGAGGTCGAGGATGTCCCGGCCGGCCACGTCGCCGATCTCTGCCATCACCCTACGATGGACCGGCTCGAAGAAGTGCCTCCAGGTGAAAGACTGCTCGTACGTCGAGGACCAGGCGTCGAAACGCTCTCTGTCTTTTCCCTTATCCATCCTCGACCTCCGGGCCATCCGCGATTGACACCGTCAAGCCTGATACAGTTATATTCGTTTTGGCAAGCTTCGGCGCTCCGGGGCAATCGACCACGGGAGGCGCCGCCCCGGCAGTCCGAAAGGAATGGCAGTTGGCGTTCTTGTTCATCCCCATCGTCCTGGCCCCGGTTTTCGCGATCCTCTGGCTGCTCAGGCGTGCTCTACTGCGGAATGACGATATGAGCGACTCGACACCCCGATTCGGCCGCATCCGGCACGACGTGGTGGTCGGTGGGCTCGAGGCGTTCCAGATGGGGGAAGTGGTGGACATCACCGCTATCGAACCAGACCCCGACAAACCCAGGTTCAAGTACGTGGTCTTCTCGAAGGCCCTGGAGAAGACTTTCAAGCTGTCGGAAGACGAGATCGAAGTCTGAGCGCGGGCCGCTCAGTAGTCCACCCCGAGGAAATACTTCCAGTCCAGCTTGTAGCGCCTCTTTTCGAGGATGCGGTCGCGCATGCCCTGCGGTACGAGCCGGGTCTTCAAGAAGAGATCGAGCCCGGCCGTCGCCACCCGTGACAAGGGCCAGGGGAGCGCGGCACATTTCCTGTACGCGACCATCAGCAGCACGAAGTTCTCGCAGACCATCCTCACCTGGTCGCGCGTCATCCTGTCGAGCTTCAGCTCCGACCGGCCTGAGAACAGCGTGTCGGGGGTCGAGTCCCCCAGCATGCCGCCTTCCGCGCAGACGTCGTGGATGCGCGTGTTCGGGAAAGGGCACAGCGCCGTGACCTGCGCGAGGTCAGGCTCGATCGCCGAGTTCATCTTGACGGTGTCGAGCGCCATCGCCAGCGTCTCGTGCGGAAAGCCGGTCATGTTCAAAGAGACGGTGGGGATGCCGTGCTCGTGGCAGAGCGCGAAGGCGGCCAGTATCTTGTCGTCGGGCATCGGGCGGCCGAGGACGTTCTTCCTCAGCCAGAGGTTGCCGCTCTCTACGCCCATCGCAATGGCGCTGCAGCCGGCGTCCGCCAGCAGCGCGACCATCTCGTCATTGAGGAGGTCGACACGCCCGTTGCATATGAACGGCAGGCCCACCCGCTCCTTGTACATCGAAGCGAACTCGCGGAACCAGCGGCGGTCCAGCGTGAGGATGTCGTCGTCGAACCTGACCTGCTCGATGGAAGGGTCGACCGCGCGCGCGCTCTCTATCTCCGCCACCACGTTGGCGGGGCTGCGGAACCGCACGTACTTCTTGCCGTTCGGGTAGATGGCTTTCTGGATGTGGTTGCAGCAGTAGGAGCAGTCGAAGGGGCAGCCCCGCGACGCCATCATGGTGAGGCGCTTCTTCTGGTTCGCCGCGAAGTCCTTCACCTCGAAGAGGTCGCGCTTGGGGAAGGGCAGGCTGTCCAGGTCCTCGACAAGCGGGCGCACCGGGTTGCGCACTACGTCGCCGTCGCGCTTGGACCATATGCTCGCGATGCTCTCGACCGCGCCTCCGGCGTCCAGCGCGTCGCATAACTCGAGGAGAGCCGCCTCGCCTTCGCCGACGCAGATGTAATCTATCGCCGGCTCCGCGATCGTTCCCTCAGGGTCGATTGTGGGATGGACGCCGCCGCACGCCACCGGCAGAGCGAGGTCCTCCTTGACCCAGCCGGCGAGCTCCCTGACCTTGCTGAACTGCAGCGTGGTGGCGGAGAACGCGACGAGGCCGGGAGCGGACTGGCGCAACCGGTCGATCAGCTCGCCGCGCGCGGCCGGCGCGACCAGGTGCACGAGATCCACGGAGTGGCCTGCCTGTTCCAGCACTGAGGAGAGATAACCGATGCCCAGGTAGACGCGGCCCTGCGGCTCCGTGTGTGTCTCCTGGGTCTCGAAGTAGTCGGGATAAACAAATGTGACCTTCATCCGCGAAATGATACTACAAAGGGGTCACGCACCGTTAGACGGTGCTGTCCCCGGAAGCCTACTGTGCTATCCTGTATTGCGCGAGTTGGACTGCAGGGCCACGCTACACACGAACGGATGCCAACCATGAATGTATATCAGATGCTCGCATATGAAAGCATGCGGACGTTCTTCGGTCCGTGGCTCACCTTTGCGTTCAGGATCCGCACCGAAGGGGCCGAGAACATCCCGAAGGACACCGGCGCGCTTCTCATCTGTAACCACCGCTCCATCCTGGACCCGGTCGCCCTGATGACGGAAGTGGACCGCTACATCCACTTCGTGGCGGGCTCTCACGGCTTCGTGGTGCCGATGGTCAAGACGTTCTACCACATGACAGGGATGGTGCGACTGTCGCTCAAGGGCGGCTCGAGGAGCGGGCGCGGCCTGGATGAGGCGGTCCAGTTGATGAAGGACGGCGAGATCGTCGGGATCTTCCCCGAGGGCATCGAGTCGTTCATGCGGCCCGACAAGTCGAGCAAGATCAGTTACTTCAGGACGGGCTTTGCGCGCATGGCGCTGGAGGCGGGCGTTCCTATCATACCGGCGGCGGTGGTCCCGACCGAGGAGGTCAAGCTCCCGGCGATACCGGGCCGGATAGTGAGCAGCTACGTCGATCACCCGGCTGCGGAAGAGGGTTCGATGCGCTTCATGCTCTACCGCCGGGTGCTGGTCCGCATCGGGCAGCCTATAGACCTCTCGGGATTTCTCGCCGAGCCGCTCACCAAGACCTCGATAGACACCCTGAGCGGGAAGCTGCGGCGCATCGTCATCAAGCTATACAACGGTGAGGACCTCGAGAGGTTCCTGACCGGCGAGCTGCCCTTCGATATCTACACCGACCGCGTGTAGTTACGTCGTTCGTTTTCCACTTCTAATTACACTTCTGAAAGCGCCTGCTCTGCTAGCTATAGAAAAGTGGAAAGAAAAGTGTAAAACGAACGACGTCATTCTCTGGTGCCTGCGAAGATCGAGATGAGCAGGCACGCCGCGCCAAGCAGGAACAGGCCCACAGGCAGATACAGGAACTGCAGCGTGAACTTCTTGATCTCGTCGCTCGCGAAGGTCGCGGCCTCACCCTGGCTCGCCGCCGTCTCGGAAAAATCGAGCTTCGTTATCACCTGGGTCAGCGCCACGCCGGTCGCCGGGTCGCTGACCGCCATGTATACGGACTCCTGCACGTCCCTGGTGGCGACGAGGTTTCCCGTGATGGGCTCGATCAGATACTCGACGGACTGGTTGGCCTTGTAGTTGATATCGATGACGGAAGAGTCGGCGACAGGCAGGCCCGGTTGCGACAGGATCGTCTTGAGCTGCGCCCCGGTCATCTTCGACGGGAATCCCGCCGGGGGTGGCGCCGGCTGTCCGCCGTATTCGGTCTTGAAGACGTAGGTTTTTACGCCGTCGACCTTCGCCTGCCCGCTGAACGCGCCTTTCTGAGTCCTGCCGGTGAGCTCGTCCCAGATCGGCAGGTCCGACTTCGGGGTGTCGAACGGAAACACCAGGTAGTACCCGCTGCGGTTGCGGTTCGAGCCGTGGTCGGCGACCTGCCGCGCGGTCTTCCTGTCGACCGCAAAGGAGTTCTTCTCGTCCGCGAGGTGGGTCCTGTCCGCCGAGTTTATGACCGCACTGTTGACCTGGATGACGGCCACCGCGCCCGTCGACTGGCGCAGTGGCGAGAACTCTCTCGCCTGGATGGTCACGCCCGTGGCCTGTGGCCGAGGGCCCGGAGGCGGCTGGCCCGGAGCGCGCACGTACTGGAACAGCGAGCCGTTATAGAAGCGGAGCAGGTCCAGGTCAGTCGGGACCACCTTCAGCGCCGGAGCGATCGCCAGGCGCCAGAGAGGGGCGAGCACGATCAGCACCAGCGCGGCGACGAACAGGATGAGGTTCGCCCTATGCGACTTGATCCGCTTCCATCTACCCGGCATCTTCCAAACCGCTCTTCCTTGCTGCGCCGATAACGGGGACCTCACAGGCTTCCAGGGCCTTCAACCAACGATTGAACGTATTGTAGCGCAGGTGACTCCGGCAGACTATGCGGTCGCCGCCGCACCGGCGGATGCGCGCCCGGGACGTGCAGACTATTCCCACTTGATTTGATAGATTATGCAGGTCAACAGACAAGGAGTGGGCCATGTCAGTAAGCGGCAGTAAGGTGATAGTGATCGGAAGCGGTGTCGGCGGGGCCGCGTGCGGCGCGCTCCTGGCTGACAAAGGCTTTGACGTCATGCTGCTCGAGCGCAACGATTTCCCCGGAGGAAAAGCCGCGAGCTTCGAGCGGGAAGGCTACGTCTACGATACCGGCGTCCACGCGGTCGGCAACGGAGACAACGGCCCGCTCGGCGAGATCGCCCGCGCGGTCGACGCCGACCTCAGATGGGCGCTCATCCAGGGTGGCAACCGCATCGCCATCGGAAAGCACGTCGCTCACTATCCTCTGGACTACGCCTCTGACGAGTCGATACACAACATCCTCGAGGGCATCGGCGTCCTTCCGGAGAACAGGGACGACTGCTACGTCTGCTTCAAGGAGCTTGCCACCATGAAGCCCGCCTCCGAGATGGAGGCGCTCGAGACGGTGCCGCTCAAGGACTACGTGGACAGGTTCACCGACGACCCGCAGTTCCACATGATGATCAACGCGACCTGCGGCATGCTCATCGTGGTCACGTACTTCACCGGTTCGACGAGCGAGTTCATCTACTGCTTCGCCAACATGGCGGCGAGCGCGTCGCTGTCGTATCCGTTAGGGGGCATGGGCTCGATCCCGAAGTCCTACCTGGCCGCCCTGGAGCGCATGGGCGGCGAGGTCGTCTACGGGCGAGGAGTCGAGCGCATCCTGGTGGAGGACGGGCGCGTGACCGGAGTTCAAGCGGGAGGGAAGATCCCTGCGGACATAGTCGTGTCGAACGCCGGCATCCAGCCGACCGTCAAGCTCGCGCGAGACCACCTGCCGCAGGAGTATGTGGACCGGGCCATGAAGCTCAAGTCCTCTTACGGCGCCGTGAGCGTCAAGTACGCCCTGGATGCTGAAGTGGTCCCATACCCCATGACCCTCTGGATCCCCGACGTCACCGACCCGGTGGCGCTGGAGAAATATGTCGGGATAATGTATCCGGTCCCCTCGATCCCCGACCCCGACCTGGCCCCCGAGGGCTGCCAGATAGTCCTCGCGGGCGCCGTCCTCTCTGCCGACCCGAAGCAGAAGGACCTCAACAAGGATGTCCTCGACCGCATAGAGGCGACTATGGAGATGCTGCACCCCGGTATCAAGGACCACACGGTCTGGAAGCTGCGCACGGACGTCGAATACACCTCAAAGATCTCCGGGCGCCACCTCGGGGAAGTCATCGGCATCGCCCAGGATTACCGGCAGGTGGGCAAGAACCGGCCCAGCCCGCGGATGCCGGTCCGGGGGCTGTACCTCGTGGGAGCCGACGCCGGCGGCAGGGGGATCGGGACCGAGATGGCGGGGGAGAGCGCGCTTAACGTCAGCAAGATGATCGAAGACGACATGCTGGGAAGAACCGGCAACCTGGAACTCTAGGCTCAGGCGGGGGGCTGCAGGTACTTCCTCCTGAACTCTTCCGTGGTCAGATGGTCGATGTCGTCCCGGATGCGATCGAGCTCCTCGCGCGCTTCCTCCGAGCTCTCGAAAAGCTCCCGCCTCAAGACCCTCTTCGTCCTGAAGTTGAGCACCTCGACGATGTAACCTTCGCCGAGCCCGACCCCGAGCAGGCCCCTGGTCAGACGGGCTTTGTAGTAGTCGTTGGCGAGGTAACCCGGCTCGGATTCGCTTGCCTGCCTGCTGTCTGGGGTTTTGTGTTCTCTAGCCTTTCTGGCCATCTCACTCCGGTCTGTTCTGAGGGGGTTGGGCCTGGGGCGGGCCGGCTTCACCCGGCTGCTGTTGCTTGGGAACCACGATGCGCTGGAGGGCGTAGATCCCTATCGCGGTAACAGCGCAACTGTGGGTGGGGGGCAGCTTGGACGATGCTATGTAAAGCGCGCAACTGTCCTCACAGGGGACTCTCGCGCCGGCTATCTGGGGTTGCCGGATAGGGCACCAGCTTCCGGGAATAGAGGCCATCGGGCTCCTTTCGACAATTCTCGGCACTTGAACCAAGTTCCGTACTAGTCTATCCCCGTTTCCGTGCGCGATTCAATGGGGTGCGCCAACCTGCAACAAGTTGACAGTGCCAGCGGCTCAGACTACCGTTTCAGCACGACGTCTGAAGACTGCTTAGTCTGCTGTTCGAGGGAGAACCAGGGCCGTGACTGACACCGGAAAAACAGACGAAGAAGGCCAGGCAGCAGCTGTTACACGCGAAGGCGCGGAGCGCGGGCATGAGCCGGGGAGCCTGAGCCGGACCGTAAAGGTGCTCGGGCTCGTCAGCCTGTTCACCGACGCGTCTTCGGAGATGATCTACCCTCTGCTGCCTATCTTCCTGACGAGCGTCCTCGGCGCGGGGGCCGTCTTCCTCGGGATCATCGAGGGCGTCGCCGAGGGGACCGCGAGCATCCTGAAAGGGTTCTCGGGTTATTTCTCGGACAGGCTGCAGAAGCGCAAGGCTCTCATCCTCGCGGGCTACGGCCTCTCCGCCGTCACCAAACCGTTCTTCGCCGCCGCGGACGCCATCTGGGAGGTCCTGCTGGTGCGGTTCGTGGACAGGGTCGGCAAAGGCATACGCACCGCCCCCCGCGACGCGCTCATCTCCGAGACCACCGATCCCGAGATCCGCGGCAAGGCCTACGGCTTCCACCGGGCGATGGACACGCTCGGCGCCGTCATCGGGCCGGGAATCGCTTTCCTCATGATGTGGCTGCTGCAAGGGCAGGGGAACAACGCGTACCGCTGGGTCTTCCTTGCCGCCTTCGTCCCCGGCGTCGTCGCCGTCTTCCTGATCGTGTTCGCGCTGCGGGAGAAACCGGTCGAGTCCAAGGCTTCCTTTCCCGGGCTGCGCCTCTCCGGCTTCGACCACAACTACAAGATGCTCCTGGTGGTGGTCGCGGTGTTCACACTCGGGAACTCGAGCGACGCCTTTCTCCTCCTGCGCGCGCAGAACCTCGGGATACAGCCGTACCTGATACCACTGCTCTGGATGGTCTTCAACATCGTCTACAGCGTGCTCTCCACGCCGGGCGGCATGCTCTCGGACCGCATCGGCAGGAAGAAGACCCTGCTCATCGGCTTCGGGCTCTACGCCCTCATATACTTCGGATTCGGCTTCGCGCACAGGCTCGTCTACATATGGCTGTTGTTCGCGGCCTACGGGGTGTTCTACGGGCTGACGCAGGGATGCCTGAGCGCCTACATCGCGGACCTGGCGCCACCGGACATGAAAGGCACCGCGTTCGGCGCCTACCACATGACCGACGGGGTCTTCAAGCTCCTCGCAAGCGTCATCTTCGGGGTCATCTGGCAGAGCTCCAAAGCTCACGGGCCCACTGCCGCGTTCCTTTTCGGGGCGGTGATGGCGGCTGCCGCGGCCCTGTTGCTCTGGCGGTTCTGTGAGGAGTGCGTCAGGCAGCCAGCCAGCGAATCACGCGCCGCATGACCTCGCTGTCGGCGGGTAGCGGCCTCGGTTCTGACGCTCTGTACTCGCGGAACATCGATCGGTCCCGCACCGAGAGCGCCATCGAGGTGAGCCTCACCACGGCCGCGCCGCGCCTCATGCTCATCTCGGGGTGGGACTGCGAGGTCAGGATGTTGTCCGCGTAAGCGAGGAGCTGGTTCAGGCAGCCCTGGCTCGAGGCGAGCCTGACCGCCTCAAACGGTGCTTCCGTCACCTCGTCGACGTTCATGCAGACGCCCTGGAACCCGGTGATCCCAGCGAGGGCCGGGTGGTGGCCCTCCACGGTCACGGCCTCCCAGCGGAGCAGCCGCCGCTCGCGGCGGGCGACTTTCCCGCCACGTGCGAAAGCGATCAACTGGTGTGAGAAACAGGAAGCGAACGCCTTGCGTCCCTCGAGCCCCGCTACGAATTCGACCTCGCGCCTGTGGTAATCCTTGAGCCCGTCGGTGACGTTATGGAGATCACCGGTGAGGATGCAGGCGTCGAAGTCCGAGGGCAACGGCGCGCCGCGCCAGGCCCGGACCGTGAAGTGCCTCACCTGTTCGCCGTCCAGCGCGCGCCTGAAATATGAGCCCGACAGGGGGCTGTTCTCGATGATAGCTATGGTGGCCACGCCGCGATTCTATCCCATCGGACCACGCGGCGGGCAGCGGCGGTGAGCCTCGAGCTGCCTCGCGTTCAGGAGCCCGGGCCTGTAACAAGAACACGCCAGTTTTCGTCTATTCCATATAGGCCGCGCCGAGACCGGCATCCGCGTGGTCGCGTTCCAGCATTCAAACATGCCGGAGGATGGCCGATATAATATGTTGAGTGACGTGTGCGGTGACAGGAGTTGCGGAACCTGGAGTCCCCGATGAACATCAGATACGGCATAGCTGTAAGAGCGGCGGTTGCCGCGGTGCTTATCACGGCGGTGACCGTGGCCGGCCTGCTGATAACGTTCCAGATCGCGGACGGTCAGAAGCAGGACTACTTCTCGCAGCGCAAAGTACAGGCGACGACGGCCGCCGTGGCGCTCGACTACCGGGACGTCGAGGCCCTCAATGGCACACCCGCGGAGGTGGACTCTCCGGCGTACCAGAGGCTCCGCATGGAGCTCGTGAGGATCAAGCGCTCCGACATGCACGTCAGGTTCGTCTACCTCATGCGTCCAGAGGGCGCCAGCATGGTGTTCCTTGTCGATGCCGAGGACCCTTCATCGCCTGATTACTCGCCGCCCGGCCAGGTCTACACCGAGGCCAAGCCCTCGGACTTTTACGTCTTCCAGGGCAAGCAGAAGCCCGACACGACGATAGAAGGTCCGATACGCGACCGCTGGGGGACCTGGATCAGTGCGTCTGCGTACATCTCTGACGCCACCGGAAAACCTATCGCCATGCTCGGCACCGACGTGGAAGTGGAGCGGGCGCTCGGCTCCTTCAACCAGACGCGGCATCTCGGCATGATCTTCGACCTGCTGGCCATGGTGCTCATGCTCCTGGTGGCTCTGCAGTGGATCCTGTGGCGGTACAACCGCGACAAGAGGGAAGCGCTCCGCGCGGAGATGGAGGCCTCCGCTCTGCGGCTCAATGACGAGCTGGTCAAAGCCGACCGCATGAAGTCGGACTTCATCCAACTGGCTTCGCACGAGCTTCGCAGCCCGGTGAACGCGGTTAACGTCGCCGTCCAGACCCTGGACCGCAGCGCCTCCGACAAGCTCTCGGATGACGAGAAGACGCTGGTCCAGGTGGCCCGGAACGGAAGCGGCCGGCTGGTGGACCTCGTCGACAACCTTCTCGACATGACGCGCATCGAAGCCGGCGATTACGTGCTCAGACCCACCACTGTGGACGCCGCGGAGCTGGCTGCCAAGACTGTTCAGTTGCTGGAGCCGCTCGCGGACCGGAAGAACATCGGACTGACCTCAAAGCTGCCCGACAGGCCGGTGGAAGCGGTCATCGACCCGCAGGCGCTTTTGAGGGTGCTCGAGAACCTCCTCTCGAACGCCATCAAGTTCACGGACTATGGCGGTGTCGTGCTTGAGATGAAAGTGATCGCCGACAAGTTGCGGTTCTCGCTGCAGGACACCGGGCCCGGCATCCCCGACTCGTTCAAGGACGAGGTGTTCGAGAAGTTCTCGAAGCTGGAGAGGAGTGTCGATATGAGGAAGCAGGGGGCCGGGATGGGGCTCGCGCTCTGCAAGAGCCTCGTCGAGTCGCAGGGCGGAAGGATCTGGTTCGACAGTACAGAGGGCAGAGGCACGACTTTCTACTTCGAGGTCCCGCGCTTCCAGGGGGAGTCCGATCTTGTGCAACCCTCCGGGCCCGACGGCTCCTGAGGCAGAGCGTAGACACGTACGCTCCCCCCCGCACGTATAACTTATCGACGAGGGCATGAGATGAGCATCAAGCAAGCAACAGCCATCAGGATAACAGTGGCGGCGCTCCTGATCGCCGCCGTAGCGGTCAGCGGCTACATCGTCACGATGAAGATCGCCGACTACCAGCGCGACCAGTACTTCGAGGTCCGCAGGTTTCAGGCCGCTGCCGCGGCCGCCAGCCTGGACGCATCAGACGTGGAAGCGCTGAAGGGAGATTCTTCAGATACCCCCACGCCGGTCTTCCAGAAGTTGCGCTCCCAGCTCATCCGCATCAAGAACTCGGATGAGCGCATCCGGTTCACGTACCTGATGAGGCCGCAGAAAGGCAAGATGATCTTCCTGGTCGACGCGGAGGCGACGGGGTCTCGCGACTACTCGCCGCCCGGCCAGGTCTACTACGAGGCGAAGCCCGTCGAGTTCTACCCATTCGAGGGCAAAGCCAACGCGGACCCATGGATGCGGGGCCCCATACACGACCGCTGGGGCACCTGGATAAGCGCGAACGCCTACGTCGTTGGCTCGCACGGCAAGCCGGTGGCGCTCCTGGGCACCGACGTGAGCGTGGATCGGGCGCTCGCCTCCTTCAACCAGATCCGCAACATAGGCGTCCTGTACGTCATCCTCGCGTGCATCCTGCTGGGGCTGGTGATGCTGCAGTGGATAAGCTGGCGCTACAACAAGGACCGGCGCGAAGCGCTGCGTAGGGAGATGGTCGACTCGACGATGAGGCTGAACAGCGAGCTCATCGAGACCGACCGCCTCAAGACCGAGTTCATCGAGGCCGCGTCGCACGAGCTCCGTGGCCCCGTCACCGCCGTGAACACCGCGATACAAGTCATGGACAACAACCTTGCCGGGGAGCTCTCGGCACAGGGCAGGGAGCTGGTGTCGATCGCCAGGACGGGCAGCCGCCGCCTTGTGGACCTGGTCAACAACCTGCTTGACCTGACACGGATCGAGGCCGGCGGGATCGCGATCGAGCGCGAAGAGGTGAACGTTGGAGAGATCGTCAACGACACCGTCAAGATCTTCACCCCTCTCGCGGGGGAGAAGGGGCTCAGGATAGACGTAGATATCAAAGGCGCAGACCTTGAGGCCCGTCTGGACGCCGAAGCTCTCAAGCGCGTCCTCGAGAACCTGGTCTCGAACGCCATCAAGTACACCGACGAGGGCAGCATCTCGGTCGGTGTCGACGCGACGGGCGAGGCGCTCGAGTTCACGGTCACGGACACCGGGCGGGGCATCCCCGCGAGGTTCCAGGAGGACGTGTTCAAGAAGTTTTCACGGCTGCACCTCTCGACGGACTCCGACGAGCGGGGCGCCGGCCTCGGGCTCGCGATAAGCAAGGGCCTCGTGGAGAGCCACGGCGGACGCATCTGGGTGGAGAGCCTCCAGGGCCGGGGGTCAGCGTTCCACGTCGAGCTCCCACGCGACTGAACGTTGTCGAGAATCATTGATGATCGCAACGGTTCGGTTATCATCAGGTCTGTGAACATAGGAAGGCGGGCGCCCGCGCCCGGGAGAAAACAGATGGACGTCAGGTTGTCGGAATGAAGCTGTCGCTCAGAAAGAAATTCTACATACTCGTCCTTCCATCTTGCGTGGTGCTGATCGCCCTGATGGTCCTG
>Ga0066793_10000159_pt1 | contig 22828 bp, 18 predicted proteins | sample PersoiDNA2013189_FD_83876 | JGI IMG/M metagenome (GOLD analysis project Ga0066793, IMG submission 83876) | Permafrost soil microbial communities from the Arctic, to analyse light accelerated degradation of dissolved organic matter (DOM) -... | ecosystem: Environmental > Terrestrial > Soil >... | reverse complement strand
GATGGAGGGTTGGGATCAACCCGCAAGGTAATCTTGTAGGAACCCGCCTGCGCGCTCTGCGTCTGCGCCGTGGCGCGAGCCGGTATGATCTCAGTGAGCACCGTTCCCGCCCAGGCCATAACGATCAGGAACACGATGCCCAGGGCCAGTACCAATAATTTTCGTCTCATAATTAAGTAGTCATAAAAAGGGTGAGTCGCGCTTTCACACTCCTGCAAATACCGTACAGGTCTGCCTTTGCAGGAGCGAAACGCAACCCACCCGGAACGACGTCTGCCCATCATAGGTGTACGCCGGTCTGCGTATGGGGGATTCATTGCTACCTTCTTAGTATACACCATTCTCCAAAGGATTTAAAGTCCTGTAGAAAACAGGAAGCAAGGTCCAGTTTATAGGTGATGGCTTCGCGGCTAACGAGAAGATCACAATCCCCTCACAAAACATAATGTCGGTCATCCTCGTATATGAGCTATTCTGGTACCTGAGCAGACTGCAACGTTTGGAAAAGAACCTCTCAAGCCGCAACACGCTCAACAATTCCGATCTGTAACGGTTTGCGCGTCCCCTTTCCTTGCAGTATAATAAAAACACGACACCGCCGTACTAGACGCGGGCTGCGCGATGTTCTGGCGCGTTGTTGAGCTACAATAGCGATTCTGCACTGTTGAGATACTGCGTGCAGCATATCAAAATAGAGCTGATCAGCTTTTTTGCCAGTCCAACGTAGCGACATTCGAGGCGAATGTCAGAATGGCGAGAGTAAGAGGCCAAAGAAACACAGCAGGGAACGCGTCGCAGGCTATTATTTTTGTGGAAGACCGGGCGGCCTACACCTGACTCCTGGACTCCAGCCTCCAACTTTCGCCCCAGAAACGAGGAAAAGATGTATAAAGGTCAATCGGGCATGTGGTCCTGGTTGTTGCATCGCATCACAGGGCTAGGTACTCTTCTCTTTTTGTTTGTTCACATCGTTGATATTTCGTTGCTTGGCTTCGGCCCGCGGGTCTACAATGATGGCATCCTATTATTTGACAGCATAGTCGTGCGCTTCCTCTCCCTGGCATTGATCGGAGCCATCCTGTTTCACTCAACCAATGGTATACGCATCATGCTGATTGATTTCTGGAGCAAGGGTGTACGCTACCAGAGAGCCATGTTCGTCATCGCACTGGTGGTTACGATCATTGTTTTCATCCCTGTCGTCTACTTCGTACTTGCACCCAAGCTGCTTGGACCAATTGGAGCGTGGTTCGTCCAACCGCTCTTTGCCCACGCAGGCCACTAAACGGCATAAAAAAACTGTAAGTCACCCCTACGAAGGAGAAAATATTTATGTTGCAAATATCCCGTGGCACGGGTCCGCGACCGACAAGCGGCGGCTTCGAAACGGCTTCGTGGTACTTCTTCCGCGTCTCAGGTATTCTGCTGATCTTTCTCGTCATCATCCACCTGATCATTATGCATGTAAGCAACGATGTTTCATGTACAACGTATCAGTTTGTGTCAGCCCGTTACGCCAATCCTTTCTGGCGTCTCTATGACTGGCTCCTCTTGACGCTTGCATTGACACACGGCATGAATGGACTGCGCATTGTTATCGAAGATTACGTCAGTTCACCACGCAGGCGCATCGTCCTATTAACTCTGGCTGCCATACTCCTGGTGGCGTTCTTCATGTTAGGTACAATCACGCTGATTACCTTCCAACCAGTGCTGGGCCCGCATGGCGCACAGTGTTTACACGCTTAGGAACGAGGTTACTCTATGTACTACAAATTTGATGTCGTTATCGTGGGCGCTGGTGGAGCGGGCCTGATGGCGGCAACGCAGCTTCCCAATGCTAGCGTCGCGGTGATCACGAAGGTCTATCCCACACGCTCCCACACGGGCGCGGCACAGGGCGGTGTAGCAGCTGCTTTGGGGAATCAGGAAGAGGATCACTGGAAATGGCACATGTACGATACGGTGAAGGGTGGCGACTATCTGGTCGATCAGCCTGCCGCTGAGATTCTGGCGCGCGAGGCGATTGACGCGGTCTACGAGCTGGAACACCGCGGCCTGCCCTTCAACCGCACACCCGATGGACGCATCGACCAGCGACGCTTCGGCGGCCACACGCGCAACTACGGTGAGGGTCCGGTGCGCCGCGCCTGCTACGCCGCTGACCGTACCGGGCACATGATTCTGCAAACGATGTACCAGACCTCTGTGAAGAACCAGGTACGCTTCTTTAACGAATATCTGATGCTCGACCTGCTCATGAACGACGGGCAGGCATGTGGCATCGTGGCGCTTGAGATCCGCACAGGCGAGATCCATACCTTCCACGCCAAGGCGGTCCTCTTTGCCACCGGCGGCTACGGGCGCGCCTGGCGCGTGACGAGCAATGCGTTCGCCTGCATGGGCGACGGCATGTCGGTGGCCTACCGTCGGGGCATCCCGCTGGAAGATATGGAGATGTACCAGTTCCATCCCACCGGCATCTATAAAGTCGGCGTCCTGCTTAGCGAGGCGGCGCGTGGCGAGGGCGGCAAGCTCCTCAACGGCAAGGGCGAATACTTCATGGAGCGCTATATGCCAACCCTGAAGGACCTGGCACCGCGCGATATCGTCTCGCGATGCATCATTCAGGAGATCAAGGACGGCAACGGCGTCGATGGCAAGGATTACGTCTACCTGGATGTGCGCCATCTGGGGGCCGCGAAGATCGCGGAAAAGCTGCCCGACATCACCGATTTCGCGCGCAACTACCTGGGCGTCGAGCCGATCACTGAGCCCGTGCCCATTCAGCCAACCGCGCACTACGCTATGGGTGGAGTACCGACCGATACCGATGCACGCGTCGTCATCGATGAGCAATGGACACCGCTGCCCGGCTTCTACGCCGCCGGCGAGGTCGCCTGTGTCTCGGTCCACGGTGCGAACCGCCTGGGCACCAATTCGCTGGTCGACTTGATCGTGTTTGGTCGCCGCGCAGGCAAGCACATGGCGAAGTTTATTGCCGAGAACGATTATGTAGTGCTGCCCAACGATCCAGAGGCATACTCACGCGCTCTGGTTGAGCGCCTGTACAGCTCTAAGGGCGGCGAATCGGCGGCCAATATCCGTTCAGCGATGCAAAATGAGATGGACGACAAGGTCTTCGTCGAGCGCTCCGAGAATGGATTGCACAAAGCTCTTGATACCATCGCTGGTCTGCAAGCCGCGTACACGAACGTTCAGCTCCAGGATAAAGGCAGGCATTTCAATACTGAGCTCGTCGAGGCGATTGAGTTGGGCTTCCTGCTCGACTGCTCCGAGGCGACGATCCACGGCGCATTGGCACGCCAGGAGAGCCGTGGCGCGCACTTCCGCCTCGACTTCCCGAAGCGCGACGACGCCAACTGGCTCAAACACACGCTTGCATTTAAAGGCGAGAGAGCACACGACGTTCGCCTTGAGTACAAAGACGTGATCCTGATTGACGATCCGATATTCAAGCCCAAGGAGCGCAAGTACTAAGCACGCAAGTACCAGGCGCAAATACTAGAGGGAGATTGTAATGAATGTACTGATACGTATCAAGCGCTACGATCCCGATCGCGACAGTAAGCCGTACTGGGGCGAATTTCGGGTCGAGGCTGATCCCATTGATCGCCTGCTGGATGCCTTGAACAATATCAAGTGGACTATGGATGGGACGCTGACCTACCGCCGCTCCTGCGCGCACGGCGTCTGCGGCTCCGATGCCATGCGTATCAATGGACGCAACCGCCTGGCCTGCAAGGTGCTTATGCGCGATGTGGGCAACAAGGTGACTATCGAGCCGATGCTGGGCTTCCCGGTGATCCGTGACCTTGTGGTCGATATGGACTCATTTTTCGATAAGTACAAGTCGGTCAAGCCGTACCTGATCAACTACGATAACGAGCCGGGAACCGAGCGCCTACAGAGCGCGGAGGAGCGTGCGATCTTTGACGAGGGCACCAAGTGCATTCTTTGTGGTGCCTGCACCAGCTCCTGCCCCTCCATCTGGGGCAATTCCGACTGGGTGGGACCGGCTGCTATCGTCAACGCGCATCGCTTCATCTTCGATAGCCGCGATCAGGCTGGCGCGGAGCGCCTGAGCATTCTCGCTAAGCGCGAAGGCGTGTGGCGCTGCCGCACGATCTTCAACTGCACCGATGCCTGCCCACGCGGCATCCCGGTCACTGATCTAATCGAGCAGGTGAAACGCACGATTGTATATAATGATCCAAAGGGTGTGTAAGTAGTAGATATAAGCACATAGGAAAGGAGACCCCTGCCCTGTGTGCTTATTTATTCTGTCTTTTCGGCTCGTCGCGGCATCAACACAGTGTAGTCGAAGTCCAGGACGACCGAGGGATCGTATTTGCCTTCGGCATCCTGGTAAGGGAAGTCGTGGCACGCTCGATCCCTGGTGGCGACGGTGCGCAGACGCAATGCACCGATGTCTGCGCGGCCAGGCAACTCCATTCTACCAAGAACCTCTGACCAGGCGTACACCGTATCTCCGGCGAAGGTCGGATGCGTGTGACGCCCCCCATTGATCGCCGCGACGTTGAGCGCATTGGCAAGCCCGTTGAAAGAAAGCGCGCGCGCCAGGCTAATGATGTGCCCACCGTAGATGATGCGCCGACCGAAGCGACCGTTCTTCTCCACATGCTGATTGAAATGCACCCGTGCCGTGTTCTGATACAGGCGCGTTGCCAGCATATGCTCGGCTTCTTCGATCGTCATGCCCTCGACGTGATCGATACGCTCGCCGACTGAGTAGTCTTCCCACAGGTGCGGGCTGCCTGCAAGGACCGTGTCGTAACGCTCTGCGCGCAGATTATAGGGCACGACGAACTCATCTACTGCGACCCCAGCAGGCAGCGCGGGCACGACCGCCTCCGGCGTGGGCGCGTTCAGGTCGTTCTTACGCACCATCACCCAGCGGACGTAATCGACCACCATCTCGCGCCGCTGGTTGACACCTCGCGAGCGCACATAGACGACGCCGGTCTTCCCATCCTTGTTCTGCTTGAGTCCAATCACGGTCGACGTTGTCGCAAGCGTGTCGCCCGGATAGACCGGCTGACCAAAGCGCCCATGCGCGTAGCCGAGGTTGGCCACGGCGTTGAGCGAGATGTCGGGCACTGTTTTTCCGAACACGATATGAAAGGCCAGCAGACTGTCGATGGGTGCGCGCTCCAGACCCAGAGCGGCGGCGAAGCGGGTCGAGGAGGTAACGGCGAAACGAGAACCGAACAGGGCCATGTAGAGCGCCGCATCGCCTTCCGTCAGCGTGCGCGGTGTGGCGTGAACGATCTCCTGTCCCAGCTGGAAGTCCTCGAAGTAATTGCCAGGGCGAGTTTTCGAGTTTATCGCGATCTCCATTATCTGCTCAGAAGCCGTAGGCCTGGGCAAGCTCAGGGTCCTTCTTTGCCACCAGTCGCGCCAGATCTACTATCACCTTTGCCTGCTTCCAGGTGGCGTCGTCCTGCATCTTGCCATCTATCATAGCCACACCGCTGCCATCTGGCATGGCTTCAAGGATGCGTCTGGCGAACAGAACCTCTTTCACCTCCGGACTGAAGACGCGCCTGGCGATGGCGATCTGATTGGGGGCAAGCGACCACGCTCCCGTACAGCCCATGAGGAAGGCGTTACGAAACTGCGCTTCACACGCGGCTTCGTCCTTCAGATCGCCGAATGGCCCGTAGAATGCGCGGATACCATGCGCGACGCAGGCATCAACCATTCTTGCGACAGTATAGTGCCACAGATCTTGCTGGAAGAAGGCTCGTTGCTCTTTGCCTTCCTCGGAATCGGCGAGGACGCCGTAGGATGGATGACCACCGCCAACGCGGGTCGTCTTCATGCCACGCGAGGCGGCCAGATCGGCAGGTCCCAGGCTCAAACCGTGCATCCTTGGGCTCGCACCGGCAATCTCCTCTACGTTCACGACGCCCTGCGCTGTTTCCAGCAAAGCATGCACAAGGATTGGCTTTCTAACTCCATACCTGGCTTCGAGCAGGGCCAGGTACTGGTCCACGAAGTGGATATCCCACGGCCCTTCGACCTTGGGAATCATGATCACGTCGAGTTTGTTGCCGACAGCCTTGACAATCTCATTCATATCGTCGAGGAACCAGGGACTGTTTAATGCATTCACACGCGTCCAGAGCGCGGTAGCGCCAAAATCGGTGCTTCTGGCGACCTCGATGAAGCCCGCGCGCGCTGCCTCCTTGGCATCGGCGGGAATCGCGTCTTCCAGGTTGCCGCACAAGACATCGACTTGCTTTGCCGTCTCGGGAATCCTGGCACGGATCTTGTCGATATACGGTGGAAAGAAATGGATCATACGCTCCGGGCGCACTGGCAGCTCACGCAGCGGCTGCGGCGCTCCGATGGCGAGCGCTTCATAGAAATGGACAGGAAGCTTCATAAAATATTCCCTCCGTCAGTCATAGAATTGTCAAACAGCAGCGTCGGGTCCGGCGACGATGCCTTCGTCGTGCAGCTTTGCAACTTCCCCCTCGCTGAGGCCGAGGATATCCAGCAGGATTTCGTCGGTATGCTCGCCGAGCCGGGGCGCAGGCTGCGCGGGCAAGCGTGCAACCTGGCTGAAATCGAGTGGCGAGGTAGGCATTAAATAAGTTCCAATCCCTGGCTGTTCCACCAGGCTAAACAGCGGATTGTCAGTGGAGCAGTCAGGATCGTTCTCGATGGCTTCCCGCACGGTCCGATACGGACCCCAGGTGACGCGCTGCTTGTCGAAAATACGCTGAACCTCCGCCAACGTGCGAGCGTGAAACCAGGGTTCCAGCAGATGCGCGATCTCACGGCGAGCGCGGAAGCGATTGCCTTCATCTTGCATATCGAGACCCAACCGCTCGCCAAGGGCAGTGAACGCGGTCGTCAGACCGGTTGCCTCGCAGAGAGACTTCCACTGTAGATCGGTCAGGCCCACGACCATCGCCCGCTTTCCGTCCAGCGTCTCGAAATCCCGACCGAAGGCCCCATACAAATAATTTCCTTGCTTTGGGCGATCGGCATCGTTGATCATCACTTCAGCGAGCATGCCGAAGTTGCCAAGCATCGCCAGCGCTACGTCTTTCAAGGCGAGCTTCACCAGTTGGCCCTGTCCGGTAAGCCGCCTATGCCGCTCTGCGGCGAGTAGCCCGACCGCAAGCATCTGGCCCGAGATGAAGTCCCAGGCTGGTAAGACATGATTCACCGGTTCCGCAGTAGCCGTCGGACCGGTCATAAATGGGAGGCCAATCTGCGGGTTGACGGTATAGTCCACTTCAGAGCCGCCATCGCGACGGCCCAGGAAATTGACCATAATCAGGTCATTGCGCCGGGCCTTCAATGCTTCATAGCTCAACCAACCTCGGGCGGGAAAGTTGGTGCTGAATAGACCTGCGTTTTCACCGGGCGCGCAGATCAAGTGGGTAAGAAGCTCTTGCCCACGAGGCTGGCGGAAGTTCACTGCAATTGAGCGCTTGCCCTTGTTGAGCCCGGCCCAGAACAGGCTCTGCTTTCCATCCAGGGTAACAGGCCAACGCCTGTAGTCGAGACCTCCGCCGAGCGGATCAAAGCGGATGACGTCTGCTCCCAGTTGGGCCAGCGTCATTCCGCCGAGCGGTGCAGCCACAAAGGCCGAGCCTTCAACGACGCGGAGACCCTTCAGTATTCCATCCACAATACGTCCTTCCATGGCAGTTGAGCCGTAACTCTTCAGTAGGGATGGGCCTTACGTCCATCCAGCCCACAATTACTTGATAGCGAGAGGATGGACGCAAGGCCCATCCCTACTGAGCTTGTACATCAGATCACACGCTTATTACGCAATTCGTCGATCTGGCAGTCGTCCATGCCAAGCAAATCTTTGAGCACATCTACCGTATGCTCTCCCAGCGTGGGGCCCAGGTGCCTGATCTGACCGGGTGTTTCCGACAATTTGGGGAGCACGCCCGGAACAATGATCGTCTCCCCTGTCTCCTCTTCATCGATGGCGACGAGATTGCGCCGGGCGTGAAATTGGCGGTCGCCGAAGATGTCGGCGATATTGTTCAGTGGCCCGGCTGGCGCTCCGGTTGCATAGCAGCGCTCAAGCACCTCTTCGCGGGTCAAGGACCCACACCAGTCTCTTACGATCTCGTTCACGTCGTGGCAGTTTTCCAGCCGCGTCTTCTGATCTCCGTAAGTGCTTGAAGAGGCCAGTTCGGGCCGCTCCATCGCTTCCGCCAGTCGCATAAACAGCTTGTCGGTCGCACAGGCGATAGCAACCCATTTGCCGTCCCTGGTCGGGAAGTGACCGTGAGGACACTCGAATTCATTGTGAGTCGGCCCGTGCCGCTCTCTGACAGTCCCATACATCGCGTAGGCAGGCACGAGTTCATCGGTGCAGCGGAAAACGGACTCGTACAGGGCGGCGTCAACGTATTGACCACAGCCGGTGCGCTCGCGGTAACGCAGCGCCATCAACACGCCGATGCAGCCGTAGAGCCCGGTGAGGTAATCACCCAGGGTCGTCGAACCCGGAGTAACGGGCGTGCCCTTTGGCATACCGGCGAGATATGCGATGCCGCCAACGGCATGTGCGACGCGAGCAAAACCGGGCCGGTCCTTGTACGGGCCGGACTGACCGTACCCTGTCACGCGCAACATGATCAGACCCGGATTGATCTCGTGCAACACTTCCCAGCCCAGACCCCACTTTTCCAGCGTGCCAGGCCGAAAGTTCTCGCACAATACGTCTGACTTCTCTATCAACTGCTTAAAAAGGACTACGCCTTCAGGACGATGCAGGTCGATTGTTACCGATTTCTTGTTACGCGCCTCGCTCAGCCAGGTCAGCGTGTCGCCTTTACGTGCAGGCGTACCGAACCGGCGCAGGGCGTCCCCTCCCAGAGGATGTTCCACCTTCAAGACATCGGCACCAAATTCTCCGAGAATACCTGCGCAGTAAGGTGCCGCGATGACCGTGGCAACGTCGATAACACGAATGCCCGTCAGCGGCAGATCGGCTGGAGTCTCATCTGTCATGGCTTCCCCCGGAAACTATGTATGCAGCGCATTAAATAATCCTATGCCGTCGCAGTCGCTTGATCTCGTCCGCCGAGACGCCCAGTAACTCGCGCATGATCTCGTACGTGGCGTTGCCCATTGGCGGGCCAAGATTGGTAATACGCCCAGGCGTCTCCGAAAGCGTCGGGATGACGCCGGGAACCACTACCTCGCCCAGCCCCTCCTGTTCGAAGCGCACGAGATTTCCACGCGCCTGAAAATGCTCGTCTTCGAAGATGTCGGCAATGCTATTCACTTTCCCGACAGGGACTTCCTTGTCGAGGCAACGCTTCAGCACCTCTTCGCGACTGAGCGAGCCCACCCATTCGATGACGATTTGATTCACTACATCGCGGGCGGCCAGCCGTTTACGTTGATCGCCATAGAGTACGCTGGATGAGAGTTCCGGGCGTTCCATCGCTTCCGAGAGGCGTTCAAACATCTTATCGGTCGTGCAGGCGATGGCGACCCATTTGCCGTCTTTGCTGCGGAAATGACCGTGGGGCACGGCGACGAAACTGCCAGCCCCTTCCCGTTCTCTAATCTTCCCGAACAGGCCGTAGGCGGCGGCGATCTCGTCCAGAGTGCGAAAAACGGCCTCGTAGGTGCCAATATCGACCACCTGCCCACGACCGGTCTTCTCCCGGTGGCGTAAGGCCAACAGGACGCCGATCGCTCCGTAGAGACTCGACATGTAGTCCCCGAGCGGCACCGTGCCGGGAAGGACCGGCGTTTCACCGGGGAAGCCAGCGCAATAGGATAAGCCACCAAACGCCTGGGCGATATGAGCGAATCCCGAGCGGCGGCGATAGGGTCCCGTTTGCCCATAGCCCGATACCCTCAGCATGACCAGCCCGGCATTGGCGGCACTCAGTTCCTGCCAACCAAGCCCCCATTCTTCCATCGTGCCCGGACGGAAGTTCTCGATCAACACATCGGATTTCGCGACAAGCTTCAGAAAAAGCTGCACACCCTCTTTCTGGTGCAGATCAATTGTTACCGACTTCCTGTTGCGGCCTTCGCTGAGCCAGGCCAGGGTGGCGTCATAATGCTTCGTGGGCGTTCCGAAGCGCCGCATGGGATCGCCCGCGATGGGATGCTCTACCTTCAGCACCTCGGCACCAAATTCGCCCAGAATGGAAGCCGCATATGGACCGGCGAGAAAGGTGCCCACATCGATGATACGCACACCGCTCATCGGCAGCTTCTCGCTCTCTGACGAGCGGTCCTGTTCCTCAGTAGTATCGCCATCGACCTGTGGAGGGTCATGCGAGGCGCTTGAATCTTCCAGTTGATGCTCTGTGAATGTCACCGAAGGACTCCTTTCCGTAATGTTCTGCCCGCACTTTAATCTCATCCATAGTGTGTTATGCACCACCACGTGGACAGCCCTGAAGAGTTCGCCGCGACCAATAGGCATCCGATGGCAAAGAATGGCAGACAACAGTGTGCTGAGATATAAATAGTATACAGGGCAAATGGATCGGAATATTCGCATAGCTCGCAGAGTGCATCCTTGCCTTGAAGAGCTGTAAGCTATACGCTTCTGAGCAAGCTTCCAACCTCAATTTCTAGAGGAGAGAAGATGACCTTAACATTATTATATGGTAATACATCAGGTTTTGTAAAGATATGCTATACTGATTGATGAGGCTTTTTTCATAACATGCTACGTGATAATCCAGCAAGCATGCAGAATAGCGCATATTGACTAAAGGGAGCTTTTTTCGTGGCAGACACCAACAGAGACTATAGCAGGTGGATTGGCCGGACAGAAAGCGTTGAGGACGACATCAGTCTGGCCCCCGCGTTGGCGGCTGCTGCCACTGTAGACGATACGGTGACGCAGTTCGTCAAGGGGGCCGCGCTCCCTCCGCTCTGGCACTGGTTCTATTTCCTACCCAGGACTCCCCAGGCCCTGCTCGGCAGCGACGGGCACCCACAACGCGGTGACTTCATGCCGCCGCTTCCGTATCCCAGGCGCATGTTCGCTGGCGCGCGCCTGCGCTTTCATCGACCGCTCGTCATCGGTCAACCTGCCCGCCGAACGGGCGTGATTCGCAACGTCGTGCAAAAGTCGGGCCGCAGCGGATCGCTCGCCTTCGTCACTGTCAACTACAGTTTCTTTCAGCAGGACGAAGTGTGCATTGACGAGGAGCAGGACATCGTCTATCGCGAGCCGGGACCGCCCATTCCGGCACCACAGCCTGGTGAGCTGCCGCCCATGCCTGAAGGGGCATGGTCGCGCATGGTGGCAGCAGATACGCGGCTCTTGTTCCGCTTCTCGGCGCTTACCTTCAACGCGCACCGCATCCACTACGACCGACCCTATGCGCTAAGCGAGGAGGGTTATCCTGGACTAGTCATACACGGGCCACTCACAGCGATCCTGCTTTTAGAGCTGGTGCGGTATAATACTACGCAGAGCATTGTGGGCTTCAGCTTCCGGGGCCTGGCACCGCTCTTCGACCTGGCACCATTCCGCCTCGTCGGGATGCCTACCAATGGACGTGTCGAGTTGGAGGCCCAGGGTCCCGATGGCAAGACTGCGATGAACGCCAGCGCCGAGCTTGCCTGACACACTATCGCTTGAGCATTGAGGAGCTTAACATTTTGATCACAACTACAGAGATCTGGCAGCATAAAGACATCATCACTAACGGCATAAGAATGCATTATGTCACGCAGGGAACGGGACCGCTGGTCGTACTGCTGCATGGATTTCCCGAGTTCTGGTACTCCTGGCGACACCAGATACCCTTTCTGGCGCAGCATGGCTACACGGTCGTCGCGCCCGATCTGCGCGGCTACAACGACACGGACAAGCCGCGCACCGGCTACGATGTTTCTACGCTGCTGCGCGACATCGTTGGCCTGATCAAAGGGCTGGGGCAGGAGAAAGCCATCATCGTCGGACACGACTGGGGCGGCGCATTGGCCTGGTCATTCGCGTTACGCTACCCGCAGCTGACTGAGCGCCTCGTCGTACTCAACGCGCCCCATCCACAGGCGCTCACGCGCGAACTGCGCACGCCTTCACAGTTGCGCAAAAGCTGGTATATCTTCTTTTTCCAGATCCCCTGGCTGCCGGAATTTGTCCTGAGTCGCCAACACGCGGCCCCCATCGGCAAGATGCTCTACGCGAGCGCCGTGCAGAAAGCGGCCTTCCCACCTGATGCGTTAGCGCAGTATCGCGATGCTATGAGCAAGCCAGGAGCGCTGCGCGCCAGCATCAACTACTATCGCGCGGTCTTCCGCGCTCTACTCAGCACGCGAAGCGGCACGGGCGCACGCACAACCATTAGCGCGCCTACTCTGCTGATCTGGGGCGACCAGGATATCGCCCTGGGCAGTGCGCTGACCAGGGGACTTGAGCAGTGGGTACCCGATCTGCGCGTCAGGCATCTCTCCGACAGCGGCCACTGGGTGCAGCAAGAGCAACCGGAGGCCGTCAACGCCCTGCTGCTAGAGTTTTTAGCAGGGAACGCAACGTCTTAACAGCTACACCGTGTTGACAAAAAGGCCGCTCACCGACTCGCCATCGTGGATATGTTGAATCGCCTGCGCCAATAATGGAGCAACCGAGAGCACCGTCATATTGGGCAGGCGCTTCTCCTCGGGAATAGGAACCGTATTGGTGGTGACGATCTCGGCAATGTCCGGTTGCGCGGCCAGACGCGCGATCGCCTTATCGCTGAAAACGCCGTGCGTGCAGGCAACCACCACTTTGCGTATATGATGCTCGCGCAGGCGCTCCAGAATCTTCAAGATGGTCCCTCCATTGGAGATCTCATCATCCATGATAATGACATCTTTGCCCTCGACATCGCCAACTATGGCCTCGATCACGACACTATCATCGCTCAAGCGCTGTTTGCTACCGGCAGCAACCGGAACTTTCAGCATCCTGGCGAAGTACGAAGCCGCCTTAGCGTTACCAAGATCCGGCGAAACGACGACTGTATTGTGTAAATTGCGACCACGAAAGTAGTGCGAAAGTATATTTAACGCGTTCAAATGGTCCGTTGGTACGCTAAAAAAGCCGTGGACCTGCGGCGTGTGCAGCGTCATTACCAGCACGCGATTAGCACCAGCCGTTGCCAGGAGATCGGCCATCAGGCGACCGCCAATAGAGATACGCGGCGCATCCTTTTTATCTGAGCGGGCATAGGCATAATAAGGAATAACGGCAGTGATGCGCGCCGCCGAGGCTCCGCGCGCGGCATCCAGCATCAAAAACAGCTCGACAAGATGCTCCTGCACCGATGCCGCCAGCGGCTGAATGATAAATACATCGCTTTCACGACAATTTGCCTTCAGTTGGACCTGTAAACAGTCATTGCTAAAACGTTGTAAGATTGATGGAGATAGTGGCACGTGCAGGCTATCACAAACTTCTTGCGCCAGTTTGACGTGAGCTGATCCACTAAAAATCGTAATTTCACGCATTAAACTACCCCTTGAGAGACGGTGCTAATTGTCCAGTAGGGATGGGGCTGGCCCCCATCCGGCCCAGGAGCCACGCTATGGGGGCCAGCCCCATCCCTACTGATAAAGCTATGTGAGATCATGTTTTATGGTACCACAAGGGTTCTATCTATTTCAGCCTCACGCGGCATGGAAGGACAATTCTGGCTCATTCTCGCCTGTTTCTAATCGGCGCAGGAACATCCATCTCTTCACTGAAGACCGGCGCTGGAGCAGGGAGATCTTGTAGAAGAGCAGGAGATTCCTCGGCCACAAGCCGCTTGCTTTTAGGATGCTCTTCAGGGTCCGCATACAGTTCTGCTGAACCAGACACCTGGTCCATCCACCGCCAGCCACACACACTACATATGCCATGACTCGCCTCGTACAATTTCGGCAATGGTTGTTGCGAAATACGCGCTCCTGCGCCATCGATTAAACGTAAACACCATGCACATTGCCTTATCATAACTCCACATCCTTTCTCACCCCTCAGTTCATGTACTCTTACATTTATTCTAATGACGTTCGTATAGTTCTGAGATTAAAAGGGCTTTAGTAGACCAGAGCCGTATACTTATAAGGCTTCACGCCCATACACGGCGCGAAACTTCTCCACGCCCCGCGCTACCCGCTTACGTACAGCCTCTGGCGTGATAGCAATAATCCTGCCAATCTGCTCATATGTAAAACCATTACCAAAATGTAATTGTAGACAGGCGGCATCCTTTGGTGTTAGCGACGACAATGCCTGCTCGATAAGCATACGCATCTCAATCAGCTCTTCTATAGAAGGACCCGCCAAAAGGGTTCCGTCTGCATAGATAAAATTAGACGCGTGCATATTCTCATCTGAGGAAAGGTTGGAATCGAAGGAGAAGTGAACAAACTGGTGCAGTCGTTTGCGGTTGAGGTAGCGCAAACCGTAATTTGTGGCAATACGATAGATCCAGGCGTCCAGAGCAAGGTCCACGGACGTCTTTTCAATCTCACGATATACCTGCAAAAATGTATCTTGCGCTAGATCTAGCGCAACTTCGCGATCGCCTACGAGACGGTTGAGATATCCCGTTATTGGCTGCTGCAAGCGCTCTACCAGCAGACGAAAGGCTTCAGCATCTCCTGCTCGCAGACGCGCAACCTCTACTACCTGAACATACGTCACCAATCTGGCCTTCTCCACATCATCGCTCACGACTCACATACCGCCATGAGATGTACCCCTACTTACTACAATAAATAAGCAGGGCCAAACCGGACAAACTTTTACGCTTTTTTTCGTACTCTAAAGAATAAGACGTATATTCGGGCATAAAGCTCAAATTACTCTGGTCATTAGTACAAATGGATACGCAAAACGGGTATATTAGCTTGCGGAGACGCTGATGGTGTGATACCCCGACGAGCCATCGGGCAGGGGTGGTGCCTGCGACGGATCCTGTACGTTGCCTTCCATGTCGATTGCGCGCACGAGAATCGTGTGACCGCCCGTAGAAGGCGTCCAGGGCAGATCCCACAATACCCAGGTCAGGTTGGACAATGGTCGCTTCAGGAGCGCAGGTTGCCACGTAGTGCCATTATCCAGGCTTACGTCGACTTCGCTGATGCCTTTGTTCCCTGAAAAGGCTACGCCCGCTATATAGGTAGGCTTTTTAGCATGCAGCGCGACGCCATCCAGAGGCGTGTCGATGCGTGAGGTGAGACGGATTGGGGCGGCATCGCTCCAACCGCGCGTCTGCCAGTAGCCCTGAAAATCTGTTGAGACCACTTCTATGTCTTTGATCCATTTGACGTGCTTCATGCCATAAATCCCCGGCACCAGCAGGCGTGCGGGAAAACCATGTCCCTGCGGCAGCGTGGTATCGTTCATACGCACCGCGACCAGCGTGGTAGGTTCCAGCGCCTTGACCAGGTGAATGCTATCGCTGTAATCATCGACGGCGGAGAGCACAACTTTGCTCGCGCCCGTCTGGATGCCTGCGCGGTTCAGCAGGTCCATCAGCGGGACACCCTCCCATTTCGCGTTGCTCATATACGGACCGCCAACTTCGTTGCTAATGCACATCATCGATTCGTACTGCTGCTTCCTGGGCAGCGCCATCAGGTCGTTATAGGTGAGGGTGTAGGGATGATCGACCATGCCATGAATGTTCATATGCCATGTAGTGCCGTCGACGGTGGGATCGGAGAAGAGGTTTTTGGAGACGATATAATATTGGCCGTTCGATGTTACCTCCGGCGAGAGGCCCGCTACGGTCTGCAATTCGCCATAATTGGGCGTTGGCGGCGGCGTCACTTTGCTCTTGTAGCGGTTCAACAGGCCCGAACTTGCCGCGCTATTTGTGGAGATGCCGCCGCTAATGAAGCGCCACGCCAGCACGCCCAGCGTACCAACGCCGAGCAGAATAAGTCCGCTGCGCACAAGCTCGCGCCGCGCAGAACGGGTCTCTTCTATCTCCTCGGCGCTTGCGGTCCCTTGCTTCTGCCGCTCCTTCAATAGTAGCCAGTTATAAGTACCAACAAACAGCAAGCCAAATACGACTCCGACTACCGCCAGGCTCCACAGCGTATTGACAGGTCCGATGACCAGCAGGGCACCGAAGATACCCACGCCCGTCAGCGGTAAAAAGATGAGGCCCGTTACCAGTAAGAGCAGGGCACCAAGCAGCAGACCATCGAACCAGCGCAACTGCCCTGGCGCAGACTCCCTGTTGAAGCGGGCTGAACCGAAGATCAGCGCGCTCAGCCCGCCGGTTAGCGCGAAGACGAGGCACTGCCCGGCAAAGATACCATAAAAGAGGTAGTGTTTCGCGTCACCGCCGATGAGCATGTGCAAGAAGTCGAAGAGCGGAGGCGGCATGATCTGCGTCAATGCTGAGCCGAAGACCTCGGGCAGCGAGACACCTCCCAACCAGACGCTCAGCAGGAGCATCAGACCGCTGGCGATCAGGCCCGCTGCCAGACCCGCGCCAAAGCCGTTATTAAAGCGCTGCCTGCGCGATAGTTGTGAGAATTTCATGGTCTGTCCCTGCTATATAATCTCTTTCAATTTCAGGCGAGATCCCGCTCTCTTACTATATACTATTCCGAGTTACTCACGTATATGAGGGTCAAAATTTACGGACAGAAAGATTGTGTCTTCTCTAATGATTTCTGTTTCAGACGTGTTCACCAAGTAGTGTCTTCTCTACATTCTTATACGAGGAGAGCGCGAAAACTAAAAGTCCCGTGCAAAGCCGGACGAAGGCATATGTGCTACTATAATATATGTCTCATAGGCTTGCCATTTGCAAGCCATACAATACCATTGGCATGGGGCAGAAAATGTAGTGCGTATCTTAAATTTTGTAAAAAGGAGCACCATCTCTTGGCGAAAAGACAAAAAGCACTTTCCTTTGCGGGTCGGTCTTTAACATTGACCGTCCTGGCTCTTTTCTCCATCAGCATCCTTGGGGGGACCGCGTTTGCCAGAGCAAATGCGGTGGGAGCTCGTTATCCACACTTTGCTTATCGCCCGCTGCATAAGCTTGCAAACCCAGGCAAAGAGCCTACACGCGCCGCCAGTGGCGCGCTGCAAACATGGACTTCGTCGTTTACTTCTGGCGGTCAGAACTTTCCCTACACTATGGTCGGGACCGATCCACACAAAGGTTCGGCCACCACTACCGTTCCAGTCGATATCGTGCCGCTGATCTTCACGTTCTCGGATGGCTCTACGTCGGATGGAACGTCGATCACGAGTAATATCGCGAGTTCGCCGCTTTTCAAGAGCGATGGACCCTACAATACTGGCGATACGACCCAGTATGTTGATGCTATCCAGCGCGCGGAGTTCTGGAGCAGCATCTCCTCAAATAGCGCGAACTACCACCTCTTGCTGGGTCAGCCGACGATTCAGCCAGCGGTAAATCTTAGCGTTCCCGCTGCTTCAGGGAACAGCAGCAGCGCGACGGGCGGCAATGCCCAGGTCGATATCAACTGGTTCAGTCCGCAAGCGGACAGCCTGGCGACCTCTTCCAGCGCGCTATCTCCATCTCACCTGACCATCTTCGCCGCACTCAATATCGATATGTATCAAGGTGATCCAAGCCAGTGCTGCATCGGTGGCTACCATACTGCCGTGCAGGATAACAGCGGGAACACGTTTACCTACTCCTACGCGTCCTTTGATACCGCTCCTGGTGGTGCCTTCTCGGATGTCGCGGCCCTGAGCCACGAACTCGCCGAATGGGCAAACGATCCGCTCACCAACAACACGGTTCCGAACTGGTCGGTTCCCGCCGAACCCCAGTACGGCTGCTCTTCGACGCTGGAGGTGGGTGATCCCCTGGTTGGCAATACGTTCACCCTGAGCGGATACAATCTGCAGGACGAAGCCTTCTTCTCGTGGTTCTCCCACGATAGCCCTTCGCAAGGCTATAATGGACGCTATGACTACCTGGGAAGTTTCAGTACCTATGCTTCAACCTGTTAATTAAACAGAGGTAACTCTTCTAAACTACGCGGTGCCTGTGACGCTTCACATAAGGGATTTGTGGGGGTGGCGTCATAGGCATCGTTGATTATATCAGTAGGGATGAGGCTTGCCCTCATCCGCTTGCTCTCTCTCATAGACACTTTTCATAGACACGAATTTGGGGCTAGGGACCAGCTTCAGCGCGTCCGGATTTGTCATTTCCTACACGTTAGGCACGTTTTCCCGCTTTCGGAGAAGAGATGACCTGGAAGCCAGCCCTTACTATACTCATGACGCCTTTCCTCTGCTGTGGGTAGAGGAGAATGATAAATCCGGACGCGCTGGAAGCTGGTCCCTAGCCCCAACATACTTTGAGATATGTTGGGAGAGAGGGACGCCCTGGTTTTTCTTGTACGGGCAACCCGCGCGATCGACTGGCTACACGCCTTCGCTTTCATTGCGCGCCGGTATCAATACAGGTACGAACCCTTCGCCCGGTTTATAGTCGGGCGATTGGTGACGGAAGTAGGTATTGTATAGTTGCGCGTAGTGGCCGCCCTGCACCATCAGCGCCTCGTGACTGCCCTCCTCGACGATGCGACCACGATCCAGCACGATGATGCGGTCCGCGTGGCGAATGGTCGAGAGGCGATGGGCGATGATGATCGCGGTACGCCCCTTGAGTAGCGTGTCCAGCCCTTCCTGTATCTGCGCCTCGGTCAGCGGATCGACGCTCGCGGTGGCCTCGTCCAGAATGATGATCGAAGGGTTCTGCAACAGGACGCGCGCCAGGGCAACGAGCTGGCGCTGGCCCATTGAGAGCGCCTTGCCCTCCTCGCCTACCAACGTCTGCAAGCCATCGGGCAGCGACTCCAGCCAGTCTCCATTGCCGATCTGTTGCGCGATGGTGGCGACCTCCTCGTCGCTCGCCTCCGGACGAGCGTAACGGATATTATCGGCGATCGTGCCGGAGAAGAGGAAGGGCACCTGCGGCACGACTCCCAGATGGCGATGATAGTCGTGCAGGTCGAAGGTACGGATATCACGCCCATCGATCAGCAACTGGCCACCCTGGAATTCGTAGAAGCGCGCCACCAGCTTGCCCAGGCTCGACTTGCCCGCGCCCGTGTGTCCGACCAGGGCCACGGTCTCGCCCGCCTGAATGGTAAAATTGAAGCCCGCCAGCACCGTCTGCCGATCGTCGTAGCTGAAGTAGACATCTCTGAAATCGATCTTGCCAGACAGGTGCGTGACTGGCTGCTTGTCTATCTGGCGCACACGCGGCTCTGCATCAAGCAGGGCAAAGACGCGCTCGCTTGCCGCCAGACCAAGCTGGAACTGGCTCCAGAACGAGGCGATACTGGTCAGCGGAAGCCACAGCAGACCGATGCTCTGCAAGAAAAGGAACCAGTCACCCGCCGAGATGTTGTGGCTGAACACGTCCTGCCCGCCAAAGTAGATCACGATCGTCGTACCGATATTGGCCAGCGCGATGAGCACGGGAAAGATGCCGTTGTAGAGGTAGCCCGCGCGCAGGTTGACATGATACGACTGCTCATTGACCTTCTTAAATTCATCGTACATGTTCTGTTCCTGCCGGAAGTTCTTGGCCACGGTGATGCCGCTGACCACCTCCTGCACGTTTGCATTGACACGCGCCAGAGAACGCTGCGAGCGTTGCGTCGAGCTGCGCGCCAGACGCCGGAAGCCCAGCGCGACCAGCACGATCGCGGGCATGATCGAGAGCGCCAGCAGGGCAAGGTGCCAGTTTCTGACGAGCAGAATCCCCGCGATAAGGAAGAAGAGCAATATCTGGCTGAGCAGGTTGAGCGTAAGGGTGACGACCGTGGCAAATTTATCTGTATCAGAAGTCACGCGACTGACAATTTTGCCGCTGCTAAACTCATCAAAAAAGGACATATCACGCGACATAACGGCGTTGAAGGTGTCGCGGCGCAGTTGTAGCACCACGTCGCCAACAGCGCGGGCACTAAACCATTGGCGGAACAGGTTAAAGACCCACGAGAGCGCGCCCGAGGCCAGAATAAAAGCAACCAGCAGCAGCGCTATCTGAAAGGCACGCGCCGACTGTAGCATGTCGATGCTGCGCGCAATCAAGATTGGGAAAGCGGCGTCCAGCAGAGAACCGAGCACAACCAGAACGGCGACGGTGAGCATAAGTCTCAGCCTGGGACGGAAGTAGCTGATGATGCGCTTCACCAGTTGACTGTCTTTATAGCTGCGGTCGTACGCTTCGGCGTCCAGACCATCCATGAAAAAGCCCATCTATAGCACTCCTTCCTTCGATAGTGGTCCCGACGCCACCTTCTCTTGAACGGCTGTCGGTGGCTCATAGTGCGAGAAGATGCGGCGGTATGCTTCGCAGCGCGCCATAAGCTCATCGTGCGTCCCCTCGTCGATCAGTTCTCCCTTGCGCAGGAAGAGAATCTTATCGGCCCAGCGGATCTGCGAGATGCGGTGTGTGATCAGCAGCGTCGTGCGCCCCTGTAGCACGCGGCGGATCGCTTGCTGAATCTCGTCCTCGGTCGCGCTATCGATCGCGCTGGTAGAATCGTCCAGGATCAGGAAGCGCGGATCGGTCAGCAGGGCGCGGGCGATGGCGATGCGCTGGCGCTGTCCACCGGAGAGCGTCACGCCACGCTCACCAATAACCGTCTCGTAGCCATCCTTGAAGCCCTGGATAAACTTGTGCGCCTGTGCATCCTGCGCTGCTTGCTTAATCGCGGCCTCGTCGGCCTTCTGCCCCAGGCCATACGCAATATTTTCAGAGATCGAGCGCGAGAAGAGGAAGATGTCCTGCTCGATCGTAGAGATCTGTGAGCGCAGGGCATCCAGATTCCAGTCTCGCACATCGATGCCATCGATACGCACGGAGCCTGCATCGACATCGTAGATGCGATTGACCAGCTTCGTCAGGCTGCTCTTGCCCGCGCCGGTCTGGCCCACGATCGCGACGGTCTGACCCGGCTCAGCGTGGAACGAGAGGTCCTTCAAGACAGGCGTGTTGCCATAACTGAAGGTAACATGCTCGAAGACAATAGCGCCGCGCATCTCCGCCCGGTAGCCGGACTCGTTCTCATCCAGCTCGGTCTCCTCCTTCATCAGCTTCAGAATGCGCTCAGCACCCGCGGTGCCCAGCTGGACCAGGCTGAAGGTCCAGATCGAGATGTAGGTGGGATAGCGCAGAATGGTCATCAGTCCCATGTAAGCGACCAGCGTTCCAATCGAAATCTGATGCTGTGTTACCAGGAACAGAGCGTGCAGGAAAGCGCCCGCCAGTGCGAATGCCACCAGCAACGTCGGTAGGTAGCGGCCCTGAATCTGTCCGCTCTTCACGAAGTAGTCGCGATAGCGCATAGCATTCTCGCCAAACTTACGCTGCTCCTGTGCCTCCTGCGCGGTCGCCTTCACCACCTCGATGCCCGCCACCGCCTCGTTCAGGACCGCGTTTGTCGTGCCAAACTGCGCGCGCATCGCGTCCGAGACGGGATTGAGCTTGCGCGAGTAGCGACGCAGGGCAAAGAGAAAAGCAACCACAAAGAGCAGAGGTGCCAGCAGGAGCTGCACATTGAGAAAAGCAATCGAGGTAACCACGACCACGATCGACAGGAACGAGTCAAAGATGATATCGAAGCCCGGCACAATCATATCGCTGAGCGAGGTCATATCGTTCGACGCCCGCGCCATGACATCACCGACGCGCTGACGATTATGAAAGGTCTGGCTCTTTCCCAGCAGGCTCAGGTAGAGCTCGTTGCGCGCATCGCGCGCGATGCGCTTGCCCATAATCTCAGAAGAGAGGCGAGCGCCGAGATCCATCAACACGCCAACCAGTACGACACCAAGCAGGCTCAACGTGATACGTAGCAGGACACTACGCCCGCTCGCATCGTCACGCGAGACGGCATCGAAAGCGGCTCCCGTCAGTAGAGCAATAAACGAATTGATGAGGATATTCGCCAATATTGCTGTAAGCATATAAGCAAGCACATAACGTTTATAGCGTAAAAAGTGTGAGACAATCCACCTTGTCGGGCTGGCACGGTTATAGACATACTCGCCGGTCACAGTAAATTCTTGCCTGGAAGCCAAAGTCTACCTCCAATGAGAGCAGGGGGACAAACTACGAATGCTTAATTCGAGTCGCGTACTGCTTATTGTACCGCGTTATGGCTGACATCTGCTGTCAGGTACAGCTAACTTTCCCGTTCTTGTGGCACAAGTCAAGGTATACATGAGTATCTTCTTCTTCTTTTTCTCAGCCTCACATGCGGCAATGCCCTTTTCCAGCCAGGGTCGGCAAAAACGGACAGAATAGTAGGGAGGGGATAAGTGCGTCATCTATATATGTATATATGCATGTATTTGTTGGAAAGACTCAAATTAATTGTTACACTAAAAGTAACCGTAGTGGTTAGAAGCACATAGTTGCTCTGTTGACATATTTCTGATCGAACAGATGCAGTAATACGAATCGAGACAGAAGATCCATGATTCTTCACCGATTGAAGCAAGAGACCAGCGTCTATCATATTCAAATAGAGAGAGACCTGATACTATTGCAAAATAACATAGCAATCGATACATATTGCCATATGTTGCAGCGTTTCTGGGGATTTTATTGTCCAGTCGAGAAGCAGATTGGAATGATCACCATAGGACACACCTTTGATTTCGAGCAGAGGAGAAAACGTATGTTGCTTGAGCTTGATTTGCAGGCACTTGGTGTCAGCAGTTTGCCTCCAACATGTGAAAACCTTCCTGCACTGCAATCTATGGCACAAGCAATAGGTTGTCTTTATGTACTGGAAGGAGCAACACTAG
>Ga0066793_10000157_pt1 | contig 22915 bp, 21 predicted proteins | sample PersoiDNA2013189_FD_83876 | JGI IMG/M metagenome (GOLD analysis project Ga0066793, IMG submission 83876) | Permafrost soil microbial communities from the Arctic, to analyse light accelerated degradation of dissolved organic matter (DOM) -... | ecosystem: Environmental > Terrestrial > Soil >... | reverse complement strand
GTTTTATCTGAGCGTTAGCCAAAGGAATATGTGGAGAGGCAGCGGCGATATGTCTTTCGGCGTTTGTTAATTTATGCAGTCGATTACTCAGAAGACGAGGTACACCACCTGCCCGCTCCCAGTTGGGGCGAGGCGGCCCTGATGGCACCGGCTCCCCTGCGCCTGGGGCTGACGGCGACGTATCCCGAGGCGCACGAGCAGACCAATGGGCGCTGGCGCGTCGATGAATTGATCGGCCCCATCGTTTACACAAAGCGCGTCGAGGATCTCGTCGGTCAGCAGCTCGCGAACTACCGCACGCAGCGCCTGCGCGTCGATCTCTCGCCCGCCGAGCGCGCCCGCTACGATGCCGACCACGCCACCTACATCAACTTCGTGCGCCAACGAGAGCTGCCGCGCCGTTATGGTCCGGGTTGGCTGATGGAGCTGATGCGGCTCTCTAGCAGCGACGCGCAGGCACGCCGAGCCTTCCTCGCCCGTCAACGACTCTTGCGTCTGCTTGCCAGTTGCGAGGGGAAGTTCGCGCTCCTAGACGAACTGCTGCGCGAATACGTTACCGAGCGCATCCTCGTTTTTACTGAGCAGAACGCAATGGCGTACGAGGTGGCGCGCCGTCATCTCATCCCCGCGATCACGCATGAGACGAGCGCCGCTGAGCGTAAAGAGATTCTGGACGGCTTTCAGGAGGGGCGCTATCGTGTCGTGGTTACGTCAAGGGTGCTCAACGAGGGCATCGATGTGCCGGAGGCGAAGGTGGCGATCGTGCTGGGCGGAACCTCTGGCGCGCGCGAATATATACAGCGCCTGGGCCGGGTGTTACGCAAGATCGAGAATAAAGAGGCCATCCTCTTTGAAGTCATCGCCCGCAAGACCCTGGAAGAGGGACGGGCGCAGCGGCGACGTAGAAAACAGGAGGTCGATTGATGCTGACAGGGGAACTGGTGAAGCCGCGCCTGCGTATGCTGGGTTCGCAATTGTTTATCGATCTCCTCGACATCCACGACGCCTGCTGGCTGCAGACCGCCGGGGACCTGATCGCCCTGCTGCAAGGGCATATCGGTCAGCCACAGACCGCGTGGGAGGCCGCGCTTGAAGCATATGAGGGCGAGCGGGTCGATTACGTAGTGGTGCGCGGACTCGCGAAGGTTCTCAGCGATGCGGCCAACTTTGCCCCTCTTGAAACGCCGCTGCCACCAAAACAGATCCGCGAGCGGCTCTTTTCCTATGGTCCTGTCTTCTCCAACGCGCAGTTATTTCAGCAGCAGACGCGCCACGACGTTATGCAAGCGCTGGCACAGGAACTCGGCAGCTCAGCGGAACACCTGGAAGCCTCCCTTTTTGCCGACCGCTTCGCATCAGCCATCCTCAGCGATGCCGGACACGACTGGACGCCCGAGGGATTGCTAGCGCGTTACAACCTGGAACTGGCGCGCGGCGTCCTCTACTGGGCCAGCCACATGCGCATCGAGGTACACGGTGGCTACAAAGACCTGTGGAAGTACCTCAAATTTTTCAAATTGATGTTCTGGATACAGGAGCAAGAGGATGGCTACGTCGTCGATCTCGACGGACCCATCTCGCCGTTCGTAAGCGCCACCACGCGCTATGGTCGGCAGTTTGCTGCGTTTCTGCCCGCGCTCATGCTCTGCGAGCGTTGGCAGATGGTTGCCCGCGTGCGCTCGCCGCAGATAGGGAGCATGGCGACCTACCGACTCGACGCGAGTTCCGCGCTGCAGTCGCACTTTAAGCAGAGCGGTCCCTTCGACAGCCGCCTCGAAGCCGACTTCGCGCGCGAATTTGAGGAGAAGTTCGGCTCGAAGCGCGGCCAGTGGATTTTAACACGTGAAGATGAAGTGCTCAACCTGGGCGATACGGTCATGATTCCGGATTTTGCTCTGACCCATAAGCGGACGGGGCAGCGTATACTCATTGAGTTGGTCGGCTTCTGGCATCCTGACTACCTGCGGCGCAAAGTCGAGAAGGTGCGCGCTGCCCAACGCCGCGACCTGCTCCTGCTGGTCTATGAAGGCGTCAATCTGGCGGCAGAGGCATTGCAGGACGTGCCTGGTGAAGTGATCTACTTCAAGCAGAAGCCGGTTCTCAAAGAAGTAATGGGTGTTGTTGAGACAATGGCGGAGCGCATAGCAAAATAGGGGTAGTGGTAACGTATTTGTAGTCGATAGTACCTCCATCAGCGTTATATGTAGTGACGTGACTTTAGAAAGGCGTAGGTCGTTTGGAATAGTGGGATGTTACATCCCGATTTGCAACTTATGGAAAATGTTTGGAGAATTGAATGACACAAAGTGATCTGAGAGAAGTTTCTGTAGCATCGGATGTATACGAGCAACCCCTGGCAGTTCTTGAACCCGAAGCTGCGAACATTCAGCCTCTAAAGAGCATACATACCTATCAGCCCACCCGCTGGGCGCTCGTCAATCGGGCACTCGACATCGTTGATTCCGTGTCAAACGGTCGCGCTGGCCAGCTTCAGCGCTTCTTCAGCTTCGTATTCATTGGCGGCATAGCATCTCTGGTCAATCTGCTCGTCCTGTATGTAGCCTACTATCGTATCCCTATGCCGGTCACTATCCATGTTCATTATGTAATCGCCTTCTTGCTTGCTTCTGAAATCTCTATTCTGGCCAATTTTATTCCGAACGATTATTTTACGTTCAGGCATCTAGCGGGACATCAGCGTTCCTGGAGTGCGCGCTGCCTGCGCTTCCACATCACGTGTATCAGCGGCACGCTGCTCACGTTCCTGATCAACTTCGGCCTGAGCTATGGGTTGCACATCTCGCCAGTTTTGGCGCAGGCGGTTGCCCTGATAATCGTTCTCTTCTACAACTTTACCGTCCATCATCTCTTCACTTATCGATCTGTGAAGACGGCGGCGGCGCATTAAACAGTGAACCAAAAGAGAACCTCCCCGGTACTGGGAAGGTTCTCTTTTGCTCGTTCAATCAGTCATTACTACGCCCAGAGAATAAGCCCCATCTCGTACTTTTCGCTCAGTCCTGGATGGGAAGGGACGACGCGCACATTGTAGGCGATGCTGCCGCTCTCGGGTGGCTGCAGATGCAGATCGAAGCGATATGACCCGTCTTGTTCGCGTCGTGTAAAGTGCATCGGCACGGCGTGCTGGGCCTGGGCAAGCTCGCCCTGAATCTCGCCGTAGACCAGCTCGACGCTGATATCCTCCGGCCTGAGTTCGGTCATGCGCACCCAGGCGCGCACATCGATGCCCTCGCCCAGACTGAGCTGCCCCTCGCGCCTGCCATCGATATACAGTTCCAGGCTATTCCAGCCGTGGCGGACATGTTCCTTCCAGGCGGCAAGCGTACGCACGCGCTCATAGTGGTTCTGTTCGATCTGCATGCCTTGCTGAATCTCAGGCACGTAGTAGCGCGTGGTGTACTCTTTGACCATACGCCGCATGCTGTACTGCGGCGTGCAGGTGCGGATCGCCTCTTTCATCGTACCCAGCCAGCGGTGTGGAATACCATTGGCGTCGTGCTCGAAGAACGAAGGAACGAGTTCATTTTCAAGCAGGCTGTACAGGGACAGGCTATCCGCCTCGGCCTGGATCTCCTGGTCGTGGTACTCGCGCTCCTCGCCGATCGCCCAGCCATTTTTGCCATTGTATGCCTCGGCCCACCAGCCATCAAGGATACTGCAATTGGGCTGCCCATTCAGCGCGGCCTTTTGTCCGCTGGTTCCGCTGGCCTCGTAGGGACGGATCGGATTGTTGAGCCAGACATCGGTACCGGCGACGAGGTAGCGCGCCATATCGATATCGTAGTTCTCCAGGAAGATAATCTTGCCACGCAGATCGTCGCTACGCGAGATGCGATAGATCTGCTGAATAAGTGCCTTACCAGGCTCATCTGCCGGGTGTGCCTTGCCGGCAAAGATGATCTGTACGGGACGCTCAGGATTGTTCAGCAGGCGTTTGAGCCGCCCGATATCGCGGAAGATGAGCGCGGCTCGCTTGTACGTAGCGAAGCGGCGCGCGAAACCGATAATCAGCGCCCTGGGATTGAGCATTTGCTCGATCTCGGTAATCTGCGTCGAGCCCTCGCCCACGCGCAGGTGCTGCTCTTTCAGACGGTGGCGCGCGTACTCGATGAGCCTTTCTTTGCGCAGGGTATGCGTCTTCCACAGCTCGCTATCTGGAAGCTGATCGATGCGCTGGTCCCAGAACTCCTGCTCGTCTACATGGCTGCCCCAATCTTTATCCAGGTAGCGTCCAAACAGCTCATTCATTTCCTGTGCGATCCAGGAAAAGGTATGCACGCCATTCGTGATGTAGCCGATCGGCACCTCGTCGGCCTCGATGCCGGGCCAGAGGAACTGCCACATCTTGCGCGACACCTCGCCATGCAGCTTACTGACGCCGTTGTGGTGTCCGGTCAGCTTCAGTGCGAGCACCGTCATACCATACGTTGGACCCCAGCCTTGATCTTCGCGTGCCACGTCCAAAAACTGTTCGCGCGTCAGGCCCAGTTCGCCCCAGTACGAGCCGAAGTACTTATCGATCAGATCGTAGTTAAAGGTATCGTTGCCCGCCGGAACAGGCGTATGGGTCGTAAAGAGCGAATTAGCAGATACCACCTCGCGGGCCTCGTTAAAGCTCAGGCCGGAGGCAACGAGCTCGCGGCAGCGCTCCAGATTTAAGAATGCTGCATGCCCCTCGTTCAGATGCCAGGCGGACGGCGAGATGCCGAGCGCGCGCAGTGCGCGCACGCCACCGATGCCCAGCACAAGCTCCTGTGAAATGCGGATCTCGCGGTCGCCACCGTAGAGACGGGCCGAGAGTTCGCGATCGTTGGGAGCGTTGGGTGCCACGTCGGTATCCATCAGGTAGAGAGGAATGCGACCGACCATCAGCTTCCAGACCTTGGCGTAGATGCGGCGTCCGGGCAGATCGACACTAATGACCGCCTCGTTGCCATCGGGTCCGATCGCGGGAACAGCCGGTGCCTCCGAAAAGTGCAGCTTATCGTACGATGCCTCCTGGACGCCATCGCGTGTCACCCGTTGATGGAAATACCCCTGTGGGTAGAGGAAACCGACGCCCACGAACGGCAGCCCAAGATCGCTTGCCTCTTTGCAATGATCGCCAGACAGGATGCCCAGGCCCCCTGAATAAATAGGGAGGGCCTCGTTAAGGCCGAACTCAGCCGAAAAATAAGCAATAGTCTTGTCGGCGAGCTCGGGATAGTTGAGCGTAAACCACGTCTCATCGGGCCGTGGATGCATGTAGTGATCAAAATCACGGATAACACTGTCGTACTGTTCCAGGTAACTCGCGTCCTCAGCGGCCATCTCAAGCAAGTGAGGTTGCACCTCGCTGAGAAAGCGCACAGGATTATGCCCCACCAGCTCCCAGAGCTCGGGCTGAAGCGGGCTATAGAGTGCCCTCGCCTCGGGATGCCAACTCCACCAGAGATTGTACGCGAGTTCGTACAGGCGGTTGATACGCGTTGGCATTATGGGGAAGACCGTAATGCGGCCATAAACTTTCACAGTGCCAGATTCCCTTTCTTCTAAACTCACGATTAGCGCTATTAGTATATCTCTTCCATGAAAACAAGGTCAATGCACGCAGCGAAAGCCGCCGCTTCCGGGACGGCCACAAACACAAAAAATCAGTGCCGACTACAGCATATTACAGCATGTTACCGGCACTGGTATGCAAAGGACGCAAATATAAGATCAAGAGACAGCATTCAGCGGAGAATGCCCGCTTCCATTGTTCCGCCACATCTCTTTTCAGAAGCGAGCAGAGCAATGAAGTATGCGCAGTACAAGGCGTAGCAGCACAATATCAGTTATCGTTGATCTTAATCCATCCATGGCGTAACGCGTGAACGACCGCTGCGGTGCGATCATTGACGGACAATTTTTTCAGGATAGAGGTAATGTGATTTTTCACCGTCTGGTCGCTAATCTTCAGCGATTTCGCGATCTCCTTATTGCTATTGCCGCGCGCGATATAGTCCAATATCTCCACCTCGCGGCTGGAGAGGGGGGAGTAGAGTTCTTTTGTGCCGCCATCTTCCTCTTCGACCGTCAGTTCGCGGAACGATTTGAGCACGCGGCTGGCGAGTTGAGGCTTAGAGAGAACATCATCGTTAATGAGGTATTCGCCATGGCTCACCTTGCGGACAGCATCGGCGAGCGCGTCCGGAGTGATATTGCGCGAGTAGTAAGCGGCGGCCCCGACCTTAATAGATTGAAACAGGCGCTCCTCATCTTCGGAAGGTGTGAGAATAATAATCGCCATGCGTGGCGCGAGATGGCGTGTCTGGCGAGCTATTTCAAGCGGGTCCGAGGAGGTAAGTCCTGCGTCGATGAGCGCCACATCAGGGTTAGTCAGGCGTGCGATCTCAAACACGTCAGCCGCATCGGTCGACTCGCCGACAATCGTGCAGTCACCCATGCGTAGCAGGGTAGCACGGATGCCCTCGCGAAACAGAGGTTGTTCATCAATAATGATGACACGTATCGTTTCCATGTGATCCCTTCGTAGAAGAGCAGACAGTTTGAGGCACCACTACTACACTGCCTACACTCTTTTTTCTGTCTATTTCCAAACGTCCAAGAAAGTAATTGCCCCGCATCTAAACAGGGGAAATTGCGCACTTTATGCTAACTGCATCATTATACACAGAAAGCGTGCGCTGAACAATTAGTAACAAGATAAATCTCCCCCATTGTGCCATGTTCCTGGAAGAAGAGGCCATGCCGGACGTTCAAGGATAGGCTGGGCATTAGGAACTGTGACGCTTCGGCGTTCGTCCCGTGCCTGCTGGCCTATCGCTTAAATACGTTCCAACCTGCGTAGTGTAGAGTTAATCGCGATACGCAGGCAATCGATCACGCCCTTGCCCGTCACCGCAACACCTTCGTAACTTGGAACGCGGTAGGGATTGAGGTACTTTTCTAGCACAGATACAGGCAACACATCCTGTAGATCGCGCTTGTTCCATTGCATGACCAGTGGGAAATCCGCCACGTCCTTGTTCATACGGCGCAGTTGTTCCTGGAGCTCGTTCCAGCACTCGATGTTCTCTTGCAGCTTGCTTGCCTGTGAATCGGCAACAAAGATAACGCAATCAGCACCTTTGAGAACCGAGATGCGCGTCTGTTGGTAAAGGATCTGCCCAGGGACTGTGTAAAGCTGAAAGCGGATCTGAAAGCCGTGCACCTTGCCCAGCTCAAGCGGGAGCAGGTCAAAATACAACGTACGCTCAGTCTCAGTGTCAATAGAGACCATATCACCGACATCCTGTGGATTCACAGCCTGGTGTATGTAATGAAGATTGGTTGTCTTACCGCAGAGACCAATTCCGTAGTAGACGATCTTACAGTTGATCTCTCTTTTCGCCATATTGATCAGGGACATATACTCTCCTGCCCACTCATAAGTAGCCCGTCCTTCACTCTCCAAACTAGCGAGTAGCCATGTACGCTACCGTTTCGGGGACAGTATACATGATTTTTTCAAAGTTGCCAACGGAGACGAGGCTCTCTAAAGATTTCTCTCCGTCTACCCTCTGTATCTGCTCGTTAGATAGAGTGTGTCGGTTCGGTGGATGCTTCATCTTGTTACATTCACTATTGTATCCGCTACAACTACCATTCTTGCCAAAAAGAACCAGTCGTATGGGAGTTTTGGGGGATACGAAAGGCGATTCCCCGGCAAACCTCTACTAATCCTCCTCAAACATTTGCCCACAACGGTTTTGTATATCATAGATCGTGTTTTTACATGTAAAAAGATATAAATTTATTGTTGCGCTTTTTGTGGTTATATTTTGTTATAAACGTAGCCCATATGTACTATGTTTCATGTTGTATCAAAAAAGTTCGATGTATGTCATGCTATGATACCCACGTTCCACATTTTCATTCCGCGAGGACTGCATGTCTTCGTGCCGGTTTTCTGCGCACGGGGAATGATGAGCGGGAGCATGATTGCTCCTGCTAGAGCGATCGCTGGAAGATTGGGAGCGCTTACTTGCAGGGAGCTGCAAGTTCACCTTAAAGAAAGAGGGTACATTGCAAACACATCAATACATTCAAAAGTACTTACATGAAGTTGGGACATACGTACAGCAGCATCGTGGCGGACGGTTCGTCGTCAGGATCGGCATGGGCCTAGTAGCCACATTGGCGCTGTTCGTCACATTTTTCGGCATGGGTGCGCAGGGCGCGTCCGCCCATACGCTTGCCGCTTGCTCGGCGGGCGATCGCGCCTATTCGGTGGCGTCGGGAGATACGCTGGGCACCATCGCGGCTCGCTACGGTTCGAACTGGTCGGTTCTGGCGTCGCACAACGGTATCGCCAATGCTAACCTGATCTACGTGGGTCAGACCGTCTGCATTCCTTCTGGAAGCGCCTCTGCTTACGTTGCACCTGCCACCAGTCAGAGCAGCGCTCCGGTCGCGTATACCGCTTCTGCACCGGCCTATCAGGGTGGGAGCGTCGCTTCCATGATCTATCAGGTATTTGGGGCATCTGGAGCTACGGCTGTCAGTATTGCGACCTGTGAGTCCGGCCTGAATCCTGGAGCGACCAATCCCTATAGCGGTGCTGCTGGCGTCTTCCAGATTATGCCCGGCACCTGGAGTGGGACCTCGTATGCAGGCTACTCCGCATATAACGCGTGGGCGAATATCAACGCCGCGCACCAGGTTTTTGTTCGCGACGGTTATAGCTGGCGCGAGTGGGTCTGCTAGCCTGTTGAGCATCGCTAAGAGCGATGGTCCAGGCGGCATGACCTGTTAAAGAAGCACAGCTCCCGGCAGGAAGAGACCTCTGAAAAAGGGGTCTCTTCTTTTTTTGGAGAGAGAAGATGGGGCGTGCTCGCGAAGAGTTGATTTTTACGCCTGCTGATGCTAGGATAGCAGGAAGGAAGGCTGCCTATTTTTGGTGGAGGAAGCGATACCTGACTCTGACGCGATCTTTCTTAATATGCTCAGAATATGACAGGTGAAACCGTTGGCGCGCATATGCGTGATTATAAAGAGGCGAGGCAACAAGTTATGGCTACAACTATAGATACACCAATTGATACAGAGTTCGAGGTCGTCATCGGCCTTGAGGTGCATTCTCAGCTGCTGACGAAGAGCAAGATGTTTTGCCCGTGCAGCACCGGCTATGCAAACGCGGCCCCCAACACCCATGTCTGCCCTATCTGTATGGGGATGCCGGGCGTTATGCCGGTAATTAACGAAGAGGCCGTGCGCTACACGATTATGACGGCCCTCGCTCTCAATTGCACTATCCCCGAATATTCGAAGTTCGACCGCAAGAACTACCCCTACCCCGATCTCATGAAGGGCTACCAGATCTCGCAATATGATATTCCGCTCAGCAAGGATGGTTACTTGAGCGTTGAGCTGCATGGTCAAGAGCGGCGTATTGGTATTACCCGCGTGCATCTGGAAGAGGACACGGCCCGCTTGCTGCATCATCCCGGTTATAGCCTGATCGATATCAACCGCTCGGGCACGCCGTTGATGGAGATTGTGAGCGAGCCCGATATGCGCAGCCCCGAGGAGGCACGGCTCTATATGCAGAAGTTGCGCGAGATCCTGGTCTACCTGGGCGTATCCTCTGGCCGTATGGAAGAGGGAAGCCTGCGCTGCGACGCCAACATCTCGATCCGCCCCTATGGACAACAAGAACTGGGCGTAAAGACCGAGATTAAGAATATGAACAGTTTTCGTGCGGTGGAGCGCGCACTGGAGTACGAAGCCCGCCGACAGATGACGGTCCTGCGCGAGGGCGGCACGATCCACCAGGAGACGCGCGGCTGGGTTGAGACGCGCGGTGTAACGGTCGGTCAGCGCAGCAAAGAGCAGGCGCACGACTACCGCTACTTTCCGGAGCCGGACCTGCCACCACTGCTCATCACCCGCGCATCCGTCGAGGAGATGCGCGCCAGCCTACCGGAGCTGCCCGATGCGCGCCGCCTGCGCTACAAGGCCGAGTTCGGGCTCTCCGAGCAAGATGCGAACGTGTTGACCGAGGATAAGGCGCTCGGCGATTACTTCGAGCGTATTATGGCGGTCTCCACGGTCAAGGATCGCAGCGCCAGGGCGAAGTCTGCTAGCAACTGGCTGCTGAGCGAAGTGGTGCGCCTGCTCAACGCGAGTTCCATTGCCATTCAAGACAGCCCGTTCAAGGCTGAGGCGCTGGCAAATCTGCTCGACCTGCTCGATAAAGAGCGCATCACTGGCAAGCAAGCAAAAGAGGTGCTGAACGACGCCTTCGTCTCTGGCGAACTGCCGGAGGAGATTGTCACCCGCAAGGGCATCAAGCCTCCGATCAGCGATCAGGGCGCGCTCGAAGGCATCATAGAGGAGGTGATAGCGAACAATCCGAAATCTGTGAGCGACTATCGTAGTGGAAAGGCCAACGCCGTGCAATTCCTGGTTGGCCAGGTCATGAAGCGAACGCGCGGCCAGGCTAAAGCTGATCTTGTACAAACGTTGTTACGAAAGAAACTGGACGAGACTCCGGCATAGCCGCCACGAGTACTCGGCCACGGAAAAGGAGTAAGCAGGCAATGCACAATGACGTGACGTCTGCCACAGTGAACCCCTATCACATGGCGGTGCAGCAATTCGATCTCGCCGCTGAGAAGCTGGGCCTCTCCGAAGACATGCGAGAGATTTTGCGTCAGCCCAAACGCGAACTGATCGTTCACTTTCCCGTGCGCCTGGACAACGGGCGTATTCAGACCTTCACAGGCTATCGCGTGCAACATAACGTGAATCGCGGTCCGGCTAAGGGTGGTATCCGTTACGGTCCCGATGTCTCTCTGGATGAAGTGAAGGCTCTGGCCATGTGGATGACGTGGAAGTGCGCGGTGGTGGGTATCCCGTATGGAGGAGCCAAGGGCGGTGTGCTCTGTGATCCTAAACACATGACGCCTGCCGAATTAGAGCGCATGACCCGTCGCTACGCGACTGAAATATCCATCGTCATCGGGCCGCACAGCGATATCCCCGCGCCCGATGTCAACACAAATCCCCAGGTCATGGCCTGGATTATGGATACCTATTCTATGCACGAGGGCTTCTCCATTCCCGCCGTTGTAACCGGGAAACCGCTGTCCATCGGAGGGAGCGAGGGCCGCAACGATGCCACAGCCACCGGAGTCCTCTTTGTGACAAAACGGGCGGCAAAGCGCATCGGCATGCCCTTGAAGGGTGCTCGTGTCAGTATCCAGGGGTATGGGAACGCTGGTAGCGTCGCCGCGCGCCTCTTTCATAAGGAGGGCTGTAAGGTCGTTGCCGTGAGCGATAGTCGTGGCGGCATCTATAACGAGGCTGGCCTGGATGTCGCGGCGGTCCTTCGCCACAAGCAAGAGACCGGTACGGTAACGCGCTTCCCACACGCGCAGACGCTGGGCGTCTCGGACGTACTCGAAGTGCCCTGCGATATTCTGATTCCTGCCGCGACGCAGGGTGTAATTACCGTAGCAAACGCCGAGCGTGTGCAGGCTCGCATCATCGCCGAGGCCGCCAACGGGCCGACGACTCCTGACGCGGACCGCATCCTGTTCAAGCGCGATCGCCTGGTCATTCCAGACATCCTGGCCAACGCTGGCGGTGTGACGGTCAGCTACTTCGAGTGGGTGCAGGACCTCCAGAGCTTCTTCTGGGACGTGGAGGAGATCACCGGGAAGCTGGAGGTGCTTATGAATCGCGCTTACGATGCAGCCGCTGCGCATGCCGATCGCTATCACTGCGATATGCGCCTGGCCGCCAACATGCTGGCCATCTCGCGTGTGGCGGAGGCGACCCAGATACGCGGCATCTATCCGTAGACTGTCCGCTTTACTGGAAGGGACATGAGGTATCCCAGCACCTATGCAGGCACTGGGATACCTCATGTTATGTCGAATGAAAGCTAAAAACCCCGGCGTGGCTCGCGGCGCGGAGCTTTCTTGGGTGGAATCTTCGGGCGCACGGGTTTGTTGCGCTTGCGACCACGTGCTCCCCAGGAACCATCGTCCTCCTCTTCCTCTTCTTCATCCTCCTCTTCTTCATCGAAGAGGTCATCCTCCTCTTCGACTTCAGCTGGTCCGAGGTCCATATCAGGAATATCGGTATCATCCACCACTTCGTCCTGAATATCCAGATCGTTCACATTGTCGGTCTCAAGGTCGATCTCTTCTGCCTCGGGTTCAATGAACTCTTCGGGTGTTGCCAGCGGCTCTGCCACGGGATGAATGATCCTCTCGGAGTAGCCATCGGAGTCCGAGCGAGCATCGATATTATCATCCTGTACGAAACCGCGTCCGCCCCTACTACGCACGGAGGGAGCCGGTTCGGGCGACTCTAGTTCGGCTGCTTCATCCTCGGGCCTGGGGCCACCAATGATCCGGCGTCCCGCCGCCACATCCAGCCAGAACTGCGAATAGTAATGTGGGCGCTCCGAGTCTTTCTCACTATCTTTTCTTGTCATCTTGCTACGACACCGTTCTTTGCTAGCTACTAGCAAAGGAAGAAAGTGCCGCCTCTCCTTTCATCGTAGACGCCGTTTTTCAGCGTCATATCATCGTTTTATGCCATAGGGCGCGTAATACAAAATTTTACACACCGGATAATTCTACGTGTACGGACCATGGTACAGAGAGATATCGGTAGGAAAATCCTACCAACTCATAATAAGAAGAAAGCGCAACGCTGTCAAGGGACGCTACGACGCTATCGATCGGCCTGTGAAGGGGGGTGAAGCCATGTCAAGACCCTATGTGCATGAATTTTTTGGAGCAGGACGTTTGCTGACCTTGCTTAGCGAACTTATAATAGAGGGAAGAAGTTTTACACTAGACCCTATCTCCCGCCTTCGAGCATCTTCATTATAGGAGTGCGATGATCTCTTTTTTTTCATTGGCATTCTCTGGTTTCTGTACGGGTGCGCAAGGGGGCCAGAGTGTAGTATTGGAGGAAACCTTTGGCAAGGATTCTTGATGGTATTGATAGTCCAGAGCAGTTACGAGCACTGACGATTCCACAAATGGAACAGCTGGCGCAGGAGATTCGTCGCGAGATCATCGAAAAAGTTTCGGTGAGGGGCGGCCACCTGGCACCGAACCTGGGCGTAGTTGAATTGACCATGGCTTTACATTATGTTTTTAATACGCCCGAGGATCAGCTCGTGTGGGATATCGGCCACCAGGCGTATGTGCATAAACTTCTCACTGGCCGCCGCGAGCGTTTTCACACGATTCGCCAGTTCGGCGGCCTCTCCGGCTATCTGCGCCGCGAGGAGAGTCCCTATGATGTCTTTGGGGCCAGTCACGCCAGCACATCCATCTCCGCAGCCCTTGGTATTGCTGCCGCGCGCGATCTGCAGGGCAAAGACTACAAAGTCGTCGCGATCATCGGCGACGGAGCCTTGACGGGCGGTATGGCCCTGGAAGCCATTAACAACGCGGGAAGCTTGAAGAAAAATCTTATTATCGTCTTAAACGATAATGATAAATCTATCTCTGATAACGTCGGAGCGCTTCATCACTACCTGGGCAAGGTACGCCACGTGGAGACCCTGCCCAGCTATCGACGCCTGCGCGAGATGGCGAAGGGATCGATTGAGCGGCTGCCGGTTGTTGGCGATAAGGCACGCGAGGCTGCTGGCCGGGCGGAGACGAGCTTCAAGCAGTTTGTGATGCACAGCAAGACCGGGATAATCTTCGAGGAACTCGGCATCAAGTACTTTGGTCCTTTCGATGGGCACGATATGGGGCTGATGCTGGATGTCTTCGAGAACGTCAAGAAAATCGAGGGTCCAGTGATCGTGCAGGTCCTCACCAAGAAGGGCAAGGGCTGGGATATCGCGGAGGACGACTCGACCAAGTGGCATGGTCCCGGCGCTTTCGACTACGTGACCGGCACTATCAAGAAGAACGCGGGCGACCCGCCCACCTATACCGAGGTATTCGCCGACGCGCTGGTCTCGATCGCCGAGCAAGACACCTCCGTAGTGGGTATCACGGCTGCTATGGCCGAAGGAACCGGACTGAAGAAGTTGCACCAACGCTTCCCCGAGCGCTACTTCGATGTCGGTATCGCCGAGCCGCACGCTGTAACGTTCGCGGGCGGTATGGCGGTGGGAGGTCTGCGCCCGGTCGTTGCCGTCTACTCTACCTTTATACAGCGAGCCTTCGACCAGGTGATTCACGATATCAGCGTGCAGGATCTGCACGTCGTGTTTGCTATGGATCGCGCGGGTATCGTGGGAGAAGATGGTCAGACCCAGCATGGCGTCTTCGATATCGCCTTTATGCGCCTCATCCCGAATATGAAGGTCATGGCACCGAAGGACGAGGAGGAGCTGCGTCACATGCTCTACACCGCCGTCTACATGGATGGACCCGTCAGCCTGCGCTATCCGCGTGGCAAGGCTCTCGGCGTGCCCATGAGCAGTGACATGCATGCACTGGAGATCGGCAAGGCTGAACTGCTCAGCCCGGCAACGCTCGCTGAGGCGGTAGATAGAGATTGCGCCATTCTCGCCTATGGATCGACCGTTGCTCAGGCCCAGGAAGCCGCTCGCGAGTTAGCCGAGGAGGGCATCCAGGCGGCGGTCGTCAACGCCCGCTGGGCCAAGCCGCTCGACGAGGAAATGATCCTCGCATTGGCGAAGGGCACGCGTCGCCTCATTACTATCGAAGATCATGTGGTCACGGGTGGCTTCGGGAGCGCCGTCCTCGAATTGCTGGAGCGCCACGCCGTCAACGCCATCGAGACACGTGTCATTGGCCTGCCCGACAAGTTCGTCGAGCACGGCGCTCCGACCATTCTCAAAGAACTCTACGGCCTGTCATCGGCCCACATTAAAGAGGTCGCGCGCGACCTCATGGGTACGCGCAAGAGCACGGTTGTCTAATCAGTGGAGAAGAAAGAGCGCGAGGCATAGAGTGGGAATGCCACGCTTGCCTCGCGTACTTCCTTCAGCGCTGTGTGCCCTGTGTGCCGACGATGCGCCCATCGCGCATCGTGATGATGCGGTCCGCCCTTTGCCCGACCTCTAGAGCGTGCGTAACGACCACGAAGGTCTGCCCATTCTCTTTATTCAGGCGGCACAGCAGATCCATGACCTCCAGCGCGGTCTCGCTATCCAGGTTGCCCGTTGGCTCGTCCGCCCACACGATGGCTGGCTCGTTGGTCAGGGCGCGCGCGATAGTGACACGTTGCCTCTGGCCACCGGATAGCTCCGCTGGTCGATGCTGTGCGCGCTCGGAGAGGCCGACGAGATCGAGCATCTCCAGAGCGCGCTTACGGGCCTTCTTGCTCGGTACGCGTGAGACAAGCATCGGTAGTTCTACATTTTCCACTGCACTGAGCACCGGGAGCAGATTGAACTCCTGGAAGACGAAGCCCATATAGCGGGCGCGATAGGTTGTGCGCTCGTTGTCACTCAGATCGCGCAAGTTGTCGCCGCGAATATAGATGTCGCCCTCGTCGATCGTATCTAAGCCCGCGAGGCAGTTGAGGAGCGTTGTTTTGCCGCAGCCGCTCTGCCCCATAATGGCGACCATCTCTCCCTGCTCGACTGCTACATCGATGCCCTTGAGCGCCTCCACGCGCAAATTTCCCGTGCGATAAATCTTTTTAACCTTCTGTGCCTGGATAATCATCTGGTATCCTTTGGTATCTTGCATAAAAGCCTGGATCGGTTGAGCCAGGTCTAAGAATAGATTGGAGCTGTATTATGCCTTAGCCAGCTCTTTAAGCAAGGGAATCTGGTCGATCGTGATATGTTTGCGTCCCAGCGTGATGGCTCCCGCGTCCTTCAGTTCGCGCAGAGCCGTGCTCACCGTCTCGCGGTAGACGCCCAGGCGCTCTGCCAGTTCCTCGTGGCTCAGACCCTCCACAACGGAGGGATGTCCTTGCTGGTGGGCCAGTTGTAGCAGGAGTGCGGCGAGGCGGGCGGACGTACTCTTGAACGCCGTATCGACGAGTTGGGCCTCGCATTGGACGAGGCGCTGTCCCAGCATTTTGAGCAGCGCCAGTGTGATCCTGGGCCGTTGGATGAGCAGCTGCTCTATCTCATGGCCTGCAATGACCCCGATCTGTGAACCCTCGACAACCTCCGCAAAGCTTGTCTGGGCTTGCTGCCCGGTGAGGGAGAGAGCCCCAAAGGCAGCGCCTGTCTGTAGCGTCGCTATGATGAGCTTGCGTCCATCCGTTGAGAGGTGATAGAGCTGTACGCTGCCCATGCTGAGCAAAAAGAGCGCAGTCCCTGCATCGTCGGGACGATACAGAATGCGTCCCGGCGGGCAGGTAGTCATCGTTGTGATGCGCTCCAGTTCGCTCAGCTCGGTCGGCTGAAGCTGTTTGAAGATGTCACCTTGCGCCAGAAATCCCTTTTCCTGGCGCGAAGGAGTTGTTCTCGCGTTTGGGAGTCGTTTTTCTCGCACCTCTATATCCTGTCTTACCGTTATCTTAACTGCCGATACCATGCATTGTACCATCAGGGGACTATACCGCTGAATTCGCCAGGTAGATAGCCTCGGTGCGGTTACGCGCGTGCAGCTTCTCAAAGATATTCTGGACATGTTTATGCACGGTCGACTCGGCGATAGCGAGATCGCGCGCAATCTCACTGTTTTTGCGCCCCTTACGCATCTGGTCCAATATCTGGCGTTCGCGACCGGTCAGCGGTCGCGGGGCGCGTGGGGGGGCATCCGCTGCCTTGGGTGCTTTGGCGCGCCTGACCCGGCGCGGCTTCCTGGCAAACAGAGAGTTCATCGTCTCAGGAGACCAGCAGAGGGCTTGCGAGAAGGAGAATCCCTTTTCTGGATCATACTCCTTTTCAGCAAGGACTGAACTCCATGTCATAGATTCCTGTGCCTGCCAGATAGCGCGCAGATGGGCTATCACGCCAGATGCCAGCGCACCGGGGAGGCAGAGGTTGTTGCGGGCTACGCAGCGCAGAGCGTGGAGCAGGTCCTCCGGTTCGACATCTTTGGTAAGGTAGCCCATGGCACCGCTCTGGAGCGCCTGAAACACGTGCTGGTCTTGCCGTGAGGTTGTGAAGATGACAAAGCATGCATTGGGGGAACAGGTGCGCATGCGCTCCATCAGTTCAAAACCGTTCTCTTTTGGGATATCCGGGTCCAGCAAGATAACGTCGGGCTGTGTCTCCAGCGCCAACGCCTCGGCCTCGGGACCACTATACGCCTCAGCCACTAGCGACATATCGTCTTCTTGCTCAATGACCTCACGCACCGCGCGGCGCATGAGCGAATGGCTATCGACAAGCATGATCTTCGTCATGGATTCTTCCCTCCTACTTCAACTACCCCTGGCAATAACAGGTGCGTTACAAATTTGCACCACATACAGTTTCTACTTCTACTATACTGCTGTATTCAAGAGACAGGCGGTGATACTAGCGATGCGCTTTTGCGAGGATGTTCCTGGTTAGCCAGGGTGAATATAGATGCGAGAAAGGAATAATTTCTATTTGGCAACCGTTATACTGGTAAAGAGTAGATTTTCGTAGCATGTTCAGACGCCGGAAGCAAGCGGTGGCATATGGCCATGAAAAGAATTCTTGCTTCTCAGGCGCGACTGTGTTATACTTCTCACTCAGCAGGAGGCATACCCTGCTATTATGTAATTACGACAATTGCATCATTAAGTACACACGCTCTCCGGGCAACGTCAACCCTGGGGCCCATGGCATGTTTACACCTGGGGAACCCTGACGGAAGGCAAACGGTGAGCGGAGGATCAAAGGGAGGATCCGTTTTTGGCAAACATCATTTCGATGAAACAACTTTTAGAAGCGGGTGTTCACTTCGGGCATCAGACCCGGCGCTGGAACCCCAAAATGAAGCCGTTTATCTTCATGGATCGCAACGGTATCCATATTATCGACCTCCAGCAGACCGTGACACGTCTCAATGATGCCTACAAGTTCGTTGAGCACCTGACGGCGAATGGCGGCACTATCCTCTTTGTCGGGACCAAAAAGCAGGCTCAAGAGGCTGTGGCTGAAGAGGCGCGCCGTTGTGGCATGTTCTATGTGAACCAGCGCTGGCTCGGTGGTATGCTGACCAACTTCCAGACGATTCAGTCTCGTATTCGCTATCTGCGTGAGCTGGAAGCAAGACGCGATCGCGGCGACTTCGAGCGCCTGCCCAAAAAAGAAGTACAGCATTTGCAGGATGACATGGTGCGCCTGGAGCGCATTCTGGGTGGCATCAAAGATATGCGACGCCTCCCTAATGCGATCTTCATCATCGATACGCGCAAGGAACGCACGGCTGTTGCCGAGGCGCAGCGCCTGGAGATTCCTATCATCGCCCTTGCCGATACCAATTGCGATCCCGATGAGATGGACTTTCCCATTCCGGCCAATGACGATGCGATCCGCGCGGTGCGTCTGCTCTGCGCTAAAATCGCCGACGCCGCCGTTGAGGGTCGACGCGAACTGGAGGCGCAGCAGAAGGATGCTGAGCCACAGGAAACCGAAGAGCCCACTTCTCCTGAAGTGACGACGGCGGAAGCCCCCGCGCAAGCTCAGGCGACCCCTGAGGTTCAGGCGGCTCCTGCTCAGACTGCACCCGAGGCCCAGACGGCCCCTGAAGCGCCAGCCGCACCGGTTGCTGAAGCGCCAACTGTTTCTGCAGAAGCAGAGATAGCCGACGCGCCTGCTGAGCCAGAACTTGTAGCGAAAGAGGCTCTCTAGAACCAGGTATCGATCAAGCGGGAGGTAGGGGCATAGCGCCTCCTGCCTCCCGCTTCTTCCTGTATAAGCGAAGAAGAAGAAATTGTTTCATGCTGTGCCTGTACTGCTTGATGCAGGCGCTAAGCACACTTGTCAAGCACTCGGATGCCAAAAAGGATGGTCATAGATCGTTGCTCCATCAGTGTCATCCGGGTATGATACACAACAGATTGAGGAGAAATCACGGGTATGAACTACGCTGCCGCTGATGTAAAAAAGCTGCGCGAGGAGACTGGCGCGACGTTTTCTGATTGTAAAAACGCTCTGACCGAGGCGAAGACCTGGGATGATGCGGTGAAATATATCGAGGCCAGAAGCGATAAGAAGGCGGAGAAGATGATCTCTGCCGGTCGCGAGACGAAAGAGGGTGGAGTTTTTTCCTATGTCCACCATAACCATAGCGTAGGCGTGTTGCTTGAACTCAATTGCAGCACCGACTTTGTGGCGCGCAGCGAAAGCTTTCGTCACCTGGCCAATGAGCTCTCTCTGCATATCGCAGGCATGGGGCCGCAGTATGTGAGCTACGAGGATGTTCCTGCCGAGGTACTTGAGGATGCCCGTCACAAGGCGGCGGAAGATCCCTCGATGGAGCGCGTACCCGAGGCCAGGCGCGAGGAAGTGCTTGACAATAAAGTCAAGAAGACCATCTCCGAGCATGTTCTGTTGCTGCAGCCCTGGGTCAAGGACGAGTCGGTGACGGTCGGCGACCTTGTGCGCAAAGTCATCGCCGAGACCGGTGAGAACGTTGTTGTGCGGCGCTTCAGTCGTTTCAAGCTGGGCGAATAGTAAGAAGACGTTGAGGGTTTGTTATGGCAGTTGAACTGAAGTATCGACGTATCTTGCTGAAGCTGAGCGGTGAGGCGTTAGGGGCACAGGGAGATGGCATTGATGCCGCGACGGTGCATCGTCTTGCAGGCGAAGTTTTGCGCGTGCATAGCCTGGGTATAGAGATTGCTATGGTCATTGGTGGTGGCAATATATGGCGCGGGGCCGATGCAGCCGCCACGGGCATAGATCGCGCCACCGCCGATTATGTAGGGATGCTGGCAACGGTGATGAACTCACTGGTCATGCAAGATGCGATGGAGAAGCGTGGGATGGCCACGCGCGTACAGACTGCCATAGAGATGCCGCCCGTAGCAGAACCATTTATCCGCCGACGCGCCCAGCGCCATCTGGAGCGGGGACGGGTGGTTATTCTTGCTGCGGGTAGCGGCAACCCATTTTTCACCACTGATACGGCTGCTGCCTTACGCGCCGTAGAATTGAATGCAGAAGTGTTACTCAAAGCGACAAAAGTAGATGGTATCTATGACGATGATCCCATGCGCAATGCTCATGCTCACAAGTTTGATGAGATCAGCTATATGCAGGCATTGAATATGGGATTGAAGGTCATGGATAGCACCGCACTTTCGCTCTGTAAAGATAATCACATGCCCATAATCGTCTTCAGCCTCCACCAGGAGGGGGCGCTGGAGGCCATTATCCGTGGCGAAAAGTGTGGTACACTCGTTACAGATGACGGGCAGGAGCCTGTTTCTTAGTGAAGCAGGTGTTACATCTCTCTGCTATGTCGCGTGTTGAGGGTAATATTTTCGTCCACAGAAAAAGGGGTAGGCTATGACAGCAGATTTAATGGGAGATGCGGAAAGACGCATGCAAAAAGCGGTCGAGGCCCTGAAACAGGATCTCGCTGCTATTCGCACCGGGCGCGCCAGTCTGGCACTGATCGAGCGGATCAATGTCGATTACTACGGCACGCCAACGCCAATCAATCAGGTCGCAACGATCTCTATCCCAGAGGCCCGTCTCCTGGTGATTCAGCCATGGGACAAGAAGATGCTGACCGATATTGAGAAGGCAATCCAGCGGTCGGATCTGGGTATTAATCCGAACAATGATGGACAGGTTATCCGCTTGAATGTTCCGCCGATGAACGAAGAGCGACGCCGCGACCTGGTGAAGACGCTTCATAAGAAGTTGGACGAACACAAGGTAGCTGTACGCAACGTGCGGCGGGATGTTCAGGATAAGCTTCGCGATCGTGAAAAAAAGAAAGAAGTTTCCGAGGACGAGCTGAAACGTAGCATCGAGAAGCTACAGAAGCTCACCGACCGCTTCATCGATGAGATGGATAAGGTCGGTAAGACCAAGGAACAGGAGATTCTGGAGGTCTAACGTTGGCCAAGATTCAAGATCTCTTCTCTTCAAGTAAGAAGAAAGAGGCGGCACAGTTACAGTCTATTGCAGCGGAGCAGCACCCGGTACGCCACGTTGCCATCATTATGGATGGCAATGGGCGCTGGGCCACACAGCGCCATCTACCACGCCTGGCTGGGCATAAGGCGGGCGTGAACGCCCTGCGGCGTGTCGTGGAGTGCGCGGCTGATGAAAATATCGAGATGCTCAGTGTGTATGCTTTTTCAACCGAGAATTGGGGACGACCACGCAGTGAAGTTGACGGCCTGATGCGTCTCTTCTGGGAGACGATCCGCTCGGATCTGGAGAAGTTACATCGCGATGGAGTGCGACTGCGCCATCTTGGTCGGCTACAGGATCTCTCGCCTGACATTCAAAAGGCTGTGCAGGATTCAGTAGCACTAACGCGCAACAATACCCGCGTCGGCCTGAATGTCTGTTTCAATTATGGTGGGCGCGCCGAACTTGTGGATGCTATACGTCAGATTGTTGCGGATGGACGCCCGCTCGAAACCATTACAGAAGAGCTGATTAGCTCCTATCTGTACACGCGCGATCTGCCCGATCCGGATATGGTGATCCGTACCGCAGGAGAGATGCGCGTCAGTAATTTCCTGTTGTGGCAATCGGCGTACAGCGAGTACTACGCGACGCCGACGCTCTGGCCCGATTTTGGACGAGAGGATCTGCTCGCGGCTCTGGAAAGCTTTCAGCAGCGCCAACGCCGCTTCGGTCGCCTTGTGTCTCCAGAGTAGTGAAATACGTATCAAAGAGTAGGGAAGTGTCCTGACTTTCCTACTCTCTGATACGTAGAGAGACGGACTTCACACGCGTTCTCTCCGTTGCGAAGAGGATGGTAATCTTTTGCAAGGTGCCAGTGAACAGAATATAGAATCGGGTATGCCCGAACCTGAAAAGGTCAAGAAGCAAGGCCAGTCCGTCGGTCAGCGCTGGCTGACCGCTGCAATCGCTATGCCTGTTGTTTTAGTGTTTGCCTGGTTTGGTGGTTGGCTTGCTTTTGTTGCCCTCGGGCTGGTGGTGCTGCTGGGGACGGTGGAGTTACATAATATGTTGCTGCACGTCGGCTATCGTCCACTCGTCTGGATCAGTTTCGCCCTGAGCATACTCTTTCTTATCGCCGCGATGTTCCCTTCATATAGACTTTCGATCATTGAGATCAGCCTGGGCGTTTCGCTGCTCGTCTCGTTTTCCTGGTTGTTCTTTCGCAAACGGCTTGATGGGGCAATGATTGACTGGGCGTTGACAATGGCGATCTCTCTTTACCTGGGCTGGCCCACGAGCTTTATGTTGCTCCTGCGTGGATATACGCCAGCGACGTTTCAGGGAAGCGGCGCTGTGACGTTGCCAACGGGTGCGTGGTGGTTGCTTGTGGTGTTGCTCGGCGTGTGGGGCTTTGATGCAGCCGCATTCTTCAGTGGACGCTATTTCGGACGCCACAAGCTGGCACCGGAGATCAGTCCCGGCAAGACGTGGGAGGGCGTTGCAGGTGGACTCGTGCTCTCTATTACCGCCGCGCTCGTGCTAACCGTTGTGCCGCTGCATGTGCCCTGGTACTTCGCGATCCTGCTGGGCGTGTTGATCGGCATGGCGGCAACCCTGGGCGACCTCGCCGAGTCGCTGATCAAGCGCCAGACGCATGTGAAAGATAGTGGCCAGATCATGCCGGGTCATGGTGGCATGCTTGACCGCATTGATAGTCTCTTATTTGCTGTTATCGTGGTCTATATATTTGCGCAATTTTTTCATTAAAATGCTATCTCGCGCCTTTTACGCGCATGTGTTGCTGGTCTAATAGTGCTATAATCTGGAGGAGGGATACATCTCTTGCTTGCCTGCTATTGAAAGGGCGACGGGGATAATGCCCACAGGTTGAATAAAATGACTACGTTTCCCAGGTGTATTGCTTTACTTGGTAGTACT
>Ga0066793_10000156_pt1 | contig 22937 bp, 18 predicted proteins | sample PersoiDNA2013189_FD_83876 | JGI IMG/M metagenome (GOLD analysis project Ga0066793, IMG submission 83876) | Permafrost soil microbial communities from the Arctic, to analyse light accelerated degradation of dissolved organic matter (DOM) -... | ecosystem: Environmental > Terrestrial > Soil >... | reverse complement strand
CGTCTTCAACGAGGAGCGGACCCTGGAGATCATCCTCGGCCACGTCCTCGAGCAGCCCCAGGTCGGCGAGGTGATCGCCGTCGACGACGGTTCCACCGATCGATCCTGGGAGATCCTGACCCGCATGGCCGCCGCCGACCCGCGAATCCGGGCGTTCCGGCAGGAGACCAACCAGGGCAAGGGGGCGGCCCTCCGCCGGGCGGTCTCCGAGCTGCACATGCCCTTTGCGTTGGTACAGGACGCCGACCTCGAATACGACCCCCGCGACTACCCGGTGCTACTGCAGCCGCTGCTTGAGGGCCGCGCCGACGTGGTCTACGGAGTTCGCGGGTTTGCGGGGCAGACAGCCTTCAGCTTCTGGTTCGTGATGGGCAACAAGCTGGTGACGCTGGCTACCAACCTGCTGTTCAACTGCTACATCTCTGACATGGAGACCGGGTTCAAAGTCTTGAGGTCAGACCTATGGAGGCGGCTCAACCTCCAGGGCAACAGATTCGACATCGAGCCCGACATCACCTCTCGCGCGCTGCGCCTCGGCTATCACATCCACGAGGTGCCCATCCACTACTACGCGCGCAGCAGAGCCGAAGGCAAGAAGTTGACCTGGCTCGACGGGCTGCGAGCCATGGGTACACTCGTGCGGCGGCGCGCAACCTCAGACGCCGGCCTTTTCGGTTCCGCGCCCGACTGGAGCTACCACCGCGCGCGACAGGAGGACCTTACCCGCCGGCATCCGCTGATGGCGCGGCCAGAACCGGGGTCGAAGCGCTAGCCGCTTCTGACTCCGTATTAGTTCAGACGGCCGTCTCTTTGGTTCCGAGCCCGACTGGGACTGCCATCGATGCCCGCTCGACCCGGATCGCCTTCCAGGCAAAGGCAGCCACTCCGGCTTTTGTCAGCAGGGTCACCCCTGGTAGATAGACGAGCGGCAGACCGATGCCGGAAATGCTCGTCGGGGCGAGGTAGTTCCCCCAATGAACCGGCACTGCGAATCGCAAGGAGAAGTTCTGAACAATGGAAAGCGCCTGTCGATAGATGAGCAGCCCGTCGATGCTGTAGTTGTGACCGCCAAAGACTGCGAAGTACAACGAGGTCAAGGCCAGGACAGCGAAAGACTCGGGCCTGGTACGGAGTCGATCCGTCACTTTTGTCCCGACAGGATCGCTGGTGTGCCGGTCAAGCTGAATGGGGCGCATCTTATCTGAGCCGAAGGACTCGATGCCTACCCTGGAGTTGGCCCCCGCTTTCCACCACATTCTGGTGAGGACCGAATATCTTCGTCGTCAACGTGACGACCAACCGAGGAACCATCTCTACCCGGATGGCGCGCAGATTTGCCCTGCTCAAACTTGTTCTCGACCACCCGCTCAATCGGGGCAAGCCCGTGCAGGCCATCGGCAGGTGGGCGAGCTGGCAAGCCTGGCGACACATTGTGCGACGGCCGATCACCGTCAGGATCTCGACCCAAGTGCGAGTTCGCGTGTACCCCGACTGGCCGTACTCATGGACGGCTGTCTACGTGAGGCTCGCCGAGTACGACGACATGATGTTCACGCTTCGCTATCTGCGCAGTGGTGACGCATTCGTCGACGTCGGGGCCAACGTAGGTTTCTACTCTTTGCTCGCTTCTTCCGCAAACGGTGGGTCCCCCGTTCTCGCACTTGAGCCCCATCCGGTGGCGAGTCAGCGACTGCGCGAAAACGCCTTGCTCAACTCATTCGAAAATATCCGCATTCGAGCGGTTGCTGCCGGCCGAGCTCCCGGTTCGGCCAACCTGACCGCCAATCTCGTGGACCAAAACCGCATCAGTGCTGGAGTGGATGACTCGGGACCAACCATTACCGTGCCGGTCGTGACTCTGGACGCAGAACTGGTGGCGCAGAAGATCAATGCGGGAGACGTGCGCCTCGTAAAGGTCGATACCGAAGGCTTCGAAGCGAATGTGCTCTCAGGCGCCCATGCACTGCTCGATGCAAATCCGGGGCCCGTCTGGCTGGTCGAGATGGCAGGGCTTGGAGCTCGCTACGGAACCGACGATCCGGAGATCTTTGCCATGTTCACGGACCGTGGCTACCGTGCATTCAGCTACGCGGCCGGCGACAACAAGCTGGTCAAATACGATGGCCTGCATCCTGATCGCGGAAATGTGATCTTTGCCCGCGACCCTCAGTCAGTGTTGTCTCGTCTCGAGTAAGCGGCGCCGCGCGTCATGTCGCGCTAAGCAACCACCCGATCACGCATGACGAAGCGGGACTAGTAAGCGTGACGTTGCGAAAATATGCGCAGCCCCGTCAGCACGATGCACTTTAGATCGAGGGCCAGCGACCAATTCTCGATGTAGTAGACGTCGTACATCGTGCGGTCGCTTATCGGCGCCGCGCCTCTGAGGTCGTTGACTTCAGCCCATCCAGTCAGTCCAGGGCGCACCTGCTGACGCTCGAGATAGCGTGGAACCTCGCCGCTGTATTGCTTGTCGAAATGGGTCGGCTGCGGACGAGGGCCGACCAGGCTCATGTCGCCGCGAAGGACGTTGTACAGCTGGGGTAACTCGTCAAGACTGGAGCGGCGGAGGACGCGTCCGAGCGTCGTCACACGTGAGTCCCCCGGCTTCGCAACCAGAGGGCCGGTCTTGGCCTCCGCATCAGGGATCATCGACCGAAATTTGTAGATCCGGAAGGGGCGGCGTGAGCGCCCAATCCGCTCTTGCGTGAAGAGGATTGGCCCTGGCATCGTGAGCTTGATCAAGATTGCGACCACCAACAACACGGGGCTGACAACCAGCAGGAGCGCGGCGCTCACCGCGATGTCGATGACGCGTTTGGTGGCCGCCGCCGGGCCTCGTAGCTGACTGCGTCGAACGCCGACGAGCGGGAGGCCGTCGAGTGCGTCGGCTGATGCCCTCGTGCTCATGACTTCCAGAAGGTCAGGCACGATCTTGAACTCGAGGTTTCGATCCTCGCACAGCTCGATCAGGTGGAGCAGACGGTCGCGCTGCGATGCCGGGAGGGCAAGAAACACCTGGTCCACGCGTAAAGGACTGGTCAGCTTAGGAAGGTCCTCGACGCGGCCAAGCACCGGGACGCCCACGTAGCTTTCGCCGACCGAGACTTGGTCGCTCACGACCCCAACAACCTGGAAGCCGTATTGCGGAAACATGTTCATGCGACGAATCAGCATTTCACTTCCGTCGCCGGTGCCCACCATGAGTACCCGCTCTGTGCCGATTCCTCGCCTCCGCAGTCGCGTTTCGTACTGCCTGAGCACGTAGCGTTCGCCCGTCATCAACGCGGCGCTGATCAGGACGGCGGGAAGGATCGTGAGTCGCGAGTAGCGCTGGCCAAGGTTGGCCGCCTCGATTGCCGCAAACATCAGAACCGCGGCCAGGCCGATGCCGCTGTACAGCGCAAACAGCTGGTCGACAAGCGTCCGCCCGCGCCATGAGCGGTACTGGCCCGTGACGGCAAGCGAGAAAACGTATATTCCGACAACCACTGGGATCGCCGCCAGGTACGGCCCGAGTGGGAGCACCTGGCTCGCATTGGCATACTTGATCCAGTAGCCAGCCGGCACAGAAGCCGCCGCGATCAGCGCGTCGCCCACCACCAGAGCCGCCGGGAGCCAGTCGGCTGACAAAAAGCCGAGTCGTCCGTTGGAGGTTGGACTGGCCGTGGCGGTCATGGGCCCAGTGATTCGATCTTCCACATTCGGGAGGTCGCCGGGGCTGGGCCTTGATTCTTCCACTGTGGCTCCTTCCGTATGGCGACGAGCCATCCGCCTAAGACTACAGGTTCGATTGACCTGTGTCGGACCGACCTCGGTCCGGCTTAGCTACGGGCGCTGGAGAGGTTGCCGAGGTAACGTCGCACGCTGCGAGCAGGATGCCAATCAGCAGCCACCCGATCATTAATTCGGTCGTCTGCGTGGCGAGGTTGGTCAGACCGACGATCAAGGCCATCTGCCCGAACGCCGCCACAGTCGGAACACTCCGCCGCGCCCACGCTCGAGCTCCAACGGCAACCACGAAACACGCGAAAATCACCACACCGACGAGTCCCGTGTCGTTGAGAACCAGCAGCGGCAGGCTTGCTATGTGCTCGGGCACTCCAGCGGCCACATTAAGGGCTTCAAAACTGGCCGTGCCGCGGCCGAGTAAAAGATTGCGGCCGTGTATGTCGGCCCACACCAGACCTGTCTGATTGAGCCGGCCGATGAAGTCGGTCATGTTCAGGATCGCGGCAAGAACTCCGCGATGTGTCGTGCTTGCTCCACCCGACCCCGACCCCGGGACCGGTACGGTGTATGTGCCGAGGCTGTCGAGAACTAATACGGCGACCCCGACCAGTAGCCCTCCCAGCAGCCCGATTGCAAGCGCACGAACATCGAAGCGCCGGCGCAAGCTGGGTAACCCAACTCCGATTGCCCCGACGATCGCGGCCGCCAGCCACGCGGCCCGGGTCAAGCTGGCGATGAGGCCGCCCATGCAGGTCGCGATTCCGAACCACGCATGCCGGAACCGGGCCGGCCCCAGATACACCCAAACAACACCGCCCGCAGCGGCCACCGCGCCAAAGACGTTCTGTTCCCACAGGGTGCCGTACGCGCTCAGGTGGCCGCTCGCAGGGTTAGGAGTGATGGAGATCGTCGATCCAAACACGTGCAGTACGTAGGCGAGCAGGCCATACGTCGCCTCTGTAGCGAACACGATCAGCAGCCATCGCGTCACGATCTCGAGGGTCTCCGCGGCCTGAGGTCCCGCGATCAACCGGCGGGGCAGGAAAAATCCCAGCGAGCACACGCCGACCAGCAACAAGATCTTCACGCTCAGTCGCCTGTCGGGCGAAGCCAGCAGGCTACTCGCGGCATTGCACGCGAACCACGCGAGAAGCAAACCCTCGGCCAGGCTAGGTCTGAGCCAGGCGCGATCGCCTTCACGGACTCTCGCCACCGCGAGGACGGCCAAAGTGCCGAGAGCTGCGACCTCTTCAGGCCTGATGTCGAAGGATCCGACCCGAAACGTGTATCGGTCCACGAAGCTCGTCACGATCAGCAGCAGCACAAGTCCCGCCTGCAGGCCGAGAATACGCACGTAGTAGGCGGCAAGCGCGACAACCGCCACGATCATCACCGGGGCCGCCCAGCCCCGAGAAGTCCAGGCGAGGAGACCGATCAGGATGCTGAAGGCAACGGTCGGGCACCAGACCGCCAAGAAATCAAACCGAACCGATCGACTATTGGCGGTTCGTGCGCTGGTCAATTCAAATCATTCCGCGGGGGCGTAGCCCAACGTAACCGCCCGCGGCACGGTAAACGTCAAGCGTCTGTTCCGCCGCGACATGCCAGGTGAACTGTTGTTCTCTCGTACGCCCGGCGGCGGCAAGCGCGGCCCGAAGTTGCGGATCCTCCAGCAGCCGTTTGAGGGCCGCAGCCATGGCCGCCACGTCCAGCGGGTCGAAGTAGAGCGCGGCCTCACCGCAGACCTCGGGCAATGCCCCCGCTCGAGCGCACGTGACCGGCGTCCCATGCGCCATCGCCTCCAGCGCCGGAATACCAAAACCTTCAAACAGCGACGGGAACGCAAAAACAGTTGCACAGGCATAACACGCGGCGAGCTGGCGATGACTCAGGTAGCCCGTGAACCGGATGCGATCGACCACGGTGTTTGCCGCCTCGCGCACAAGGTCGGCTCGGTAGTGCTCGGGACCGACGATCACGAGGTCGGCCCCCACGCCAGAAGCGTTGACGCGACCTACAGCCTCGATCAGGCGCACCAGGTTCTTTCGGGGCTGCAGGTTCCCGACGGCGAGAATGTAGCTGCGCTGCGGGTCGATCCCGAGCTCCGAGACCAGTTGCTGAGCCTCCGCCTTCTCAATCGGCTGCGCTGCCGGACCGGCCGCATTGTGGATGCAGACGACCTTCTCCGGCGCCATCCGGTAGTGCTCGATGATCTGGGTGCGGCACAGCTCCGACACCGTGATCACTCGGGTCGCTCGTCGCATCGACCACGGCACGCTTCGCGTCAGCAGGGAGAGATGGCGAGGCGAAAACCATTCCGGATGGTCTGTGTACGAAATGTCGTGGACGGTCAGTACCAAAGGGCACGCCGCCCAGATCGGCGCCGTGTAGGTCGTGTGAAGAACATCGAGGCGATCTTGAACCGAACGCCAGGGCAGCTCCAGGCCGAGTCGAAGCCAGGGACTCGATCCGACAAGCCGGCGCGGGCGCATATGGCCCCCCCGATTCTGGTCCAGCTCGCCGCGGTGGTACACCTTCAGCTCAAAGTCCTGCTCGACAGTCCTGAAGCCATCGATGAGACCAAGCACGTAGGTTTCATTGCCGGTCTCCCGGCTGCCGACCATGTGGGCGTCCAGGCCAACCCGAAGGGTCATTCGAGGGGACGAGCGGTGACCGCGATGACCCCGCCGTGGTATGCGAAAACGTGAATCAACCCCGTGGAATGTAATGGTATGGACCAGCCTGTGTGAGCCCACGGGAGCGCAGTACCCTTACCGCCTATGGATCGCCCGACCGCGATGCGCGGATCTGCGCCCGCATCGATTCCGTGGTGGAGGCGGCCTCTCGGATCGAAGAGCTCGGTCATGACGAGCGGTCAGGCCGCGCCGTTCCCGATTTCGACCGCATGTGCCGTGATCACGTGCGCCCTGGTCCCGGCGTACGCGGTGCGCTGGCACCTGGGGCCCGTTCCCACCACCATTCTGGAGAACGCAATCCTTCTCACAATCGTGGTGTTCGCAGTGGAATGCTGGCGCGATCGCGTCCGGCCCGTGTGGCGAACCGCGGTTCTGATTCCGGCGCTTCTTTTCCTCGTGGCTGGAGCGATCTCGATTGTCGTGGCTCCCGATCGTCGAGCAGCCCTCGGCCTATACCGGGCCTACATTGTCGAACCCATCGCGTTCGGGTTCGTCCTGATCAACATCATCTCAACCGCCCAGCGCGCCGTGTGGATCGTCGCTGCCCTCGCGACTGGCGGTACCGTTGCCGGCCTGGCGAATTCAGTGGTCGTAGTGCAGGCCTTGCGACATCACACCTACGACGTCGTCAACACGCCGCCGGTTGTGATCTACAACACGGCCAACGCGGTCGCCCTCTATCTGGTCCCGCTCATCGCTTTCGCGGGTGCGATCGCCCTGCATTGGGAGGTGCGTCGCGAGCGCATCATCGCTGCGGTCTTCGTAATTGTTGGCGGCGCATGCGTCGTGCTCAGCTTCTCGAGGGGCGGATACCTCGCCATGGGCGCCGTCGCGATCGGCCTGGCGATCAGCCATCGCAGGCGCTGGGTGCTGCTGATCGGCGGAGCGGTCGTGGCCGGGGCGCTCATGGTAATTCCGACGATTCGCCATCGTGTCCTGACTGAAGTCGACCTCTCAAATGGTCACAACACGCTGGTCGGGCGATTCCACCTGTGGTCGGTGGCGCTTCAGATGCTGCGTACCCGCCCGATCTTCGGAGCGGGCCTATCCGGCTTTGCCACGGCGATCGGTCCCTACTGGAACCAGACCAATATCGACCGCTACACGTACCCTCATAACATCGTGCTGAATTTCTGGACTGAGACCGGCCTGCTGGGAATTGCCGCCTTCGCCGCCATTCTTTTCGTCGGATTCACCAGGAGCTGGCGCGGCTGGCGGCAGGGCGACGCAGGCTGGCGAGCAGTCCACCTTGGCGTCCTGCTTGCTCTTGTGGCTGTTGTGGTGCACGGGCTCGTGGACGTTCCCTACTGGAAGAACGATTTGAGCCTCGAATTCTGGGCGCTCCTGAGCCTGGCGCTGATCCCGGCAACTCTGGCCTCCGGATCTGAGGCAGTCAAAACGACCAAGGCGTGACTTCACCGGGTCAGCTCACGGTTGTCCTGGTCTCATACAACACGAAGGCCCTGCTACTACGCGTCCTGGACCGGCTCCTGGATTCCGAGTCGATCAGCGTCGTCGTCGTCGACAACTCGTCCAACGACGGGTCGGCAGGCGCAGTGGCCGAGCGATTCCCGTCCATCGATTTGATCCGCAACACGGAGAATGTCGGTTTCGCCCGAGCGGCGAATCAAGGAATGGCCAGAGCCTCCACGACCTACGTCGCCCTGCTCAACCCGGATACGGACTCGACGCCTGCTCTGCTCGACACCATGGTCGCCTACCTCGAAGAGAACAAAGATGTTTGGGCGATCGCTCCGCGGCTGATTGGATCCGACGGCAAGGTCCAGACAATGGCCGCCGGGTTTGCCCCGACACCTTGGCGGGCGCTGCTTTATTTCCTCGGCGTCTCCTACCTGCTTCCCTGGCCAAGCGCCGGCTTTTCGGTATCACCGAGAGTCCGCCGGCCGGTTGATGTCGACTGGCTTTCCGGCGCGTGCCTGTTGGTGCGACGCGAAGTCATCGACCGCGTGGGGCCGCTCGACGGGAGCTTTTTCATGTATGGCGAGGATATGGACTGGTGCCGGCGAATGAGAGCAGCCGGTGGGCGCCTCGTCCTGCTCGCCGACCACGACCTCGGACACGCGCGCGCGGCAAGCTCGGGTCACGAGGTCGTTTCGACCGACTGGCTTGTCGGTCTCGCCCGCTATGTCCGGCCGCAGACATCCGCACTCGGTTCTCGGCTGTTCTTCCTGGCGGCGGCGGCCGGCTTCTGGCTACGTGGGTCGCGTTTTGTGCTGCCCCGCCATCGATTGCGGCGAACGACTCTTTGGGGTTATGCGGGTGCCGCCGCACGCATCGCGCTGGAGGCTCAAACCTCCTCGACCGCAGATCCCGCACCTACCGGGGGTCGCACATAGAATGCAGAGGGCATGAGGCAGGACGATAGGGGTCTAGCGCTTCGCGCCAACGTCGACACCTACGAGCATTTCGACGAGCGACGCTATGTCAACGGCGCGCCCCACCTGAAACACGCTTCGATTGGGAAGTGGTATCGCTCGCTCGTGGATAGGTCTCTTGGCCAGATCGATAAAGAGCCATCGGCGGTTGACGTCCTGGAGCTGGGGGCCGGCAACGGTCTCGCCTCAACACCCTGGTTTGAGCGAAAGGCCATGTTGACAGCTGTGGATTCATCGCAACTCATGCTCCAAGACCTGGCTCGCAAGGCCGCCCCGTACGGAATCAAGCCCAAGCTGATTGTCGATGACGTGATGAACTACCTCGAAACGACGCGCGACTCTTTCGACATCGTCACCCACGTGTCGATGATCCACCACGTCCCCGACTACCTGAGCCTGCTTGCGCGCTCCAGCACCACGGTTCGCGCCGGAGGATGCCTGATCACATTTCAGGACCCGCTCCGCTATGACCGCCTGCCCAAGTTCCACCGTTTCTTCGATCGCGCGTCTTACTTTGCATGGAGGGCAGCCCAGGGGAACCTCAAGAGAGGGGTCAAGACCAGGTTGCGTCGCTTGCGTGGGGTGTATTCGCCACGCGAAGTGGTCGACTTCGACGAGTACCACGTAGTCCGCAACGGCGTCGACAGCGAAGCGATCGTCAAGCTGCTGCAGGAATCGTTCGACAGCGTCGAGGTCATTACCTACTGGTCTACGTACAGCCGTGCCCTGCAGGCTTTTGGCGAACGGCTTCGGCTCAAGTCGAGCTTCGGAATCTTGGCTTCGCGACGCAAACCAAACTGACGGCACGCCTCATGCGCCGAATTCGCGCCCACGGGTTGACGCTCAGCCTTGTCGGAGCGATCGCTGTCCTCGCCGTGGCTGTACGTTTCTACCGCCTAACCGACCGCAGCCTGTGGCTGGACGAGATCTTCACAGCCCAAGCCGCGCATCTGGCCGGCCCAGCCCAGGTGATCGCCTTCGCCAAGGCGGATATAGACCAGATGCCCCTCTTCTACCTGTTCACCTGGCTGCTGCACCCATGGGGAGATGGCGCGTTCGTCTTAAGGCTTCAGTCGGTGGTGGCCGGGTCATTGGCCGTGCTGGCCGTCTTCGTGCTCGGCAGAAAGCTTATCGGCATCCGCGGAGCCGCGGTGGCAGCGCTGCTGATGAGCCTGATGCCGTACGCGGTCTGGGATTCGCAAGAGGCGCGGAACTACGCCCTGTTCATGCTGCTCAGCATCGTTCAGATATATTTCGCCTACCAAGCGATCAAGCAGGGCCGCTGGTTCGACTGGTCAGGCCTGGCGGTCGCAACCGTGCTCAACCTGTACAACCACTACCTCGCACTCGAGACCACAGCCGCCATCGCCGTTTACATCGGCGGGTTCGTGCTCTTCGACTTGCTGCGCGGCTCATCGAACCGGACCAGGATCTCGGCCGCGCTTGGCCTCGCGGTAATCGCCGCTGCGGCGGTCTTCGTGCGGTGGCGTCCTGTCCTAAAAGCGCTCTACTACGCGGCTTCACAGTTGATCCTCGAAGCTCGGGTCCATCGACTGGCAACGGCTGCAGTAGCGGCCGTGTTGGTCGCGCTGCTTGCCGGAATCTCGGTGGTTTTCAGGCGACGCTTCGGTGTAATCCAGGCGTGGTTGAGCAGGGCTCCAGGCAGGCGCCTGGGCTCCGCCATTCTCACCGGGCTGGCGGTGTTCATAGCCTATGTGCCCTGGCTGCCTGCGCTGCGGGTTTTCCTCGGCACCTCAACCAAGGGCTTCGGCCGGTTGGACGTGAACCGAGGGCCAGACCTCGGAGCGCTGGCATCCATCCCTGCCGGTTTAGGACTCTCTGGATTGCTTCTGGTCGTGTTCTGCCTCGGACTCGTCGCGCTCGGGGCCTGGGTTTTCCGCGGCCGCGCAGCCGAGGCGGCATTGCTGATCTCATGGCTGGCGATCCCATTGACTCTTCTGCTTGTCGTGGTGCGCTGGGCGATCGTTGACGTCGACCTTCGCTACTTCGCCTTCCTCTTCCCCGCCTTGACGCTGGTGACGGCCGCGGGAGTCGAGGTGATCTGCTCCGGGGCGGCCGCACTGGCCAGACGGCTGCGATCAGGCACGGTGATGAGATTCGCCGACCCACTCGCCGGCACACTCATCGTCGCGCTGCTGGTCGTTCAGGCGGTGCCCGCTCTTGCCTCATCGTATGGAGCACCGAAGAACGACTGGCGCACCACGGCGCAGCACATTGCGGCCTCAACCGCACCAGGGTCGGTAGTGATGGCGATAGGCAATTACTCTGACTGGGTGGTCCTGTGCCTGCAGTATTACTTCAAAGAGATGCGATCTCCAATCACAGTCGTGGATGGAATGCAGGTCACCAGCGACGTCGCCGACCAACTGGCAAAAAGCGCCGGGCCGACATGGGGAGTCATCGACTACCCATCCCCCGCTCAGCAAGCCTGGCTCGACCAGGCGACCGTGGTGCGGACCGACTTCGTGGATGTGACCAAAACGATCCACGTCATCCGCACCGTCGACCCTTCTCTGTCCCCCGCCGATCAGGCGATCGAGATGCTTCACTGGGAGACTCCCCTCGAACCGCAGCTCCGGCCGTCGGCGAGCCTTCTCGACCTTCGGTCAGGACAGGCCAAGCTCGGCCCCAACCTGGCTCCCGCGGCGCCGGGCAGCGGATGGAGGTTCTCACCCGGAGCGGCCGTCGGCGACGCCATCGTTCTGACCCCGAACGCGTCTACCCCAGAGGTGAATGCCTACCTCACCCTGTCACCGCCGCCCACGGGGAACGATTTCATGGTCACGTTCGACCATCAGAGCGAATCCTCGATCGGATCGCAAACCGTCTCAGCGATCGCGTTCGACAAGACGGCTAGGGTAGTGGCGGTCTTCCCGACCGAGAGCGGCTACGCATGCGCTCCGTCCGAGTCTTGGACGCAGTCGTACTTCGCCTTCACAATGCCACAAGACACCACCTCGCTTGTGCTCGTGCTCAGGGCGGATGGACTGGGGACTGCCGCCTTTCGGTCCGTCCAGCTCAACTCGCTGTCAGACAGCTCGTGAAGGTTTCCGGTTTCACGATCGCCCGCAACGCGATCAAGTTCGGCTATCCCATCGCGGAGTCGCTGCGATCGCTTCTTCCTCTCGTGGATGAGCTCGTGGTCGGGGTCGGCGATGGCGAGGACTCGACCTGGGAGGTGGTGAACGGAATCGGTGACCCCAAGATCAAGCCCTTCAAGACCGTTTGGGACATGAGCCGGCGTGAAGGGGGAGTTCTGCTGTCGGAACAGACAAACATCGCGCTGGCTCGATGTTCCGGTGATTGGGCCATGTACCTGCAATCTGATGAGGTCCTCCACGAAACCGAGATCGACACGATTCGTTCACGTATGCAGCGCCATCTGGATCGCGCGACCGAGGCTCTTTCGTTCCTTTATGTGCATTTCTACGGTTCCTACAGCACCGTGCAGGACAACTGGTGTACCTGGTACCGCCGCGAGGTGCGCGCCGTCAAGACCGGACGGGGCATCGTTTCAGTCGGTGACGCGGCCGGGTTCAAATTGAATGCGGGCGGCACGCTCCGCCGTCTCATTCGAGCGGATTCAGGCGCGCACGTATACCACTACGGCTGGGCCCGCCCTCCCGCCGTCATGGTTGAAAAACAGCAGCACGTCGTGCGCCTCTACGAGGCCGGGCTCGGCGCGGCGGCAATACCCGAGGCCGCGCGGATCGACCCTGCCCGTCCGTACAGGATGCTGGGTCATCTCACAAGATTCACCGGTAAGCACCCCGCGGTCATGCAAACCCTGGTTTCTGCGCAAGACTGGGCTTTCGACGCAAGTATTGAAAGGCAACCTCCCCGCTGGCGCCGCTACATCGCGATCCTCGTTTCGTGCCCACGAGATTCACTGCGGGTCTTCACCTCGCGCGTGCTTCTCGCCTGGAACACGTACATCGCATCGCCCAAGCTACGGTAAGGTACGTGCGCTGACTGATTCAGCCACATGAGCCGGCTCTTCAAGAACGTCGCTTACAACGTGACCGGTCAGGGTGTCGTCCTCGCCCTCGGTTTCGTCGGCGTGAAATTCATCTTCGGCCGGCTGGGCCCGGATGCCTTCGGAATCATCTTCTTCAACGCGGCGCTGACAGGAGTTCTCACGACCGCCCTGGAGCTTGGGGTCCTGTCGACCACGATCCGCCAGGTGTCGGCGCACTACATGACCGACCGCGAGTACATCGGCCGCCTCATCCGCACTGCGTCCCTCTTCTATTGGGGCGTCGGGCTCGCGCTGCTCCTGGGGGTGTTTGCAGCCGCGCCTCTTCTCGTGGATAGGTGGATCAACCTCAAGAACATCGATCACTCCACCGCGACGACGATGCTGAGGTTCTTGAGCATCACGACCTTGATTACGCTGCCACGCGCACTCTATTCAAGTCTCTTTCAGGGCCGCCAGCGGATGGAGCTCAACAACGGTATCGACGTTGGCTCCAGCGCAATTCAGCAGCTGGGGGTGATCGTCATCCTCGCAATGGGCGGTAACGCGTTCGGCGTGGTGCAATGGATCGCCGGCAGCGCAGTCCTCAGCACGACCACCTACATGATCATCGTGGCCCGCATGTTCGGCGTGCAGGTCCTGGCCCCCGGTTACTTTCCGGACGTGGTTCGGAGGAACGCGGGATTCACCGCCCACATGGCGGCTCTGTCGCTGCTCAACGTGGGACTGCTCCAGTTCGACAAGATCGTGGTCAGTAAGCTCCAACCCATCGCCAGCGTGGGCTACTACTCATTCGCGTCGACGGTCGTTATCCGCATCTCATTTGCTGCAGGTGCGATCGCACAGGCAGCTCTCCCCTCTTTCTCCGACCTGCACGCGCGCCACGATCCAGGCGGGCTGCTGGTGCAATACCGCAAGCTGCAAGACCTCGTCACCTTCGGCATGGTCGTACCCTTCACGGCGGCCACATTCGCTGCTTTGCCTGTGTACAGCTATCTCTTCAATCGACAGGTTGCGGGCATGCTGCTTGTGCCCACGGCGCTTCTGTGCCTCGGATTCTTCATGGGCGCGACCGTCAACATGCCGTACACCGTCTCGGTCGCGATCGGTAAGCCGCACATCGCCTCCCGAACAAATCTATTGGCGCTCTTCATCGTCATACCGGTGACCACTACGCTTGTCTATCTGTTCGGGCTTACCGGTGCGGCCTTGTCGTGGGTCGTCTACAACCTGTTCGTTTACGCGTACATGATTCCCAGGATCTGCCGCGAGTGCCTGGGCATCTCCGCGTGGAGCTGGTACGCCCACATCATCAAGGTCCTAGCACTCGGGTCAGTTACATATGGCTCGATGTGGCTGCTGGTGGTCATACCCCATTCGTACTCGGCGCTCGCGCTGGTGACCGCCTATGCGGCCGCCTCGGTCGCATTCGTGGCCGGCGCCTTGGTTTTGATGGGTCCGGATCTCCGCGGAACAATCTGGCGACTCCCGCGGTGGATCGGAAGACGCCGGGTTGGCACGGTACCGTAGCGACGAGTTACTCGCCCCAGGCGATCCGGCTCATGTGGCTCCTTGCGACGTCCGCAGCTTCTGCGTACTGCCGGGTCCGGTTGTCGGCAATCAGCAGATTCGCCTGCTCACCGTTCCGAAATGTGCCGCTCTGAGGCCATTGGTCGCGCGTGTAGCCACGACCATCGCGGCCCACAACGACCACTTCCAGGCCTTGCGCCGTCAGCTGCGGCGTCAGGCCACGCTTCCCGCTCTCGAAGAGCCACGTGGACCACTTCGTTCGGAGTGACCCCGGCACGAGCGCCAGCCAGCGCGAGCGCTCGATCATGAAGGCATTGGATCTTAGATGGGGGTTGGGCGCCGGGGAAAAGTTCGCCCTGTAGCGTCGCAACTTCCGGACCCGATTCAGATGCTTCACCCAGCCGATGGGGGAACGAGGTTGCCCGACCTCCGCCATACGGAGCTTGTAGCTTGTGTAGAAGCTCTCCCATGAGCCCGTCGCGCCGGCTGCAGCCACACCTGGCTGCGTGACGTTCTCGTGCAGCGTGCGCAACCAACCGGCCGCGAGCACGCTCGAGTAAGAGTTGAGAAAGCATAGAAACCGACCTTCGGCGTTCCGTGCCCCCCAGAAGTAAGCTTCGATGTCACGAACAGGACGGGGGACGCGCAGTTCGCGGTGCGGGATCCCGCTCAGCAAGGCCCGGTGTTCGCCCAGGTCGTCGCCGCGGAATCCGTTAAAGAGCACCACCAGGCCGTGATCGACCCCAGCTGGATATTCTCGGTATGAGCGAAGGAACTCCCGGAATGGCTCGATTCCCGCGGGCTTCCAGACCAGGTGGACGACCTCGATCTCGAGCATGTTCGCCGCTAGCGGCGAATCAGGAAGCCGTTTGGCGCCCAGGTGAAGCCGAACTTCCTTTCTCGCTGGGTGTCATGGGAGTAATCGTCGGGGAATTCGCGGAAGTAGGCCTCGATTGCCTCGTAGGGGCCCGGACCGTGAGACGGATATACCGGATGGCCGTTGACGTTGGAGTCCTCGACGATGACGTAGTCGCCCGTCACCAGAAACGGGCGAAGCAACTTCATCTCCCCCAGCACATGGGACTCGGAGTGATCGCTGTCCAGGATTGCAAACACCGGACCGGGGTACTCGCGTCGCAGCGCGGCGATGCGCTCAGCGACTCGCGGGTCGGTTGAAGACACTGTCATCAATTCGATGTCCGAGTCCTGGCGCGTTAAAGCTGAAACGGTGTCCGCGTCGATGTCCACCGAGAGCAGTCTGAAGGGGCGACCAATCTGGCGCAAAACGGCTGCGAAATACAGAGCCGAACCCCCAAACCGAGTGCCGAATTCGACCACGAGTGAAGGCTTGAGCGTGAAAAGGATCTCCTGGTAGTTCCACATATCCGATGCGGACTTCAAGGTCGTAACGCCCATCCACTTGGTTTCTGTCCAGAGATGGGAGTTGTAGTGCCAGATGTGATAGCGAGTCGGCGCCGATCGCAAAAACCCGAGCCTTGCGTAGATCTTCTCGATGATCAGCATCAGAGTGCGCCCGACCGGATCAGAACATCGCTCGCCATAGCGACCGTCTAGTCTAACGAGGGCGCTAGAACGGGAGTCGATGCTTGGGGGCATTTGTTAGAGTGGCCGGACGCGGTCCGCAACAAGCCCATGAAAAGACTCGAAACCTCGTTGCTCGTATCGGTGTTGGCGTTCGTTTCAATGCTGACGCTCGTTCCGCCAGTTGGAGCGGCAGCGGTTCAGGTCCCCCGTACTCAAGCTCATCCGCGGATCATGAGCGCGGCCGCTGATATCGCGGCTCAGCCCGCGACCGCGCCTCTATCGGCCGCCAGTGCCGAAGCCCCGCTGCCTCTGAACCTGCAAGCCGCCGCAAACTCCGGTTTGCACCGCGAGGTTTTCGGTTTCGTCAATGCCGGCAACCTCGGCAACTCAAGTGTCGGCTATCCGAGCTGGAACTTCAGTCTGCTCAGCACGGTCGCCTACTTCGGGCTGCAGGTCAACAGTGGCGACGGCAACCTCGTCCAGAACACCATCGGCTGGTATGTCTACCAATCCCCGACGATGCGAAGCTTCATCAACGCCGCGCATGCCAGCGGGGTCAAAGTCATCCTGTCGCTCAATCTCCATGACTTCAGTACCAGTCCCGGCAACCAGGTCTGCCAGGGATTGGCCCCCGCAAATGCGCAGAACACGATCAACCAGGCGGTCGCGCAGGTGAATGCGGCTCAGGTCGAGGGCATCAACGTGGACTACGAGGGCACCAACGCCACGTGCACCAACGGTCTCACCAGTCGCTCGGAGATGACAGATTTTGTCAAGAACCTTCGCGCTGCATTGCCAAGCGGCAAGTATGTGGCCATAGACACTTACACCGGGTCAGCCGAGGACAACCTCGAGTTCTTCGACGTGACGGGCCTGGCGCCCTACGTCGATTCGTTTTTCGTAATGGCGTACGACATGGACTTCGAGAATGCGCAAAACCCACCTCTGTCGTGCAGCTCTTATTGCTTCAATCCGGTTTCTGCGCTCAATACCTATCGGTTCAACGTCACGAAGTCGATGGCGCAATACACGGCGCTGGTACCTGCGAGCAAGGTCATCCTCGGCCAGCCCTACTACGGCCGAAAGGCATGCGTCGCAAACCCATACGCCGCCCACCAGTTGCTGGACAACCACCAGTACCCTTCATCCCCCCCGAACTTCGTGTCCCCTCAATATCTCGACGCGATAGCCACGCCATCCGATTCAGCTACCAGCAGTTTCCAGGCTCACCGTGACCCCGGCGACTGGGCTGCCGAATGGGACACATGGTGGTCGAGTGATTTCGGCTGCTGGCGCGAACAGAACTGGGACGACACGCAGTCCTTGGGCGCCAAGTACGACGTGGTCAACCAGGACAACCTGCGCGGAGTTGGGCTGTTCACCCTCGATTACGGTGGAGGGTCTCCTGAGCTCTGGGCGCTGCTCGCCAGGAAGTTCACGACGACAACCTCGTGGGCGTCGCTTGGAGGCATCGTGACCTCCGGCCCCGATGCCTCCTCATGGAGCGCGAACCGAACCGATGTATTCGTACGCGGCACCGACAACGGCATGTGGCAGAAGACGTGGAACGGTAGCTCGTGGAGTGGGTGGTCACCCCTCGGCGGGATCCTGACGGCAGACCCGGGCGTCGCCTCGTGGGGTCCGAATCGAATCGACGTCTTCGTGCGTGGTACAGACAACGCGATGTGGCATAAGTGGGGTGACGGCACCACGTTCTACGGCTGGGAGGCTCAAGGTGGCTATCTCACCAGCGGTCCGGACGTGGCCTCCTGGGCTGCCGGGCGCCTGGACGTGTTCGTCCGAGGGGCCGACAACGCGCTGTGGCACAAGTTCTGGGCCGGCGGCTGGAGCGGGTGGGAATCTCTCGGTGGCGTGCTCACGTCGGACCCGACAGCGGTCTCCTGGGGTCCGAATCGAATCGACGTCTTTGTCCGCGGAACCGACAACGGCCTATGGCGCAAGGCCTGGGATGGAGGGCGCTGGACTGGCTGGGAGCAGCTGGGCGGCGCGTTGACCTCCGCCCCCGACGTCGCATCCTGTTCCGCCGGTCACCTCGACGTCTTCGCCACCGGCGCGGGCTCTGTGCCGATGCAGCTCGATTTCAACGGCGCCTGGAATGGCGGTTGGGGGGCCTGGCAAAGCCTGGGCGGACAGCTAACCTCGGAGCCGAGCGCCGTATGTCAGACCGGCACCAGCTCGATCCAGGTGTTCGGCCGTGGCGTTGACAACACTCTCTGGTGGGCGACAGTACCCGCGTCCTGATCTATGGGCGTCAGGCTGATGAGGCTAAGGAGCGTTCGCACAGCTCAAGGTAGCGTGTCGTGACCTCGTCCCAGTTGTAGCGCTCGCGGGCTCGCAGCCGGGCGCATTCTCCGAGTGCGCTGCGGCGCGCTTGATCGGGCCAGACCTCTTGAATGAGCCCGGCCAGTTCGTCCGGCGTGTTCCAGAAGAGACCCGCGTCGCCGAGCACTTCGCGATTGCTGCCGGTCTCGCGAGCCAGGATTGCGTTGCCGGCCGCCATCTGCTCGACCAGCACGGGGTGAGTACCACCGACCGTTGCAGCAAGCACGAACATGCCGGCGTGCGCACTCAGCTGCTGATAGGCGGAACCGAACTGGTAGCCGGTGAAGATCGCATTCGAAGGCGCGAGCGAGTGCAGCGATCGTTTGTATTCGTCGGCGTAAGAGGCGTCGCCCACCACCACCGCAGGTGCGTCAATGCCCGCAGCGCGGACGCCGGTCAAGTAGTCATGGGGAGCGTTTTCAGGCACGAGCCTGCCGACCCAAAGCAGGTACCCCCTGGGCTGCAGGCCCAGCTTGTCGAGCGCCGCGGTGCCCCGATCAGCCGGCGGATCGGCGCCGTAAGGAATGAGCTCGGTGGCGCGACCATATTCGTCCTGGTAGTAGCGCTGCACCACGGCCGCGTCCGCAATGACCACGCTGCGACCGCCGGCAGCAAGTCGCTCGGAGATGCGCAAGTACCAGCGGGCGAAGCCGCCCCATTTATCGCGCTGCCAGTCGGCGCCATCGACGTTGAACACCGTTTTTCGGCCCGTCAACTCCAACCAGCGGACCACGGGCGCATTGCCCGCCCCCATGCACACGATCGCGGTGCCGCGCGGCAAGCTGAGGGTGCTCAGTGCGGTGTGGCTCAGCGTTTCCAGGTGCTTCTGCCTGATCGCCGGCAGGTAGTGCAGTCGCATCCCAAGGTACTCGGGCAATCGCTTCGGGTAATGCATCGAGCGGCAGTAAACGACTACGTCGTGACCCCGGTCCACCATGCGCCGCCCCACCTGCTCGACACACGTCTCGAACCCGCTGTAGCGCGCCGGCACGCCTCGAGTACCGATGAAGGCAACCCGCATACCGACGGCTAGGCTACCGGTTCAGGACGCCGGTACGGTCGTTTGCCAGAGGGCGTTGTCAAGCCCCCGACCGAACAGATCGACCGTGCTCGTGCCAGTCAAACATGCGGCGCCTGCATCCGAGGTCAGCTGACCCCCGAGGCTCTGCCAGGAACCCCAGCTGCCGTTAAAGCCAAGCTGGTAAAGGCCGGCGTTCGCACCTGTAGTGAAAACGTCGAGGTGGCCGGCAGCGCAGGAGGAAGCGTCGGGGGCGGAGGTCAGGGAGCCGCCCAGCGATGCCCAGCCACTCCAGCGACTGCCGTCGTAGAACTTGTGCCACATCGCATTGTCGGAGCCGCGGGCGAAGACGTCGAGCCGGTTGGGTCCCCACGAAACCGCGGTTGGGTCCGATGTGAGCACGCCGCCGAGAGATTCCCATCCGCTCCAGGCGCCCGCCCAGAACTTGTGCCACAGCGCGTTGTCGGTGCCTCGGACGAACACATCGAGCCGCCCGGAACCCCACGAGGCCACATCCGGACCACTGGTGAGACTGCCACCCTGAGCCTCCCAGCCGGACCAATTCGAGCTGCCGTCGCCCCATTTGTGCCACATCTGGTTGTCAGAGCCGCGCACGAAGACATCGACTCGATTGGGACCCCAAGACGCCACGCCCGGATCTGCTGTGACGTACCCACCGAGCGACTCCGAGTTGCTCCACGCGCCGTACCACGACTTGTGCCACAGAGCGTTGTCAGCGCCGCGAAAGAAGACATCGGCCCGGCTTGAGCCCCACGAGGAGGCGTCTGGACCGGACGCCAGCACACCGCCCAGCGAGAACCATAGTGTGGTGGTGGTGAACTTCTTGGCCAGGAGGGCCCATACCTCCGGGGCTCCCCCACCGTAGTTGAGATTCCAGATGCCCACGCCGCGCAGCTTGTCCGCGTTGACCAGGTCATATTTCGCACCCAGAGACTGCACGTCGTCCCAGTACAGCTCGCGGGTGCAGTTGAACGATGTGTTGAACCAGGTGTCCCAACGTTCCGGTCCGGCCGGGTCGTTGGCATCGCGGTGGGCTACGAAGGTCCCTGCCTGGAAACCCGCGCCTGGTGCCGTGGACTCCATCGATGCGTCCAGATACGTGTCGGCAACAACCGAACCCGTTGGGTACTGATTGGGGGTCGCAGTCGGAACGCACGCCTTGCGCCCGTAGTACGGCACCCCCAGGATCACCTTCGACGCAGGCACCACCGCCACGTACTGCTGCGCCGTAGAGGTGTCGTTGTAGTAGTAGCCAGACAGAGGCGCGGTGGGACCGAGACAGAAGCTGCTGCAGCTGAGCGGTGCGCGACGGTAGTTGGCGTACTCGAGGTCATAGGCCATCACGAAGAATGAGTCCACACTCGGAGCCAGGCCCGCGATGTCGAAGAAGCCGACCGAATCCGCCGCTGAGCTGGCGTAGGTGTCCACCGACAGGTAAGACCCCATGAGCATTGCAGCCCGCAGGTTGGCGACAAAGCCGGTGAAGGTGTGACGTGCCCAGGAGGGGTCAGCGGTGCCGCAGCTGTTGTTCAGACCCTCGTAGTCCACGTTGACTCCATCCACGCCTTTGGCCTTGACCTCCGCAACCGTGTTCGCCACGGTGGTCGACGTGTGCGCCAGTCCGGCGCACATGTGAGGAGTGGCCGGGTCGAAGTCCTGGAGGATGATGGTCAAGACGACCTTCACGGCGTGTGAGTGTGCAGTGGTGATGAGGCCCGTGAGCTGGCTCGAGTTCCAGACGCTCGCGCCTGAATCGGCCGCAAACGTGCCGTCGGCCTGCACGTGCAGGCCGAAAAAGGCGACCGTCGTGAGAAGCGAGAAGTTCCATGACGGGTAGCCCACCGTGGGATCCGCGAGGCTGCTCGCCAGCGCGAATCCGAAGACCTCGCGCTGCGGACCGCCTGAACCTCCGACTGCGGGCTGGGTTGGCGGCGACGTGAATGGCTGCAGGGCACCGATATTGGCGTGGGCAACCTGATCGGCGGCCACCTTCATCACGACTGGGTGCGTCGCGTCTGGTGTTGGTTTCGGTTGCGCGGCGGCAACATTCCACGGCGCTGCTACTGACAGCGCCATGAGGAACAGAAGTAGTGGGACGGTGTGCTTCATTCGTTGCATAGGCGTACAGGGTTTGTCGGGGTGCGCACTCTACACGCGTGGCTAGGAGATCGTCAACAAGAGGCTCCCTGTCGTGAGCGTTATCCTGACCGACGCGTAATGATTGACCAGCGACGACGGCTAGCCGCCTGGCTGAGCGGCGACGGGATCGAGATTGGCGCTCTCCACCATCCGCTCCCAGTCCGTCAGGGCACCCACGTGACCTACGTCGATTGGAAGGACGAAGCGGGGCTGCGCGAGCACTACCCGGAGACCAAGGGATGGTCACTCGCGCCGGTCTCGGTGATCGCAACGGCCGAGGACCTCGGCCCCTTCGGCGACGAAAGCCTCGATTTCGTGATTGCGAACCACCTGCTAGAACACCTGGAGCAGCCGATCAGGGCGCTGAAGGAGTTCCAGCGGGTGCTGAAGCCGGGCGGCGTGCTCTACATGGCGCTGCCCGACCGCCGGTTGACGTTCGACAGACGCCGCCGGCCGACGACAATCGAGCATCTCTTCGATGAGCACCGCACCGGCGCCGAGGCGAACAGCCGCGCCCACTACCTCGACTGGGCAGTGAATGTCGACGGCAAACAGGGCGCTGAAGCAGACGCGCACGCCGACGAGTTGCTCGCGCGGCGTTACAGCATCCACTTCCACGTCTGGACGCCGGACAGCTTCCTCGACTTCTTCGTAGCCGCCCGCCGCGAGTTCGGGCTGGACTTCCAGCTGGTCGGCTACGCGGCGGCCGAGCGGGAGATAGACCTCGAGTTCATCCTGGTGCTGGCGCGCGCCCAGGACGAGGTGCGCCTGCCGCCAAGCCGAATGCTGGACGGGCGCGCCCTCTTACGCCTTCGGCGCCGGCTGGCGGCCGGCCCGCTCGGCCCACCGGTGCGGGCGGTGAGGCGGCTCCTCCGCTCCGCGCGGTAGCCGAGTCAGGGGTCACCAGTTCGCGATGGCATTCAGTACCTATCGCGCCTACCGGCGGCGGTGTCTGCGTTTCCCGACCTGCTTCGCAATGTCGTCGGACCGCTCAAGATCGCGCGCCTACTCGACCTGGTCGATGATCGTCGCCATCCTGATGCTGTCAACCCTTGTCTTCGTCCTCAACATCCGGATGCGGCGGCTCGAGCGGCAGATAGTCGAGCTGGTCCGCAGATTGGCGCTCTCAGCCGAGGATACGAAAGGGGGCCGCAAGCACGCGGTTGGCGAGGTTCATGGGAAGACCAGCCAGCCGTCCGAATAGGCAGGACGGGAGCCCTCACGAAACGTCAATTTACGAAACCCTCCGCCGGACGACCCCGGCTCATGGTGAAAAGGGAACGAGCCTAGAATCGCCAAGCATGGCTGACCCGTGGACGCGCGGCGAGGCGTTGGCGTCGGGCCAGGTGTTCGAGTTCCGCGTCTGGGCGGCGCTGACCGAGCAATCGCGCGGACAGCTTCACGTGTTTCTGCCTCTGTCGGATCGCGGGATCGATGCGATAGTCCATCGGCTGCTTGACGGCGCGTACATCCCGGTGCAGGCGAAGGGACGGTCGGCGCTGGCTAGCCGCGAGGTACAT
>Ga0066793_10000154_pt1 | contig 23039 bp, 18 predicted proteins | sample PersoiDNA2013189_FD_83876 | JGI IMG/M metagenome (GOLD analysis project Ga0066793, IMG submission 83876) | Permafrost soil microbial communities from the Arctic, to analyse light accelerated degradation of dissolved organic matter (DOM) -... | ecosystem: Environmental > Terrestrial > Soil >... | reverse complement strand
GATGTTCAGTTCCTCATTGCGCGCCGGAACGATGATCGAGACCAGCGGCCCGACCGTTGGCTGCGTCGACGCTTCCACAGGTAACGTTTTGATACTATCTTTTTTATCTGGCCGTGTGCGCTGCCAGACGACCAGGAAAAACCCAACCACCCCTATCGCGTGCGCCCAGAGGAGGATGCGGGGCCAGGACCCTAACCAGTGCTGTTTTCTCATCAGTTCCACTCTTCCGCGTATAATTTAACCTCTTCAGTAAGGATGGGGCTGGCCCCCATCCGGCCCAGGGAGCGCGCCTCGGTCCAGGGAGCTGCGTTGTGGGGAACCGGATGGGGGCCAGCCCCATCCTTACTGATAGTTATGTTTGTCTTATTATAGCAGATACACTCTATCCGACAATGTATTAGCTCTGGGAATACTATTTATAGCTTAAACAGGAAAATCTATCTTTTATTCCTCATCGGCCAAAAGAGCTTTTTCCTCGTTTTCTGAAATACTGTCATCGAACATAGCAAGATAATCGGAATAAATAAATCGCCTGTTACGTTGATATTTATCCATTTTACGTAAGATCCCATATTCTTGAAATTTATTTACTAACCTATTTGCATTTGCATAACTTAATCCGGTTACTTCAGCAGCACCATTAACAGTAACGATAGGTCTTTGATATAAGTGCTCAAGAAGTTGATAAGTTCCGCTCCAATTAGAGATGTGAGTAGCAATAATGTTTCGGTGCCTTTCCCTCAACTGAACAATATTTCTCGCTGTAGTTGTTGCTTCTTGCGCGACTTCGAACACACCTCGTAAGAAGAACTTTAACCAGGATTCCCAATCACCTTCATCACGTATCTTCTGAAGATACTCATAATACTCTAATCTGTTTGCTTTAAAAAAGTACGATAAGTAAAGCAGTGGTTTGCGTAAAGCGCCCTCGCTACACAATATAAATGTAATAAGCAATCTTCCCATTCTTCCGTTTCCATCAAGAAATGGATGTATAGTCTCGAACTGAGCATGTATTAAGCCCAATTTCAAAAGGATAGGTACGGTTTTCTCAGTGTGAGCAAATGCTTCCAGGTTATCTAACGCGCTATTCATGTCTATAGGAGATGGAGGCACAAACTTAGCTGACTTAAGCGTTCCCCCGAGATTTCCAATCCAGTTTTGTATAGTTCGGAACTCACCAGGACGACGATCGGCTCCCCTTACTCCTTTCAACAAGAGGCCATGAATTTCACGAATAAGCCGGAGAGATAACGGAAGTGTATTAAGCCTTTGAAGTCCGTAGTTCAAAGCGTTGATATAATTGATTACTTCTTCAATATCCTGTGGATTTTCAGGTAGAGCAGCGTTTGCCTCGAATGCTAGAACATCTATCAGAGAGGCTTGAGTCCCTTCAATCTGGCTTGAAAGCACAGCCTCTTTGTTCACATACATAGCCACAAAAAGATCAGCATTAGGTAATATTTCACTTGCACCATCCAGGCGTCCTAACTCCCTATCAGCCTGCGAAAGCAAGTGAAGCATCTCATCATCTAATTGAATAGGTGGATCAGGTGGTAAAGGTTTTGGAATGAAGGCTTTGTAGCCCCCAATCTGACTAACGTAACTACCTGCACGATCTCGGTCGGTGCCTTTATTATCATTGGTGATCACAATAGAACTCCTTATTATCATAAATGCCTTGAAATGATAATAAGAATTGTTTTTCCTATCCTTATTATCATCGACGATCATGAAGAAACTTCTTATTATCATAAATGCCTTGAAATGATAATAAGAATAGCACAAATCTCGCTTTAAGTCACTACATGGAGAAAAGAATAGAAAGATGTAGACGGTGTAGGGTTGTAAGGAGCACTTTTCAGAGTCTTCCACCACTCATTACCTATAAACGCGCACATCTCATATTGCGAGCGCGGCATAGCTGGTGTACAATCTGTCCGAAGAGCCTCTTTCCATTCCCGGCTCTTCCTCTGACCGTCTGCCCTTACAAAACTACAAAGAAGAACATATGCGACGCTTGCTTGTGATCCTAACCGCGCTCCTGCTGAGCGGCCTGGCCTTTCTCGGTTCGACTCTCGTGCTGCCACAGCCACAGGCGCAGGCCCACGCCTACGTGATCGGCTCGGACCCTGTCGATGGCTCAACGATCAATGCCGCGCCCTCCGTTGTGCGTATTTATTTCAATAGCGCGATCAGTTCTATTAGCGTCGCCCACGTCTACGCGGTTGGCAGCGGCACCCTGGCCGATGTGGGGGCCGCGCCCAGCTTTATCTCACCGTCAAGTTCTCGCGAGATGGATGTTCTCCTTAAACCGCCCGCCTCTTTGCCACAGGGGAGCTACGAGGTGCGCTGGACGGCAGTCTCGAACGCGGACGGGCACACGACCTTCGGGCTAATTGGCTTCAACCTGGGCGTCTCCAGCACCGGCCTCGCCGGTACGCCGCTACTGGGACCGAGCACGAGCAACGATCTGGAGGATATCCGCGCCCTCAATATTCTGAGCGTGCTGTCGATCGCCTGGGAGTGGCTCGCCAGCGCCGCGCTCGTGCTCTGGATCGGCATTCTGGGCATTGAGCGCTTCGTGTTGACAGGTTCGGAGGAGACAGCGGCCCTGGTGACGCGCATCAAGAGACAGACCCATTCGCTGCAGTGGCTCTGCCTGGGAACAATTCTTGTGGGTGAGATCGTCTCGCTTATTCTACGCTCGAATCGCCTCTCTCAGCAGGTGAGCAGCGCGGGCTTCGACTTCACCACCTTATCGCAGTTGCTCGTCAACACAAACTACGGACACCTCTGGCTGATACGCTGCGCGCTGATCGTTAGCGCAATGGGCCTGCTCTACTGGATCGGCCAGCAGCAGGCGAAGAAGCCTGTCCCCGAGCCGCCACGCCCCGTCAATCGCACGGGTCCGCTGCGCATCACCCAGGATATACGCACCAATAATACCGGCAGCCTGGTCAAAGAACGCCTGGAGATCGAAGCAGCGCCCGCGACATTGCCAGCGACGCAGCGCTACCTGTCCATCTGGTTGCTACTGGCCGGACTGATCGTCCTCACGCAGTCGCTCTCCAGCGAGGCGGCACAGGTGCTACAACCGCATATCAGCGCGATCGTGCTTGATTGGCTCTACCGCGCCGCTGAGGGCATCTGGTTTGGCGGCGTGGCCTACCTGGGTTACGTCGTACTGCCACTATTGCCCCGCGTCGAGCTGGAGCACCGCGCGGAGACCGTGGCCCTCCTGCTACGCCGCATGGTCCCGTATCTGCTGGTCGGCATCGGCACCGTGCTGCTCAGCGCCCTGTTCTCAGCCGAGGCTAGCATCAGCAATAGCCAGCAGATGTTCAACGATCCCTATGGGCGCACGCTGTTCGTCCAACTGGTCCTGCTCGCGCTTGCCTTGTTGCTAAGCCTCTACGCGCTCTTCGCCCTGCGCTCCCGCTTCACCCACCAGGCGCTGCTGCTGCCCGTCGTCAATGCCGAACTCCCCGCGCGCCGCACGCGTCAATCCGCGCTGGACCAGACATGGCGTCGCCTCAAACGGGTCTTGAACGTGCAGACATGGCTGGCAGCAGGCATCCTTCTGTGCGCTTCCCTGCTCTCCTTCTACGCGCCGCCCATCGTCTTTCCCAACATAACGTATAGCAATCCACCTGCCCCGGTCCAGGCAACGCCGACCACCTCCATTACCACACAGACACAGCGCGTCGGAGGTCTCTCGCTGGCGCTACAGGTACTACCGGGCCGCGTCGGGCAGGCGAACACCGTCACGCTCGCCATTGCCGATAGCAAAGGCTCACCCGTGACCAATGCCCGCGTGAGCCTGAGCGTCAATATGCAGATTATGGATATGGGGATCGCGCACAAGTCCATCAACGGCGGCCATCCAACGTATAGCGCCACGTTCGCCAAGAGCGAGTCGTTCCAGATGGCGGGGCTCTGGGTAATTCACGTATCCATCCAGCGCCCAGGTCAGCCCCTCGTGCAGACGACGTTCCAGACCAACCTGACGGAGTAGATCTCTACGTCGTCTCCTCCTGCGAGCGCCGGTGGTCCTGAGCACGTTCGCTATAGCCAGCGGCGCTCGCGGCGAGATTCTCTATCTCCGCCTCGCTCAGGTCGCGCACAACCTTCGCGGGCGCGCCCAGCACCAGCACCCTGCCCGGCAACTGCTTGCGCTCCGCTACAAGCGCGCAGGCACCCACCAGCGTCTGCGAGCCGATCTTCGCGTGCGACAGCACCACGGCGTTGATCCCCACCAGCACGCGATCTCCCAGAGTCGCCCCATGCACCACAGCGTTATGCCCAATTGTGCATTCTTCCCCGATCGTAAGGGGCGCGTCGGAATCGACATGCAGCGTGCAGTTATCCTGGATGTTCGTGCCGCGCCCGATCACAATGGGCGCGCTATCCCCACGAATGACCGTGTTATACCAGACGCTTGCGCCAGCGTGAAGCGTGACATCCCCGATCACTACTGCGCCCGGCGCGATAAATACATCCTCCGCGATGGTCGGCCAGACCCCCTTGAAAGGCAAAATAGTCATGTTTTCCTCCCGCGTGCATCAGTGAAATAATCTACCTTTATTGTAAAAGATCACGTGGGAAAAACGCTAGGGATAGAGCTTCTCTTCTTTGGCGAGCATATCCACAAACTTCTGAATACGGGTCGCACGCGTCTCGGCTTTCCTGGCAGTCTGGATTCTGAAGAGGATAGCGTAGCGGTTCACGCTGTTCAAGGTGAGAAAAAAGTCGCACGCCTGGGGGTTGTTGTCCAGCGCTTTCTGCAAATCATCTGGCACGATCGCCTTGCTCTGACCAGCGTAAGCGGCCTCCCAGCGACCATCTGCTTTCGCCAGTTCGACCTGACGCAAGCCAGCCGGTTGTATTCTTCCAGCCTCAATCAGTGAAGCGACTTTGTCGCAGTTGATCTGTGACCAGATGCTCTTTGCACGGCGTGGGGTAAACTTCTGGAGCCAGTAGTGTTCGTCAAAGGCAGCTTTCTGCCCATCGATCCAGCCATAGCAGAGCGCACCTTCCAGCGCTTCCGCGTACGAGATCGAGAGAACTCCTGTGGCTTTTTTGGCGATTTTGAGCCAGATACCCGTTGGATCGCCGTAATGCTCCGCAAGCCACGCTTCCCAGTCTTGTTGGGTAGCAAACCCTATGATTGGCGATTTCTCTGAACTTTTCATATCTCAAGTATACGATAGAATAGCCTGGAACAAAAGACCCATGATCCAAAACGGAGCGTTCCAAGGTATTTCTCGCCTGCTTTGACACCATTGTTCGTCCCCAAAAAGATATTCAACTCGCCATTCTGGCACGATTTTCATTTCATTCCACAGCAACCAGACGATTCACCAAATGCGGCCATGAACCATTTTATTTGTCAATCAACAATATGCCAACGTAACTCTTCAAGTGCTACGCCACATCCCTACTATATAACCAGGCCTCTTTAAACAGCGACCCGCGCGACAATATTGTAGATTGCCTCTCCGACGCGGGCCAGCGTGTAGCGCGTCAGAGGCTCATCTTCCATGTCCGAGGTCAGAGCGACGAGGATATAAGGCACCGTTGGAGCATGCGGCGGGTAGAGGATGCCCGCGTCGTGGATGATCCCTGGTAGGCCGCCAGTTTTGTGCGCGAAGTGTACGTCTTCGCCCCAGTAGGCGGGCAGAATGGTGCGATCGTTCTGGCACAGGAGCATGTTGAGCATATGCTCGTTATCCGGCAGCAGTTCGGTGCAGAGGTAGGAGAGCAGCAGGGCCATGTCCGCCGCCGTCGTCCAGTTTTCGCGCCCGGAGCGGCGTGCATTAAAGTCGATAAAGTGGCGCTCCAGCCACGTCGAGGTCAGTCCCAATTGTAGCATCGTTGCATTTACCGCCTGCATGCCAACCAGGTCCAGCAGCATATTGGCGGCAGTGTTATCGCTGATAGCAATCATGAGATGGGCCAGATCGTGTAGCGTCGGCTGTAGATCCGGCAGGAGGTCCGCCAGCACGCCAGTGCTATGCACGCTGGCAGCCTCCGTTACCCTGTAGCGCGTCTCCCACGAGAGCTTGCCCGCCTCCACCTGGCGCGTTACCTCGACGAGAATGGGCAGCTTTGCCAGACTGGCAGCAGGGAAGAGCAGGTCGGAGTTGAGGGAGACCAACTCTCCGGGCGCGGCCTCATCCAGTTGCAGCACGATACAGGCGTAGCGACCGCCCAGTGACGCGAGGGTTGTCTCGATAGTCTTCTGCATTTACATCACCACCCGTTTGATGGCCCGCACAAGCGTAGCCAGCCGCTGATCAAAGTGCTCGTGTGTCGGATCGAAGCTATTCACCAGGACGCGCCCGTAGCGCACACCCTCCGCGTGAATATACTCCTCGCGGTTGAGGGCCAGGGCAACGTGCGTGATGTGCTGCGCGCCGAAGAAGATCAGGTCGCCCTCCTGCATATCTTCGCGGGCTACCGGGCGGGGAAGCGCGTCGTACTGTTGATCGGCGTCGCGTGGCAGAACGTAGCCGCCCATACGATAGCAGACCTGCACAAATCCGCTACAATCGATGCCTTCCCAGCATGTGCAGCCCCAGAGATACGGCACGCCCAGGAAGGCGCGGGCGTGCTCCGTCACGACAGCAACCTCTGCGCGCTGATACGCATGCTCGCGGCGACGTATGCTGACGGCCTGGCGCGCAATCCAGCCAGCGCACTCGCCGGGCAACGCCACCTGCAGGCGATCCGGGCGCGTCGTATCCAGCAGGGGCAAGGTTGTCGAAAGATAGAGCATATCCAGCTCCTCATTCCCTGTCGCATCAACATAAAGGAGCGCGCGCGCCTCCCTCACTACGGCCACCAGTTCGAGCGGAGTAGCGCAGTGCTCGCCGATCTTGCAAAAGCCCTTCACAACCGGCTCCGCCAGCTCATCGCTGTGAATCCAGCCGCTGTAATCGGGAAGCGTTACATACGTCCACGCGTCGGAGACCTCTCCGGCGACGGCGGGCATGTTCATCAGCGCCTGCGTTACCAGTTCAGCAGAAGGATCAGGCTCCCGGCGGATATCGGCAACGCCGACCGAGACGGCGAAGGTCGCAGCCATCGCAGCCATCCTAGCCATAACGTTCCTTTGACCTACTTTCGTCCAGTAGGGATGGGCCTTGCGTCCATCCGGCCCAGCAAGTGCAATCAGGCTCGGGATGAGGGGCCGGATGGACGCAAGGCCCATCCCTACTAGTTCATGAGCACTATTCTACCATACGTTTATCTAAACGTCATTTTCGGGAGGATTGTGGTTCTGGGAACGCTTCAGAAACGCTGCATAGCCTATATTTATCTCAGAGTCAAAAATCTTTTTCATCATCTACACATAAAGCTATATATTGATGCCCGTAATTGGGAAAGGGCAAGAAAAGGAAATAGCAATGAATACAGATACGTCACAATTCCAGTCGGATGCTCAGCAATCAGATGCGCTACCTGGATGGCTGACAGCAAACCGCATCAAGCGTGGAGCGCTGCTGTATTGGGCGGCTCTCTTCACCCTGAGCGCGGCCACCATTCACTGCATAAGTGGAGTGGCTAACAGGTCGGTACTACTGGTTGTTCTTTTGCTTGGTTTCGCGCTTATCCAGGCCGCTATAGCTATTGCTGTGGTTGTGCTTCCTGGCCGTGGCCTCCTTCTGGCCGCTGCAGTTGTCGAAGGGGTTGCGCTGCTGCTCTGGATCGTCGCCCACACTGCCGGGTTTCCTATCGGTGCCACCCTATGGCGACCGGAGACGCTGGGTGCAACGGACCTCTACCTGCCCGCTATGGAGGCGGTCTCGGCCTTCTTTTTCCTCTGCCTCTTCGGGCGCACATGGAGCACAGCATCCCGACCGTGGCGCATCGCCCTGGCTGTGCTGCCTTACCTGCTGCTGGTTGGTGTTTTGATCTGGGCGGCAGTGAACTTCAATACTGCCGAGTTGTTGCTCGTCACATTCATCCTGGATGCCGAAATTCCCACCAGCCTGCTAGACGTTTTCCTGCCTGCCATTGGGCTGGTAGCGATTTTCTTACTCTTGCGCGCTATCTTTCCGAGCCTGCGGACGAGGACGCCTGGAGCATGGCGGGCCGCTCTGATACTGCTGCCTGCGCTGCTGATAGTCAGCCTGCTGAGCTGGGAGGGTGGCTTTACGGCTGCCAACGGATTGTGGTTTCCCACACCTGGGACGATCCAGGCTCCGGCAGGCCAGACGACTACGCTGGAGTATTGCAGTTTCGGCGGCAATCCGCTCGCTATGGACCTTTCCGAACCTTCGGCCCAGGCAGCGCGTCCCGCGCCTGTCGTCTTCTTCATTCACGGCGGAGAAGGACTGCAGGGGGATCGCCAGCTGGCGGGCACGGATGGCGTGTACCTCGCGCAGCTGCGCGCTGACCTGCTCAGTCGCGGCTTCGCCGTAGGCTCGCTCGACTACGGTCTCGCTCCGCTGTACAAGATCAGGGACGAATTGGGGCAGGCCAGGTGCGCCGTACGCTTCTTACGCGCAAACGCGAACGCGTTGGGAATCGATCCACAGCGCATTGGAGTCTATGGCTTCAGCGAGGGCGGATACTTAGCCGCTATGCTGGGGACAACAGGTTCCCAGGCAGGCCAGGATGTTGGGCAGTACCTGAACCAGTCGAGCCGCGTGGAGGCAGTTGTGGAGATATCCGGTTTCACCGATCTTACGAACTTCAGCGGTTCACCGAGCTGGGTAAGCGCCATTGGGCAGGGCCTGTCCACGAGCCGTGGCTCGCTGGCACGCACACGAGCTAGCAGCCCGCTCTATAATGTCGCGCCCGGCGATCCGCCTTTCCTGATCATCCACGGTGCCGACGATTGGTTTATAGCTCCGCATCACGCACAGCAGCTGGCCCAGCGTCTGCATGCAGCCGGAGTTCCGGTCACACTGGTAATGGTGCAGCACGATCAACACGGCCTGGACGCTCCCACTCCCGGTCAGATTGAGCAGCCCGGCCCCGCTACGCTGGTACAGATGATGAATAGCTTCTTTGTGAGAACACTGGCTGCACGATAACCGTTCAGTAATCAAGCCATCAACGGAACGAATTGCTCAGGACGAAGACCAGGTTGGCGGGCCGCTCGGCCATTCTGCGCATCAGGTAGGGATACCACTGCGAACCATAAGGCACATAGACGCGCACCTTGTAGCCCTCCTTCACCAGCTTATCCTGCAGATCGCGCCGTATACCATAGAGCAGCTGAAATTCGAAAGCGTCCTTACCGATGCCATAATCGCGTGTAAAGCGACGCGCCGCATCCACAATCGCCTCATCGTGCGTGGCGATCGCCGGGAAGTTGCCGCGTGCCAATAGCATCTTCATCAGCAGCATATAGTTGTAGTCAACATCGCTCTTGCTCTGATAGGCAATTGCTTGTGGCTCCTTGTACGCGCCCTTGACGAGACGCACGCGCACGCCATCCGCGATAAGCTGCTCCACGTCCTTCTTGGTACGAAACAGGTACGACTGGACGACCGTTCCCACATGCTCGTACTTGCGATGCATGCGCAGCACTATATCGATCGTCTGCTCGGTATAGGCCGAGCCCTCCATATCCACGCAGACGAAGATCGGATAGTTGTTTGCGCGATCCAGAATGGTGCGCAGATTTTCCTCACACAACTCTTTCGAAACATCCAGGCCGAGCGCCGTTAGCTTGACGGAGATATTCGCATCGAGCCCTGCCTGCTTCACGAGATCGATCGCCTTGATATAATCCTGGGTCGCAGCCCTGGCCTCCTTGTCATCGGCAACGTTCTCGCCGAGATGATCAAGGGCGACCTGTATACCTCGTCGATTGAGGACACGCGTAGCATCGACAGCTTCGTCGATAGCTTCTCCCGCGACAAAGCGCCGCGAGATCCCGCGAGTCGCCTTATTCTGTATGACAAAATCGTGTAATCGTTCGTTCTGGGCGAGATACAGCAGTGTATCTTTCAGCATTTCTGCCCCCTTTCATATGTACAACCCAACGAGGAGAGATGGCTAGTGAGTATGTGCGGCACAGGTCATATGATGATACTGGCGCACAATGATCCTGCCTCTATCATAACACAAAACTTTCCCTACAGCGCGGACCGGTAATTCTTCAGTAGGGATGGGCCTTGCGTCCATCCGGCTCACGGTCCTCGTGATGGGCACCCGGATGGACGCAAGGCCCATCCCTACTGAGAGTTATGCGGGCCGTCGTATTATGTTCATTAGACAGCTTTCGCGCTCGCGTGCTATGATCAAAAGTAACCGTATCCGATAGTCCTATTTTCCCAGGAGACATATTATGCAGATAGGCGTCACCTTTCCACAGAACGAAATCACCGCCGATTCGTCAGCGGTCCGCGATTATGTACAGTCCGCCGAAGAGTTCGGCTACAGGCATCTCATCATCTACGACCATGTTTTGGGAGCAGATCCCGCCAATCGTCCAGGTTGGCAGGGCTATACGCACCAGAGCCTGTTTCATGAACCTTTCGTGCTCTTCGGCTATCTCGCGGCCATCAGTCGTCTCGAACTCGCCACGGCGGTTATCATCCTGCCCCAGCGCCAGACGGTCCTCGTCGCCAAGCAGGCAGCGGAAGTCGATATCCTCAGCGGCGGCAAATTCCGCCTCGGCGTGGGCGTCGGCTGGAATCCTGTGGAGTACGAAGGGCTCAACATGGACTTTCACACGCGAGGTCGCGTCCTGGATGAGCAGATAGATGTGCTGCGTCGGCTCTGGAGCCAGGAGGTCATCACCTATAAGGGCAAGTTCCACACTATCAGCGAGGCTGGCCTCAATCCGCTCCCCACGCGCCGTTCCATCCCCATCTGGACGGGTGGCTCTTCTGAAGCCGCCCTGCGTCGTACCGCGCGCCTCGCCGACGGCTGGTTCCCGCTCGGCCAGCCCGACGAAAAGATGCGCGCCACCGTCGAGCGCCTCCGCAGCTACATTGGAGAAGCTGACCGCGACTCCGCCGCATTCGGCATCGAGGCACGCGTGAACTACAGTGATGGTGGACCCGACGAGTGGAAGCGCCAGGTCGCTGCGTGGCGCGAGCTGGGTGCCACCCACATCTCCGTCAACACCATGAACGCGGGCCTCAATTCGCCAGCCGAACATATCAACGCGCTACGGCGCTTCAAAGAGGCTGTGGATGCCTAAGCACACGCCTCTACCTGAAGTTGGTTGAGCGCCCATCCGCTTCAGGTAGAGGCATCGTCAACGAAAAGATCAAGCGCAGCAGGAAGGAGGGAGCAGTGCTCGTGGGATGACGCGTACGCGATAATCGTTGACACGATCAAGAAGACGTGGGCCGAGCGTGTAGGACTCTGGCGCGGACACGGCATAGGTACGACAGGAGTTACGGGAACTAACCTGGTCAATCGCTTCGGCTTAGTGAGTGGTTTTCAACAGTGGTCGAGCTCGATTGTATGCTGGGCTATGGGTGCCTATGGATTGGGATTGACCGGGACGTTGAAGACGAATACCAAAGAGGATATGGCGTCCAACTCACGCACTATTCTACTATGGGGCGCACGCTCACGGCCTTCCATTCCTTCTTTGACGAGGGGCAGGCCCTCCTGACCCTGGCCAGAGCCAATACGGGTCCGCAACTGTGGATACATCCCCAGGACGCGCAAAAACGCCATATAGCGAGCGGCGCGCCCATTGTTATCTTCAACAAGCGAGGCGAGTTCGAGGCCAGTGCTCATGTCACCGACGATATATTACAGGGAGTTGTCTGGATGCGTGACGGCTGGGTTGGTATCAACCGCCTCACCAGCGGCACCCCTGTTGTCCCCCTTGATGCGCTCGATATTGTGCCCGGTATCCCTGGAGGGCAGGCAGCCTATGATTCCTGGGTCGAGGTGAGCATAAAAGAGGAAAGCTAGAAATAAATACGCACCCCTACCAGATGGTAGAGGTGCGTACTCACCCATAGCGTTTAGCTCATATTGAGCATAGGAATCTTCGAGACGGTCCAGCGATCATTGGGGCTGGCAACCTCGAACTGCACCATTGAAATGGCATCGGTGGGGCAGCGCACGATGCACAGACCGCAGCGAATACACTTCTCCTCGTCGATAATCATATCGGCACCACCGTTCTTCCACTTCTCGGTATCCTGGTGCATGGGATCGTCCTTGACGACGCGCGAGAGACCCTCCATGCTGATGCAGTCGTAAGGGCAGATATCGACGCAGGCAGAGCAGAGGATACAGATCGAGGGATCGATCATGATGTTCAACTGGCACTGCAGGCAGCGACGAGCCTGGACGACGGCTTCTTGCGCCGTGAAGCCGGTCTCGGTCTCGCGCGTATTGCTGAAGCGCTCTTTGAGTGGCAGCGACGGCATCATCTGGAACGAGATCGACTCGTAGTTATCGACCATGCCACGGCGATAGTCGGGCAGCTCGATCTCTTCCGCAGCTTCGGAGGGCTTATCGACGCCACCGAGGTAGCGGTTGATAGCTCCGGCAGCATCGCGTCCATCGCCGATCGCCGAGATCAGGTTGCGCGACCCCTGAGTGTAGTCGCCACCGGCGAAGAGGCCGGGATAGTTCGTCATCCAGGTATCGTAATCGACCAGCGGAACGCCGTACTTGTTGACCTCAAGTCCCAGCTCCTCGGCCTGCAGCCACGACGCATCGCTGTACTGACCAAAGGCCGGGATGATAGTATCGGCCTCGATCTCGAACTCGCTGCCCTTGATAGGAATCGGGCGGCGGCGACCACCGGCATCGGGATCGCCCAGCGTGTTGCGTATGAAGCGCACGCCGCTGGCATGGATGCCATCCTTCGTGGTCACGGCAACCTGCGTCACGAGATACTGGAACTCGACGTTCTCCAACACAGCCTCGTCGACTTCGTATTCGTCGGAGGGTTGCTCCTCTTTGGAGCGGCGGTACATAACGTAGACCTTCTCGGCTCCGTAGCGGATCGAGGTGCGGCAGCAGTCCATGGCGGTGAAGCCCGCGCCCAGGATGGCGACGCGCTTGCCGATGAAGGCTGGCTCGCCATAGTTGGTCTTCTCCAGCAGGCGGATACCGTCCTCGACGCCCTTGAGGTCCGCGCCAGAGATAACCTTGCCGTCGGGACCCGTCAGCGCGTTCGGAATGTAGCAGCCAGCCGCGACAAAGATGGCATCGTACTGCTTCAGCAAGTCGCTCAGTTGCACGTCGCGCCCGACACGGACGTTGTACTTCACCTCAACGCCGATGTCCTCCATGTATTCGTCGCACTCCTCATGCGTGACATCGCGAGGCAGACGCCAGACCGGAATGCCGTTGACCATCACGCCACCACCGGTCGGGTATTGCTCGTAGATCGTTACCGGGTAGCCCATTTCGCGCAGGTCGCGGGCGCAGGCCAGACCAGCCGAGCCAGCGCCGATAACCGCGACGGTCTTTTCCTTCGTTACAGGCGGTCGCTCGGCATGGTGGCGATACTCGCGGTGGTCGGCGGCGGCACGCTTCAGCCAGCAGATGGCGATCGGTTTTCCGTCAATCTTGTTGCGGCGGCAGACAGGCTCGCACGGTCGCGCACAGGTGCGTCCCAGCACGCCGGGCACGACGTTGGCCTTGCGGTTCAGCAGATAGGCTTCGTCGAAGCGGGCCTGCGAGATCAAACCAATATAGGTAGACACATCTGTATGCGCCGGGCAGCCTACCTGGCAGGGAATATTCGTTTGATACCAGTCCGGGCTGACGGTGACTGACTGGTAACGTGGTTCTAGACCTTTATCGGGATCAAGATTAAGCATCTAACACAGTCCTTTCCTGAGCATCCTGCGCTCACGACTGATGAACAGAGCGTTCTAGCGCATGGAGCAGGGGAGACAACACTGGCTTACACCTGGACGATGGCCCGTTTTAGATAGTTCTCAGACATCGGGCCTCTGCCTGGGAGAAAAGCATAATAACGCCTGATGTATATTGGGACAAAGATATTTTTCCTTGTCAGATTATAGCATAGCTCCGCTACCAGGAACAAGCGTCTTTTTCATGGTACCTACCGCCGACCCACACTAGAGTAAAGATAAGATATACTCAAGAAACAGGTATATATAGATGGAAAGGAAAACACGTATGTCTTATAACGAGCATTCATCCACAGCGGGGCCACGCGTCGTACACGCGCCCCATGGCACAACTCTCTCGTGCAAGGGCTGGCAGCAGGAAGCGGCTATGCGCATGCTGATGAATAATCTTGACCCCGCTGTGGCCGAGCGGCCTGACGATCTGGTTGTCTACGGCGGCTCGGGACGCGCCGCCCGCTCGTGGGCGGCCTTCGATGCGATCGTGCGTTCGCTGCAGGAGTTGGAGAACAACGAGACATTGCTGGTCCAATCGGGCAAGCCCGTCGGCATCTTTCGCACGCACTCTGACGCGCCGCGCGTGCTGATTGCGAACTCGAACCTGGTGCCGCATTGGGCCAACTGGGACGAGTTTCGCCGCCTGGAGGCGCTCGGCCTGACAATGTACGGACAGATGACAGCGGGTTCGTGGATCTACATTGGCTCCCAGGGTATTGTACAGGGCACCTACGAGACCTTCGCGGAGGCGGCGCGCCTCCACTTTGGCGGCTCACTCAAGGGCAAGTTCATTCTCACAGCGGGTTTAGGCGGCATGGGCGGTGCGCAACCCCTGGCTGTCACGATGAATGAGGGCGTCTGCCTCGCTGTCGAGATGGATGCCAGCCATATTCAACGCCGCCTGGATACCGGCTACTGCGACGAGATGGCAAGCACGCTGGACGAGGCGCTGCACCAGGTACGCGAGGCTTGCGACCAGAAGCAGCCGCTCTCCATCGGCCTGATCGGCAATGCGGCTGAGATCTACCCGGAGCTGGTGCGGCGCGGCGTCATCCCTGACATGGTGACGGATCAGACCTCGGCACACGACGCGCTCAATGGCTATATTCCCGCCGGTCTCTCGCTGGAAGAGGCGAACGAGCTGCGTACACGCGATCCACAGGCGTACAGCCAGCGCTCGTTAGCATCGATGGTGACGCATGTGCGCGCCATGTTGGAGATGCAGAGCAAGGGCGCAATCGTCTTCGATTATGGCAACAACCTGCGCGGACAGGCTCTGGCGGCGGGCGAGACGCACGCGCTCGACTTTCCCGGCTTTGTTCCGGCGTATATTCGTCCACTCTTCTGTCGCGGCAAAGGTCCCTTCCGTTGGGTCGCGCTCTCCGGCGATCCCGAGGACATCTATAGGACCGACGAGGCCATACTGGAACTCTTTCCAGAAGACCAGTCGCTCAGGCGCTGGATAACGCTCGCCCGGCAAAAGATTCACTTCCAGGGTCTGCCTGCGCGCATCTGCTGGCTTGGATACGGCGAGCGCGACCGCGCCGGGCGTGCCTTCAACGATCTTGTAGCAAAGGGCATCGTCAAGGCACCCATCGTCATTGGGCGCGACCACCTCGATAGCGGCTCGGTCGCCTCACCCTATCGCGAAACCGAGGCAATGAAGGATGGCAGCGACGCAATCGCCGACTGGCCTCTGCTGAACGCCCTGCTCAACACCGCCTCGGGAGCCACCTGGGTCTCCCTGCATCACGGCGGCGGCGTCGGCATTGGCTACTCCATCCACGCCGGACAGGTCATCGTCGCCGATGGCACTGTCGAGGCAGCCGAGCGCCTTACCCGCGTCCTGACGAACGATCCAGGGACCGGCGTAATGCGTCACGTTGATGCTGGCTACGACGAGGCGAGGGAGTGCGCCCAGGAGCGCGGCGTGAAGATACCAATGTTGTAGTTGAACCTTTCTTCGTTTTGGATGCGAGGGAGACCGCAAGGTTTCCCTCTCCCTATTTTTAAGGCCGCATATACCACACAATCAAAATAGAGCATCGTAGAGGAGACTACCGATCATGTCGGTACCGGGGATAAATCAGAGATTGGTCATTCGCTCTAGATGTTCGGGATACCGATCCCCTTGTACCGTGATCTTTGAAATGGCACCTTTGATCTCCCGCAGCTCGTCGGGCTTAAGTTCGACGGCAAGTGCGCCGATATTCTCATCCAGGCGCTCAAGCTTGCGGGAGCCCGGTATGGGAACGATCCACGGCTTCTGAGTGAGCAGCCAGGCGAGCGCGATCTGAGCCGGTGTTGCTCCCTTCTGTTCTCCGATCCTGGCAAGCAGATCAATGACCGCCCGGTTTGCTTTCCGCGCCTCCGGCGTATAGCGAGGGAGGCGGCTGCGGATATCAACACTGGCGAAGATCGTGTTTTCGTCGATTTTTCCCGTGAGATAGCCCCTGCCCAGGGGGCTGTATGGAACGAAGCCGATACCGAGTTCCTCGCATGCAGGCAGCACTTCCTCCTCAACGGTTCTCCACCACAGCGAGTATTCGCTCTGAACTGCCGTGACTGGCTGGACCGCGTGAGCGCGACGGATGGTTTCTGCTCCTGCTTCAGAAAGGCCGAAGTGCTTCACCTTCCCTTCCCCAATCAGGTCCTTGACCGCTCCGGCCACCTCTTCGATGGGCACGTCCGGGTCCACACGGTGTTGATAGAGCAGATCGATGGTCTCTACCCTGAGCCGCTTGAGTGAACCCTCGGTCATCTGTTTGATGTGCTCAGACCGACTATCCAGGCCCATGTTCTCTCCATTGGGACCAAATTTGTAGCCGAATTTGGTGGCGATCACCACCTGCTCGCGCAAGGGAGCAAGCGCTTCGCCCACCAGTTCTTCATTGGTGAACGGGCCGTAGACCTGGGCGGTGTCGAAAAAGGTAATGCCACGTTCGACTGCCGACCGGATCAGTGCGATCATCTCCTGCTTGTCGGGAATCGGGCTTTCATCATGGCTCATTCTCATGCAACCGAGCCCAAGGGCCGACACTTCCAGGCTGCTGGTGCCACTTCCAAGTATGCGCTTCTGCATTCGTCTTGTCTCCTGTCCTTGTGTTCCAATCAGAACGTTCTTCCGATCTCCATGTTCTCAATTCCTCCACCCTGCCTACAAAAGCAGAGATAGGTTTTCTATCTGAGACCAGTATAGACGCCTTGAAGAAAAGAGTGGTAGAATTATTAGCGAAAATGATTGTCTGATTCTGCAAAATTTTCCCGATGGATTCGAGAAAGCACAGGAACTCTCGCCGCTCCCAGTAGGGAAAGTATACTTCTGAAAACCTATCAGCTCAAGAAAAAATGCATTAAGTACTAATCATATCATTTTCGTGGGATACTATGAATATAATGTAAGATGCCTCATTCCATATTTGTTTCGTGATTGTACTTACACGAGGTAACTAACCCATTCGATTACGACACGTATAAAATAGAGAATAAAAGACAAAATTTCGCCATCATACGCGTACTGTACAAAAAAAGGAGTCGCTAGTGGATGAACTCTCGCCGCAATACGACGGCACACCCATTATCAGCACAAGCCGCTTGACCAAAGCCTTTGGCAAACTGGTCGCGGTCAACGACCTGGAACTGCAGGTCATGCGCGGCGATGTCTTCGGTTTTCTCGGCCCTAACGGCTCCGGCAAGACCACGACGATTCGCATGCTGCTGGGCCTGATCCGGCCAACGGCGGGTCGCGCGGTCCTGTTCGGCATGGATAACGCCGATCAGCTTCCGGCCATTCTGCGCCGCATCGGAGCAATCGTAGAGACGCCCGTCTTTTACCCCTACCTCTCAGGACTGGACAATCTGCGCGTCGTTGCCGCGAGTTCCGATATGGCATCAGGCAAGGCAAACGATCGCCGCCTCGCGGAGGTGCTCGACATCGTTGAGCTACGGACCTACGAGAACCTGACCTACCGCAAATATTCTCTGGGCATGAAACAGCGCCTGGGAATCGCCGCCGCCCTGCTCAGTGATCCTGAGCTGGTCATGCTGGACGAGCCTACCAACGGACTCGATCCGGCGGGCGTCATCGAGATACGACGCCTGATCAAGCGCCTCTCCGCGCTGGGCAAGACCATCTTCCTCTCCAGCCACGTCCTCTACGAGGTCCAACAGGTCTGCAATCGCGTGGCCATTCTCAAGAAGGGCAACCTGCTCAAACAGGGCAACGTCACGGAACTCCTCGCCGCCTCGCAGCAGGTCGAGGTGCGCATGAACCGCGACGACGAGACCAACTACGCCCTGCATCTCATTCAACAGATACAGGAACAGGGTGCCAATTGGATCACTGGCGCGCATATCGAGCAGAACAAACAGGGCCAGGGCGTCCTCATCCTCGACGCGCCCGTCGAGCGTTCGGCAGAGATCAACGCGCTACTCGCGCGGCAGAGCCTGTTCGCCGCCGAGATTCATCCACGCGCTGGCAGTCTGGAGGATCTCTATCTCGAAGTAACCGCGCAAGGAGTTCAGCCAGGAAACGCTATAGGCATGGAGGCGTTGGCGAGTACAGTGGGCACGCCAGCAGAGATGCCCGGTAGCGGAAAGTGAGGGTTCGATGAGTAGCATTCCAAAGTCGCAGCAGGTAATGCCCACCCCCAGACGCCAGGAGAGCGTCATCATTGGCAATCAGAGCTATCTCAGTGTGCTTCTACGCCTGATTAGCGTCGAGCTCTACAAGATACGCCGTCGCTTGATGTCCAAGATATTGAGCATTGTAGCAATCGCGGTCATGGTGGTCTTCTTCGGCATCATCTCAATTGGTTCGATCTTCGTTCTCGCCAGTCCCGAAGCCACCTTCCTGCCACCGCCCTGCACAGCGAATCTTCCGGCGGGGACGCTCTGCCTCGATCATTCGCCCACGCAGGCGGAGCTAGATCAGGCCAGGCAGAGGGCGCTCACCGCCGTTTCATCGCCGTTGCGTCCACCCGATTCGGTAGGCACTGCTTTACAGGTAGGAAGCATCATTGGACTGATTCTGCTTATCATCCTGGCAGGCACTATTGTCGGCGGCGAATATAGCGTGGGCACCGTGCGGCTGATGTTCACACGCGGACCAACGCGCACGCAGTTCTTCCTGAGCAAGGTGGGAGCTATTCTCATCTGCGCCGTGCTGGGCATGCTTGTGCTTGTGCTCATTGGCATACTGGCGGGCGTGCTCCTCAATCTGTTTACCGGAATCGGCATCGATTTCAGCTTTTTCAGCGGCGCGTGGTTCCTCCACACGGTGCTCAAATTGCTTATCGTCATGCTCGAACTGTTCGTCTATGGCATGCTCGCGCTCTGCCTCTCGACACTGGGACGCGCAACGGCGGCGGGCGTGGCGGGCGCGCTGGTATGGTGGGGATTAGAGACCATCCTGGGCGGCTTTCTCTTCCTGATCGGCAATTACTTCACGGGAGCGTTTGGTAACGTCATCAAAGCCATTCCAGACTACTTTATCAGCAACAGCATCGGCGCGCTCTTACAGAACCAGGACCACTATATCACGGCAACCTCGCAGGCAAGCACGATCTCTGATCTACAGGCGCTTGCCACGCTCGTCGTCTACCTGGCGGTGTTTATCGGCATAGCCTGGTGGGTGAACCAGAAACGGGATGTAACTAACTGATGCTCAACGCCCAGGCAGTCAAAGAGTACGCCTACTCGCTCGGCTTCGACGCGGCGCGTATTACCAGTGCCGCCGCCTTTCCCGAGGCCGAGCACGCCATCAAAGAGCGCATCGGGCGCGGCCTGATGGATGGTCTGCCCTGGTTCACGAGCGAGCGCGCCGACGTATCCTGTCATCCCGACGCGCTGCTGCCAGAGGCACAGTCTATCATCGCGCTAAGCATGTTCTACCTCACAGAACAGCCTGACGAGCAAGAGACGCACACGCCGCGTGGTCGCATCGCTCGCTACGCCTGGGGAGACGACTATCACGACATCATCAAACCTAAGCTGCAACAGTTCTCAACATGGCTACACGACTATGCGCGCCAGGAGATAGGAGCAGAAGCGGAGACGCGCCTCTTCGTCGATACCGGTCGCATGGTCGATCGCGCCGTCGCCCAGCGCGCGGGGTTGGGCTGGTACGGCAAAAACACCAATATCCTGACGAAGGGCTGGGGCTCGTGGATCTTTTTAGCGGAGATCGTCACCAATCTTCCGCTCACTACCGATGAGCCACTCAAAGCTAATTGCGGCAGTTGCGAGATATGCCTGCACGCCTGCCCAACTGGCGCGCTGCCCAATCCCTACGAACTGGACAACACGCGCTGCATCTCCTTCCTCACCATCGAACTGCGCGGCAGCATCCCGCTGGAACTGCGCCCCCTGATGGGCAACCTCATCTTCGGCTGCGATATCTGCCAGCAAGTCTGCCCCGTCAATAAGGTGGCGGAGAAGCGCCTGGGCCTGCGCGCACCTGCCGACAAAGCGCTTATTTCCGTTCAGGATATAAGAAAGAAAGCGGTACTTCACCAGGAGTTCCGTCCTCGTCCAGCTGTTGGCAGCAGCCCTGAACTCATCCCCCTGCTCTCATTGACGGAAGAAGAATTCCGCGAGCGCTTCCGCCGCAGCCCCATCAAACGTACGAAGCGGCGCGGCCTTTTGCGCAACGTCTGCGTCGCATTAGGCAATAGCGGCGATCTCCAGGCTGTTCCCGCCCTCACAGATGCATTGCACGATTACGAGCCGCTCGTGCGCGGCCACGCCGCCTGGGCGCTAGGACGCCTCGGCGGCGAGCAGGCATTAGCAGCGCTGCGCGCGGCATTGGAGCTAGAAGAGGATGCGGAAGTACAGCAAGAGATACGCTGCGCGCTGGCTGCAGGTCCTGACCACGCTCAGAATGCAACAAAACACAAAACGATCTTATAATAGCTAGCCCTTAGTTGAAAAATTTCGTTTACCTATTCAAGAAGCGCCTCTGGAGTATTTATCGTGGGTTACCAGACGACGACCGCCACAGCATGTCTATCTGTACCGACCATCCAATTGAGCTGTCGATATTAAGATGTAATGTCAGAGAAACTATTCGATCATCATTTGGGTGAAATGGACGATGAGGATCTGTTTCACCGAGCACTGGCCCCATTGCATCAATAGTGGGTTTCCACAAAGAAGTCCAATTTCTTTTAGAGGAACATTTCCACACGAGTTGTAGTTCCACTGCTCCGGGCTTTAATAGACGAACTTGTTTGTTTTTTAGAGCACTTTGAATGCCATTCTTCCATGCTGGCTTTTCTACGGATACACCGCTCGTATCATGTAAAAAAGGTATCCAACCATCCTTTTCTGGAAAAGCATTCGTAGATTTTGTTTGCCCAATTTGAAGGCAAGATCCTCCACCTACACGCTTTGTCGCACGAACAAATCTAAAGTGAGATGCCCCAAGCCGTTGAACAATTGGATAAAGATAGTTGTCTAGATCGTGACCATGTAAAAGGTGCTCTCGCTTCTTGACATCAATCTCCATATGGAGGAACAGTCCAGTATCCTGCGGTAGAGGAATAAGCTTTTGCTCGATACTATCAAGATATCTCTGCAATGCTATCTGTTCTGGATCAGAACTTGCATTCCAACTAGCCAGCATGGGCTTAGCCAGTTCTATCTTCGCGTAGGTAATATCAGTCGCCCATAATTGAAATTGCTGCACAGTAGTTGCCTCCAAACAAGCTAAGCAAGTGTATTATGTATCTATTGAATGTTTTGGATATTCATCTACTAGCTAAAGTATAACCTTTAAAGATATCTTTGAAAAGAAGGCACACTCTATCTTGATAGCCGATAACAAAGTACAAACTATGAGCTTTAGACTCTCCGTATGGAGATATATTGCTATTTTAACCTTGATACTAACCACGTTATGCCCTATACTATAGGAATCGTGGTTACTGTGAAAGGTTAATAGAGCTTGACAGAGAAGAATGATCCCAAAAAACCGCGCCTCGATCCTCGTTTAGCTGAACGCTTAGCGCGCAAAAAGACGCAGCTTGATCGGTACCGCCCCTTGCCACCTGATACGGTTAAACGCTTGAATGATGACCTACGCGTCTTTCTTACCTATCACTCAAACGCGATAGAAGGCAACACGCTAAGCTTGCGCGAGACGCAGATGGTGATCGACTACGGTATGACCACGCGCGGGCACTCCCTGCGCGAATATCTGGAAGCAGCCAACCATGCCGAGGCATACAACTATCTGATCGACCTGGTTGACAAAGATACGCCCATGACGCGTGAGACTATTCTCATGCTACATAGCCTGGTCATGGACAAAATTCTGGAGGCTAAGGGGCAGTTCCGCACTGTTCCTGTGTACATACGCGGCGCGAATATGACGCCGCCATCCTCCAGCCGCGTCGAGTCGCTAATAAAAGAATGGCTGGCGTGGATCGATGGTGAGGGGAAGGAGTATGAGCCGATTCTACGTACCGCCATCGCCCATCACGGTTTTGAAGCCGTTCACCCGTTTGTTGACGGGAACGGACGGGTCGGACGCCTCCTACTCAATCTTATGCTCATGCGCGAGGGCTATCCACCGGCGCTCCTCCTGCGCGATTGGCGTATACGCTACATCCAGGGACTCGATACAGCCAACACTGGAAACTATCGGCCACTCGCGAACTTGATCGGGCAAGCGGTGGAGGCTGGACTTGATCTGTATCTGGAAGCATGCACCACACCGCCAGACGATGATTTCCAGCTCCTCTCAACCCTGGCTCAATCAGTAGGGTACTCGGTCGATTACCTGGGTTGGCTCATACGACAGGGGCGCATTGCTGCCGTCAAGCGAGGAGGGCGCTGGTATAGCACGTTTGAAGAGGTGAATAGGTATAAAAGTGAGGTCGAAGCCAAACTTGCTGCGCGTACACGACCAGAGCCTGACAATAATAAAAAGATGTAAGCGCATAAAAAAAGATCTGGCCTACAGGATAAACTGTAAGCCAGATCTTTTTTTACACTAACCATTAGAGCATAATTACCTCAATTTTGCCGAGCGCGGCGCAAGCGTGAAACAGTGGCGCTCGCTCCACGTTCCGGGACACGCGATCGATCAGACAAACAAGCCGTACGATCATTAGTGCTGCTTCGCTACGCCTGTTACCAGGGGTCCACGTGCAGTCTATCCACCAGGTCTTCTGCCTGGGATCTTGATCTCACAAAGAGATGGGAAGACTCGTC
>Ga0066793_10000153_pt1 | contig 23082 bp, 23 predicted proteins | sample PersoiDNA2013189_FD_83876 | JGI IMG/M metagenome (GOLD analysis project Ga0066793, IMG submission 83876) | Permafrost soil microbial communities from the Arctic, to analyse light accelerated degradation of dissolved organic matter (DOM) -... | ecosystem: Environmental > Terrestrial > Soil >... | reverse complement strand
GTTTTGGATCGAACGGAGGACAGACGTGGAAGAGAACGCAAAGCCCTGCGGCTGCTCGTGCGGAAGCGGCGAGGGCAAGCCCGAGCAGGACAAGGACGCGATGCGCTTTCTCATCGGCAGCGGCGTGGCCATGCTCGCCTATGGCGGCTCGGTGGTCGCCAGGCGGCGCCCGAAGTGGCTGCCTCTGTGGCTGGCCGTGCTGGTGACCTGGTTCACGCTGTGCAAGTACCTGATCTGCGCGCGCTGCGAGTACTACGGCGAGGCGTGCGACTTCTATTACCTGGGCAAGTTCGCTGCGAAGATGTTCGAGCGACAGCCCGACCGCACGCTCGACACCGCGGGAATAGTCGCCGAGGGCGGCTCGGTCGCGGTCCTGCAGTTCCTGCCCGCGATCGCGGCCCTGGGGAAGTGGAGGATGTTCTTCACGTTCCTCGCGCTGCTGGGCATCAACCAGGCCGCGCAACTGCAGATCTGCTGCCGCCGCTGCATCCAGTACTCCACAGACCCCTGGAAGCGGGACACCTGCCCCAGCTACAAGCTGGCGCAAAAGCTGTTCGAGTCCTAGAACTCGAGGAACACGGTTCGTGCCGTTACTTGATCGGGGTCTTGAGCGACTCGGGGTGGGTTTTTCGCGCAGTTCCGCAGCGTCCGCCATGAAAAGAAAGTCTGCTGAGTCGGCACGCGAGGAAAAGCAAGCAAAGAAGCCACCCCAGGCGCGACCCCACACTATTAACGCTTACCGGCGCATCGCAGGCGCGCCGCCAACTACCCTAAGCCCTACTTGTTCTTCAACATGTACGCGGCGACCCTGGCGTCGGCGTTCGCCCGGAGATTGAAGTAGTAGAACGGGTAGTCGAAGGAGTGGTAGACCCCCTTGGGGAGCAGCGCGTTCCCAGGCGACAGCAGGTTCACGTCGGCGGTGCTGCAGATCACCACGCCCCTGGCCTTGTTGACCTGGGCATCGGCATAGTGCGGCACGCGCACGGGGTTTCCGTCCTTGTCCAGTTGCGCGGACCCATCCTTGTTCAACAGCAGCGACCCCGCGCTCAGCTCGGCCGGCGCGATCTCTTCGCCCAGGGTCCAAGTGATCGGGTTTATGGCTATGCCGCCCGGCATGGTGACCGGGTTCACCCCACCGAGCACGGGCGCCTCGGTGTTGTACGAGACTATGACCCCGGTGTCGGAGGGGCCTGTTGCGAATTTCAGGTTGGGATTCTGCTTGAGGTACTGCGGGGTTATCGAAAAGCCTATGACGTAGGCGGCGACCATCCGCTTGTAGACCTTGGGGTTCTTCTTCATGTAGTCGGCCAGTATGTTTGCGATGAGGTTGGAGCCCTGCGAGTGTCCCGCCAGGATGAACGGGCGGCCCTTGTTGTAGTTCTTGATGTAGTAATCGAACGCCGACATCGCGTCCGAGGTCGGTATGCCGGCCTCGAGCTTGAGCTGCTGCGGGATAGGCAGGCTACTCTTGTACATGGCGTCGACTTGCCTGTTATAGGGCGCGTAGATGTCAGCCACGTTCTCAAAAGCGGTAGCCGTTCGAGTCAACGCGTTCTTCGCGCCTGTCTGCATGGCGGGACCGTTGATCGGTCCGATGTTCGGGGAGTTCGCATTGGGCTTCTGGTAGGTAGTATCACTGAGGTAGAAGACATCCACCTTCTTCTTGGGCGCGGTCGCAGAAGGCAACGCCAGCCAGTTAGAGGAATTAGCGTAGTTGGGGTTCCCGCTTTTCGACGTAGCCGGGGTGGTGGTCTTACCGCCACTCGAGCTGCTTCCACAGCCGGCTACCAGCCCGACTAGAGAGGCAATCGCGATTAAAAGGATGGCAATTCCCGCAAACTTCTTCATCGACCGACCCCTTCTTCTGTCGACGACAGCTGTTTCGCCGAAGCTATTATCCGTTGCAATGAGTGACACCCTATTGTAAGTGATTGCTCGCCGCAATGAGATAGCGGCACATTGCCGGCAAGAATCGGCTGGATTCTTTGGCAGGCTAGCCTATCGACGGCGGGCGGATTCCATCCGACGTGTTCTGGTTCCCAACCTGCTCGTTTTGACGCATGAGCGACCACGGCAGGTTCTCTTTCGCAACCCGCTTGTCTTGACGTGTGCAGGAGTGGCCGGGGTGGGTTTTTTGCGCAGCCTCCACAGCGTCTCACACACGTCACATCTGTGATCGGACTCCAACATGTTCTCCGGCGGGGGTTCACAATACCCCGGCGCTCCATCTGCGGAGATTTCCAGCGGTGTTGAGGATGGCCAAAGGCGGCTCGGGGTGGGTTTCTTCGCGCAGTTCCGCAGCGTCCGCCACGAAAAGAGAGTCTGCCGAGTCGGCACGCGAGGACGGACAAGCGAAAAAGCCACCCCAGCCGCCAAACATTGCCTCACATCATTCGCCGGGGGGATTCGCAGTGCTCCTATTGCTTGTTGCTGGAGAGATACTCCACCAGCTTGTCCAGCGTGACGTCGCTGATGACGTGCTCGATCTCGCAGGCGTCCTTGTCGGCCACGTCGGGGTCGACCCCGAGCATGTCGATGAAGAACTGCTTGATGGTCTCATGCTTGCGGTCGAGGCCCTTGGCGATGCGCCGCCCCTTGGCGGTCAGCTTGATGTTCTGGTACTTATCATGCGTCACCAGCTGGTTCTCCACCAGGCGGTCCACCATCTCCGACACGCTGGGCTTGGACACGCCCAGGGACGCGGCGATGTCCTTGACCCGCACCTCGCCCCCGGCGCACTCGCCGGTCTCGTATATGGCTTCCAGGTATCTCTCGAAGGCTCCAGGCATTACTCAGCGCCTCCCTTTTTCGCCTCGGGGCAGCCGCCGCCGAAGACGCACGACTTGCACGATACCACACCACAGCCCTGGCAATCGCCGGGCCGGTAGACTGAGAGCTTCCCCTTCTTCTCCAGGAACTCGAGCATCTTCTCCAGCGCGCTCTCCTCGATGCCCAGCCGGCCCGCCAGGTCCTTGACCGAGATGGGCCCGTCCGCGTTCTCTACCGCCTGCATTATCTCGTCGAACATCTCACTTACCCCCGAACAGGAGTCCTACCCTGTATATCAAGAAGGCGACCAGCCAGGCCAGCACCAGCGAGTAGCCTATGGCGAAGGCGGCCCATTTCCATGAGCCGGTCTCTTTCCTTATCACCGCGACCGTCGCCAGGCAGGGGGTGTACAGCAGCGTGAACGCCATGAAAGTGTAGGCGGTCAGCGGCGTGAATATCGTCTGCAGCTTGGTCGAGATGGTCGCGCGCGTCCCGCCGCCCAGTAGCGCCCCGAAGGTGCTCACGACGATCTCTTTCGCCACGAAGCCGAACAGGAGGGCCACCACCGCGCGCCAGTCGAAGCCCAGCGGCTTGACCAGCGGCTCGAAGAAGTGGCCGATCTTGCCGGCCATGCTCGCGGAGCTGCCGTAGGCCACACCCCAGGGCAGGTAGGCCAGCAGCCAGATGATGACGGAGCCCGCCAGGATCACCGTCCCGGCCTTGCGCAGGAACAGCGAGCCGCGCTCCCACATGTGGATCACGGTGCCCTTGGCGGTGGGCCAGCGGTAGGGGGGGAGTTCCATGACGAAAGGCTCGCTCTCGCCCCGGAAAAGCGTCTTGCGGAAGAGCTTGGCCATGGCGATGGCGAGGATGACGCCCATCAGGTATAGCGAGAAGGTGATGGTCCCCTGGTTCGCCGCGAAGAACGCCGCGGTGAACAGCGCGTACACCGGCAACCTGGCGGTGCACGACATCAGCGGGTTGACCAGTATGGTGATCATTCGGTCTTTCTCGCTCTCGAGCGTGCGGGTCGCCATCACCGCCGGGACGTTGCAGCCGAAGCCCATGACCAGCGGGATGAACGACTTTCCGTGCAGGCCCAGCCAGTGCATGATGCGGTCCATGATGAAGGCGGCGCGCGCCATGTAGCCGGTGTCCTCGAGTATCGAGATACAGATGAAGATGATGAAGATCTGCGGCAGGAACACCAGCACCGCGCCCACGCCCCCGATGACGCCGTTCACCAGCAGCGAGTGCAGCCACACCGGTGAGGTGATGTTGGTCGAGACCAGGTTGCTGAAGCCTTTCACCAGGGCCTCGATCCAGCGCATGGGGAACTTGCCCAGGTAGAAGGTCAGGAAGAACATCAGCCACATGAAGAAGGCGAAGATGGGGAAGCCGAGGATGCGGTTGGTGAGGATGTTGTCGATGCGGTCGGACCTGGAGGCGTATCCCTCCCTCTGGCGCTGCACGGCCTCGCGCATGATGCCGGCCACGAACCCGTAGCGGTTGTCCACGATGACGGTCTCGATGTCCTCGCCGAATATGGTGAACAGGTGGCGGCGGCTCTCCTCGAGTCGCTTCATGACAGGCGCTTCCGGTCCCTCCACCCGGTCGATGTCCTCCTCCACGCGCTCGTCTTCCTCCAGGAGCTTTACCGCGAGCCAGCGCGCCGAGTACTTTCCCAGGAAGGCCTTCTCCAGGGCCTCGTCCGAGGCGATGGCCTCCTCCAGCTTCTGGATCTCCTCCTCGACCTCGCGCCCGTATAGCACCTGGATGCCACGGAACCTCGCCTCGCCGCGCAGCGCCATCGCGATGGTCTCGGTGAGCTCGTCAGTGCCGCGGTTGCGCAGCGCGACGACAGGGACCACCGGGACGCCCAGCAGTTCGGAGAGGAGCTCGACGTCGATCTTGACGCCGCGGGTCTCGGCCACGTCCATCATATTGAGCGCGACGATGAGGGGGACCCCCAGCTCGAGCAATTGGGTGGTGAGGTAGAGGTTGCGCTCGACGTTGCTGGCGTCGACCACGTTGACGACCGCGTCCGGCTTGTTGCCGGCGATGAAGTCCCGGACTATGACCTCCTCGAGGGAGTACGCGGTCAGGCTGTAGGTGCCCGGGAGGTCTACGAGCGCGAATTCCAGGCTGCCGCCCTTGCTGGTGCCCTCTTTCTTCTCGACGGTGACGCCGGGCCAGTTGCCCACGTGCTGGCGCCCGCCGGTGAGGTTGTTGAAGACGGTGGTCTTACCGGCGTTGGGGTTGCCGGCGAGGGCGACGACGAACCTGTCCTTGTCCTTCGCCGCCATCGCGATCAGCCCCCGGCGCTCGGCCGCCCGGCCCCGGTGTCCACCATGATCCTCGATGCGACGCCGCGGGCCAGGCCCAGCCTGGTCTCGCCTATGCGCACGATCACCGGCCCGGACAGGGAGTTCTTGACGATTTCGACGGTGGCCCCCGGGATGAGGCCCATGTGCTTGAGGCGGTGCTCGAGCCGGTGGCCGCGGTCGGCGTGGTACATGTGTGCCCGGCGGTAGGTCTTGACCGGCCCGGCGTGCTCGGTCTCATCGCCCTGGTGATGGTGGTGGCGCAGCCCGTGGACCTGGGCCAGCACCCCGGACTCGCCGGGGCCCATGAAGCTCAGGGGCATGAGGCCACCGTCACTCACACGGTACCTCGACCCAGATATCGCCCGCTTCCTCTTTGCGGAGGGACAGGTTGAAGCCGTTGAGCTTCAGCTCCATGGGGTCACCCAGGGGAGCGACCCGCTCCACGCTGAAGCTGGTGCCGCAGACGACGCCCATATCCATCAGCCGGCGCCTGAGCTGGCGCCTGCACTCCATCTTCTCGATAGTGCCGGTCGCGCCCGGCTCCAGGTCGCCCAGGCGCATCCTGCATATCGACCCGCCGGGATCCGGTGGTGCTTGCTTTTCCTGGCCTTTGCGCGCTCTGTTTCTCAAGTCTTACACCCTCCCGAGCCGGGCCTGCGATTCCAATAATATTAGGCAAGCCTAACATTCTGATACCAAGTTAACATTGAATTCATAGCATGTCAATGGGAATTGGCTACGGGTGTCACTAAGTGATAGTATCGCTGCGGCGGGCTTGGTTAAGCTCGCTCGCCTGCCGCGACGGCCCGCCTCGATGGTTGTCCATTCTCATGGAGTGCAGGGCCCAGCTATGAGATAAATCGAAGTAGGAAATAGCCCGTAAACATCGAGTCTGAAGCAAACCTAGGTATGTCTGGCGAACAAGTACGGCGGCCGGGGGGTTCCGCGTCCGGCGGTCTCACCGGGCGGCGTCAGGTTGGGAAGTCGGAATGATGGCAGACGACAGCGTGGTCCTCGAGATCAATGACTTCGCCAAGGAACTGGCGGCCGCATCCAACATCGACCTCGAGCTCTCGTGCTGCTTCGGGTGCGCCCGCTGCAGCTCGGTGTGCAAGGCCGCCATCTTCTCCGGCGCGGCCGACGGGATCACCCCACGATCGTTCCTCTACAAGGCGGTCGTCGGCGGCCCCGCGGCGCTGCTGCAGTCAGAGTTCATCTGGTACTGCTCGGGATGTCGAAGGTGCGACGAGGCCTGCCCCCAGGACGTGAAGGTCTCCGAGGCGGTGACCCTGATCAGGCGCCTGGCGGTGGACTCCGGCATCGTCAACCCCTACGCGGCCCGGGTGAACGAGCGTGTCTGCATGCACTGCGGGGCCTGCGCCAGCGTGTGCCCCAACGATGCCATCACCATCATCGAGGCCGGCCCGCACGGCCTGGTCGCCCGGGTCGACCCGGCGGAGTGCCGGGGCTGCGGCGCTTGCTCGTCGGTTTGCTCGAACGCGGCGATACAGCAGGGAGCCTTCCACGACATCGAGGTGCTCACCCTGTTCGCCAGGGGCGCGCGGTCCGGGGAGGGCAGGCGATGATCACCGACGAGAAGCTCCCCGGGGAGAGCGCGCCGGAGGCGGACGAGTTCATCCCTTCGCTGGCGGTTTTCCACTGCCGCTGGTGCCAGCCGGATTCGGAGCACGTGCGAGGCATGCTGCCCGAGAAGGTCTCCGACCGTTCGATCGTCGGGCGCCTGAACTGCAGCGCCAGGATGGAGGCTGAGTTCGGAATCAAGGCGTTCGGCGAGGGCTACGACGGTGTGATCGTCATCGGCTGCGAGATGGGGGAGTGCCACTACCGGGTGGGCAACGTCCAGGCCGAGAGAAGGCTCAGGTTGCTCAAGGAGATACTCGCGCTCGCGGGCATCTACCCAGAGAGGCTGGGAGTCTTCTGGGCCAGCCCGTTCGACGAGGACTCGACCAGGCAGGCCATCGCCGAATACGTCGAGACGATAAGGAGCGTCGGCCCGTTCAAGGACCGTGATTGATATGGACGAGGAACAGGTCTCAAAGGAAGAACAGGCGAGGAAGATATCCCGCGAGCTCATCGCCGGAGGCAAGGTCGACGGGGTGCTCGCGCTGCTCGAGATCAGGGATCACGTGGTGCCGCACCTGTTCACCGAGGAGAAGGAGCTCGAGGGCCTGAGCGTGTCGGGCAGGTACCCCGTCGCGGGCGTGGCCGAGAGGCTGCTGCACCGCTGGGAGGACGGCAAGATCGCCGTCCTCGCCAGGGGCTGCGACGAGCGGCACCTCATAGAGCTCGGCAAGAAGAAGAGCGTCGACCTCGACCGCATCAGGATCATAGGTCTGGCCTGCACGATCGCGGAGGCCAAGGAGTGCCACTGCGTGCGGCCTTACCCGACCGAGGTCGAGGTGGGCAGGAGCGTCGGCAACGTGAACTACCGCGACCACGAGGCGCTCTCCGAGCTCATCAACATGGATATCCACGAGCGCCGGGAGTTCTGGACCAAGATCCTCGACCGCTGCATCAAGTGCTACGGCTGCCGCAACGTCTGCCCGCTGTGCAACTGCGAGGACTGCAGGCTGGAGGAGACGCGCTGGATCCGGGTCGGTGAGATCCCTCCCGAGTACCCGTCGTTCCACCTGATACGCGCGTTCCACATGGCGGACAAGTGCGTCGGCTGCTTCGCGTGCCAGAAGGCCTGCCCCATGGGGATACCGCTGGCCAGGCTCCACCAGCTGATCAAGGAGGACCTCAAGTCCGAGTACGGCTTCGAGGCCGGGCGCGACGTCGATGAGGTCTCGCCGCTGCTGGTCGACCCGCACGCGGCCGCCAAGGTGAAGGGAGGGCGCGGATGAACTACAAGACCATCCAGTCAACCTGCCCTTACTGCGGATGCGGCTGCGGAATCTACCTGGAGATAGTGGACGGCCACCTGGTCGGGACCATGCCGGTGCTGAACCACCCGATCAGCGAGGGGTCGCTCTGCATCAAGGGGTGGGCCGCCCACGAGTTCGTGGAGAGCGAGGACAGGCTGAAACGGCCGCTGTGGATGAGAGGCGCCAACCTCGAGGCCACCGACTGGGACTCCGCGCTGTATGCGGTCGCCGACCGGCTAAACCAGATCAAGCTCGAGTACGGTCCCGACGCGATAGGCTTCCTCTCGTCGGCCAAGTGCACCAACGAAGAGAATTACGTACTGATGAAGTTCGCGCGCGGTGTCGTGGGCACCAACAACATCGACCACTGCGCGAGGCTTTGCCACGCGCCCACCGTCACGGGTCTGGCCCAGGCCTTCGGCAGCGGCGCGATGACCAACTCGGTGCCGGAGCTCGAGGAGGCCACCTGCATCCTGGTCACCGGCTCCAACACCACCGAGAACCATCCGATGATAGCGTCCCGCATCATCAGGGCGCGCGAGAAGGGCGCGTTCGTGATGGTCATAGACCCCAGGCGCATTCATCTGGCCAACCACTCCGACATGTTCGTTCAGCCGAGGCTGGGCACCGACGTGGCCTGGATAAACGGCATGATGAACATGATCATCTCGGAGGGATTGCACGACGAGGAGTTCATCCGCGCCAGGACCGAGAACTTCGAGGCGGTGCGCGAGACCGTGGCCGCCTACACGCCGGAGCGGGTCCAGGAGATCACCGGGATCGAGCCCGACCTGCTGCGCAGGGCCGCCAGGGCCTACGCCACCTCGGAGCGCTCGTCCCTCATCTACACGATGGGCATCACCGAGCACACCACCGGCACCGACAACGTGCTGTCGCTTGCTAACCTGGCGATGCTGTGTGGACAGATAGGGCGGCGCGGGACCGGCATCAACCCGCTGCGCGGCCAGAACAACGTCCAGGGCGCCTGCGACATGGGGGCTCTTCCCGACGTCCTGACCGGCTACCAGAAGGTCACCGACCCCGCCGCGATCGCCAAGTTCGAGTCCGCCTGGGGGATGGAGCTTCCCACCGAGCCCGGCCTGACGGTGGTGGAGATGATAGACGCCGCCATGGACGGCGACCTCAAGGCGCTCTACGTCATGGGGGAGAACCCCATGCTCTCCGACCCCGACATAAACCACGTGAAAGAGGCTCTCTCCAACCTCGAGCTCCTGGTGGTCCAGGACATATTCATGAACCAGACCGCCGAGCTCGCCCACGTGGTGTTCCCGGCCCAGAGCTACGCCGAGAAAGCCGGGACCGTCACGTCGACCGACCGGCGCGTGCAGCGGGTGCGCAAGGCGATCGACGGTATCGGCGAGGCGCTGACGGACTGGGAGATAGTCTCGAGGCTGGCGAAGATCATGGGCGCCTCGGGCTTTGATTACGAGACCCCGATCGAGATATTCGAGGAGATCAGGACCCTGACCCCGTCGTACGCCGGGATAACCTACGTCCGGCTGGACTCGGAGGAGGTGCAGTGGCCGTGCCCTACCGAGGACGGGCCCGGCACCGAGTACATGCACAAGGACTCCTTCACCCGCGGCGCGGGCCACTTCACCGCGGTGGAGTGGAAGCCGCCGGTCGAGGTGCCCGACGAGGACTACCCTTACTTCCTGACCACCGGACGGGTCCACTTCCACTACCACACCGGCACCATGACCCGCAGGAGCCCGACCCTCAACAGGGAGATGGCGGCCGCCGCCGCGGATATAAACCCGGTGGACGCGGAGGCGCTCGGGATCAAGAGCAAGGATATGATGAAGGTGTCGAGCCGGAGGGGTGAGGTGAAGATCAGGGCCAGGCTGACCACGTCCGTGCCGCCCGGGACCATCTTCATTCCCTTCAACTTCCGCGAGAGCGCGGCCAACGCTCTCACGATCTCGGCGAGGGACCCGGTATCGAAGATCCCGGAGTTCAAGGTCTGCGCGGTAAAGATAGAGAAGGCCGTGGGAAGGAGGGTCGGAGTATGAGGAAGAGCGTGTCCAAGCACGCGGACGGACGCACCGTGACGATCCGCCAGACCCTCTGGGTCGACTCGATCGAGCTGACCTTCGACCTGGAGCCTTGCGTCGGTTGCGAGCTGTGCCGGCAGGTGTGCCCCAAGGAGGCCATCAGCCTCAAGAAGGAAGGGCCGCGGACGGTCCCCTACATCGACCCCGAGCGCTGCTCGTTGTGCGGGCTCTGCGCCACGTTCTGCCCGGCGAAGGCCGTGAAGATGGTGGCGAAGAACTCACTTCACGAGACCGAACGCGAGATCACGCCCATACTCGACGTGGGAGGCGTGCCGCACTTCTCCAAGGGGATGACGATGGACTCCTCGCTGTGCCCGCCGGGCTGCGAGGAGTGTGTGCCGGCCTGCCCCCGCGAGGCGCTCGCATTGGGCGAGCAGGGAGTGGTCCTGGACCGGGCGAGGTGCCTGTCGTGCTCGCACTGCCGCGACGCCTGCCCGGTGCCCGGAGCCATCGAGGTCACGCCGCTGTTCGAGGGCACTATCGAGGTGGACACCGCCAACTGCCCGGTCGGGTGCGACCACTGCGTGGCGTCATGCCCGACGAAGTGTTTCACGCCGCTGTCGGGGCGGGGGGTGGACGTGGACGCGCGGCACTGCATATGCTGCGGGGCGTGCCTGGTCGCCTGCTTCTACGGGGCGATCGACCTGACGCGCCTGCGGGTGCTGACCGACACGGACGGATACTCGGCGGTCTGGAGCAGGGCCATCGACAGGCTGCTCACCGAGAACAGGCGCTACCTCTCGCAGAGCGAGGGAAGCGTGAAGAAGCTGACCGAGCTCATAAAGGATTCCAGACTCTAATGGCTGAAGCTGAAGAGCCCGCACAGGGCACCGAAGAGATAAAGATAGGGGTCTACACCTGTCACTGCGGCCTCAACATCGCGCAGACCGTGGACTGCAAGTCCGTGGCCGAGTACGCGGCGGGGCTGCCCAACGTGGTGGTCTCCCGCGAGAACATGTACTCCTGCGCGGACCCGGGGCAGATACAGATCAAGGACGACATAGCGGAGTTCGGGCTGAACCGCGTGGTGGTGGCGGCCTGTTCGGTGAAGATGCACGGGCCGACCTTCATGACGGTCTGCGCGGAGGCCGGGCTGAACCCCTACCTCTTCCAGATGGTGAACATCAGGGAGCACTGCTCCTGGGTCCATATGCAGGACAAGGAAGGGGCGACCGCCAAGGCAAAGGACCAGATCAAGATGGCCGTGGCCTCGGTGGCGCTGGCGCGACCGCTTCAGGACAGGGTCGTCCCGGTGACCTCCCGCGCGCTGGTGATCGGCAGCGGAGTCGCGGGCCTGCAGGCCGCGCTGGACATCTCGCGCTCCGGCTACCCGGTGAGCCTGGTCGAGAAGCTCCCGCACATGGGCGGCAGGGGCAACCAGCTCAACAGGATCTTCGACAGGCTCGAGCGCATATCGTGCGTCCTGACCCCGCTCATCATGATGGCGCTTAACAACCCGCTCATAACGGTCTACACCGATACCGACGTCGAGGACATCAGCGGTTACGTGGGCAACTTCAAGGCCCGCCTCAAGATCAGGGCGCACCCGGTCGGCGACGAGTGCGACGCCTGCGGCAAGTGCGCCGAAGTCTGCCAGGTGGAGGTCCCCGACAGGTTCCAGATGGGATTCACCACCTGCAGGGCGATCTCGCTGCCGCACGACGAGGCTCTCCCTCACCGCTACACCATAGACCGCGAGGCCTGCAACGGATGCGGGGCCTGCGTGACGGCTTGCCCCAGGGAGCTGATCGACCTGGAGGCGCCCGACAGCACCGAGGAGATCGACGTAGGCGCGATCGTCCTGGCGATAGGGTCCAACGTGTACGTTCCCGGCGAGGGCAACAAGTGGGGCTACGACGGCGCCGGTGATGTATTCACCGCGCTGGAGGTCGAGAGGATGCTCGCCGGCAACGGGCCCACCGGAGGGCGCGCGGTGAGGCGCAGCGACGGCCGTGAGGCGCAGAGCGTCGCGTTCATCCAGTGCGTCGGCTCGCGCGACGAGGAGCACCCCTGGTGCTCGCGCACCTGCTGCATGACGACCCTGAAAGAGGCCGTGACGCTGAAGGTGCGGTTCCCCCAGATGAGGGTCTCGGTCTATCACGACGACATCCGTCTATATAAGAAGGAGCACGAGGACTTCTACCGCAAGGCCCGCGACCTGGGAGTCTCTTTCATGCGCTCCAAGCCGAGCGGCGTGACCGCCGAAGGCGACAGGCTGGTGGTCCGGGCGCACGACGAGCTCCTGGGGGAGGAGACCACGCAGGCCGTCGACATGGTCGTCCTGGCGACGGGCATGGAGCGGCCCGACGACGCGCAGAAGTTCGGGGACATGCTGAAGGTCCCGGCGAGCGCGGACGGGTTCTTCATGGAGGCGCACCCCAAGCTGCGGCCTCTGGAGACCGCCATCGATGGCGTGATGCTCGCCGGCTCCTGCCAGTTCCCCAAGGATATCGGCGACTCGCTGCTGCAGGCTAGCGGAGCGGCGGCAAAGTGCCTGGGCCTGCTGACCAAGCCGCGGATAACCCTGGACGCGATAATCTCGAAGATCGACCAGTCCAAGTGCAACGGATGCCTGGTCTGCGTGAAGAAGTGCCCGTTCTCCGCCGTGGTCACCGACGAGGTAGAGGTCGACGGCAAGATGAAGAAGCGGGCCCGCGTGGTCGAGGCGTCCTGCAAGGGCTGCGGCGTGTGCGTGGCGCGATGCAAGCAGGGAGCGATCGAGGCGCAGGGGTTCACGGACGAGCAGATACTGGCGCAGATCGACGCCGCGCTCGAGGAGGACCCCGGCGGAAAGATCCTGGCACTCGTGTGCCACTGGTGAACTTACGGCGGAGCTGACCAGGCAGGGGTCAGCAGGTTGCAGTATCCGGCCTCGGCGAGGCTGGTGCGGGTGATGTGCACGGGCAGGATCAGCGAGGAGATGATCACGCGCGCCTTCGACAAGGGCGCGGGGCTGGTGTTCGTCGGCGGCTGCCACCCGCCGGGGGACTGCCACTATATAAACGGCAACATCCAGTGCGAAGAGATGCTGGAGAAGATAAAGAGGAAGGTGCTCCCTGAGAAGGGGATAGACCCGGAGCGGTTGAGGCTCGAGTGGATATCCTCTGCCGAGGGGTCCGTCTTCCAGAAGGTGATGAAAGAGATGGCGGAACAACTCGAGAGGGTGAAGACATGAGCCCTGTCGCGTTCATCTGCGAGACCGAGAGCGAGAGGCTGGCGGACCTCGGCCTGCTGGGCAACTACCTCGAGGGCATGGGCTATGACGTCCACTCCCACCGCGACCTCTGCTCGCCGGCCGGCCAGCGGTTCATCTACGACCGCCCGCCGGACGACGACAGCGTCGTGCTCATCTGCCCGCGGCAGCTGGGCAGGGAGGTCTTCGAGGGCGTGCTCGACCCCGAGTGGCAGTTCTTCTCGTTCCGGATGCAGGGGGAGCCGAAGGAGCTCGCGAACCACATCCTCTCCGAGGTCATCATGGTCACCGGCAAGGTGCTGGGAGCGGCGCCGCTGCCGAAGGTCATGGTGGTCGGCGGAGGGGTGGGCGGCGTGTACGCCGCGCTCGACATCGCGGAGCAGGGTTACCAGGTCGTCCTGGTCGAGAGCGACCCGTCGATCGGCGGCATCATGGCCGCGCTCGACAAGACGTTCCCGACCATGGACTGCTCCATATGAATCCTCGGCCCAAAGCTGGTGGAGTCAGCTAAGCACAAGAGGATAGAACTGGTGACCAACACGGAGGTCAAGGCGGTGACGGGCGAAGCGGGCGACTTCACGGTCACCCTCGAGCGCAAGCCGTGGTACGTGGACATATCCAAGTGCAGCGGGTGCGGCACCTGCGTGGACGCGTGCCCGATAACGGTGCCGCACGCCTGGGAGCAGAACCTCAAGCCGCGTAAGGCGATATACGCGCTGTTCCCCCAGGCCGCGCCGCTGAAGTACATGATCGACAGGGACCGCTGCGTCGAGTGCGGGCTCTGCATGCAGGCATGCCTGCTGGACGCCATCGACCTGTCGCAGCAGAGCACGACGGAGGAGATCGAAGTCGGCGCGATAGTGGTTGCCACCGGAGGCAAGGTGTTCGACCCCTCGGCGATGAAGCAGTTTCGCTACGGCGAGCTGGAGAACGTGGTGACGAACATGGAGTTCGAGCGCCTATGCAACGCCGGCGGCCCCACCGAGGGCGAGCTGGTGAGGCCCGACGGCCGCCACATCCGTTCGGTGGCGTTCGTCCAGTGTGTCGGCTCGAGGGACCTGGGGAACAACCCCTGGTGCTCGTTCTTCTGCTGCATGGCCTCGGTCAAGGGCGGCCGGCTGGTGATGGAGCACGCGCCGGGCGCGGACGTCACGGTTTTCTTCAACGACCTGCGCGCCTGCGGCAAGGGCTTCGAGGAGCTCTACCAGCGCTCCGTGGAGGAGGGCATGAAGTTTGTGAGGGCTATACCGTCGGTGCACGTGAACCGCACCACCAACAACCCCATAGTCGTATACGAGGACCCTCAGGCGGGCGGCATCGTCCGCAATGAGGTCGACCTGGTGGTGCTCGCGAGCGGTCTCGAGCCCTCAGCCGGGACCGACAGGATCGCCGACGTGCTGGGCCTGCGCAAGGACAGCTACGGCTTCCTGAGCGAGAGGCACCCGACGGACGGGATGGCCGAGACACGCCGCGAGGGTATCTTCATCGCTGGCGTCTGCCAGGGGCCCAAGGACATTCCCGACGCCGCTACTCACGGGAGCGCGGCGGCGTGCAAGGTGGGAGCTTTCCTCTCGGGCGGCCGCAGCCGCCTGATGAGCGAGATGGAGACCGATAGGGCCGTAGGGCTGGAGCCCACGGCACGCGAGGCCGGCGCGGAGCCGGGCGAGGTCACTTACGGTGACAGCCATGGCTAGCGGCGCGAAGGGCTCGCTGATAATCGAGCTGTTCGGGCCGTTCCGCAAGTTCGGCCGTCAGCGCGACCTCGAGGTCGACGGGCCGCTGGGCTACGGGGCTCTGCTGGATAGGCTGGGCGCCGAGCTCGGTGAGGAGTTCACCGAGCAGGCCAGGAGGAAGAACACTACGGTCATCGTGAACAACAGGATCGCGAGCCCCAGGAGCCTCGACACGCTGGAGATCGTGCCGGGGGACAGGGTGGCCTTCGCGCTTCTGCTCGGTGGAGGATAATAGCGCCGGCGTCTCGCCGGCAACGATATGTAAGCAAGCAGGCCGACAAGAAGGTGGATGATGAAAGGATATACCGGTAAGTTCCTGAGGGTGGACATGACCACCGGGGAGATCCGGACCGACACTCTCTCCGAGGAGACGGCGCGCAAGTTCCTGGGTGGCTACGGCTTCGTGGCGCACACTCTCTATAACGAGGTGCCGGAAGGGGCCGACCCGCTCTCGCCGGAGAACGTCCTGTGCTTCTGGACAGGGCCGGTGGCGGGCACGCCGGTGCCCGTGTCATCCAAGTACATCATGGGAGCACGCTCTCCGGCCACCGGCTTCATCGGGTTCGGCATCGCCTCGGGCGGTCCGGCCTCGGAGCTGAAGGCGGCTGGCTGGGACGGCATCGTGATCAAAGGCAAGGCCGACTCCCTCAAGTACCTGTATGTGCAGAACGGACACGCCGAGCTTCGCGACGCGGAATACCTCAAGGGCAAGACTACCTGGGACACCGAGGAGATGATCCGCGAGGAGCTCTCCGACGAGGAGATCAGGGTCTCCTCCATTGGCCCGGCGGGCGAACTGCTCTCCTGCCTGGCCAACGTCACCAACGACCGCAACCGGCAGGTCGGGCGCTCCGGCATGGGCTGCGTGATGGGCTCCAAGAACCTCAAGGCCATCGCCATCAGGGGAACCGGCAGCATCGAGGTCGCCCACCTGGACGAGCTGCTCGGGCTGTGCAAGGACCTCTACCAGCGCTGCCGCGGGCCCGCCACGGAAAAGTACCGGGTGCTGGGCACGCCGGCGAACGTCCTGGTCCACAACCGGCTCGGGTGCCTGCCGACCAACAACTTCCAGAAGGGGACCTTCGACCGGGCCGAGGAGTGCTCCGGCGAGAGGATGCTCGAGACCATGGTCAAGAAGGTCATGGCCTGCCCGTCGTGCCCGATCGCCTGCGACCACATCAACGTGGTCAAGGAAGGGCCCTGGGCGGGCGCGGTCTCGTCCGTCGACTACGAGTCGCTGGAGCTGCTGGGCCCCAACTGCGGCGTCTCCGACCTGGGCGCGATAACCAAGGCTGTGCAGCTCTGCGACACGCTGGGGATCGACACGATCTCGGCGGGCGTCACAGTGAGCTGGGCGATGGAGGCCTACGAGAAGGGCTTGCTGACCCGCGAGGACACCGACGGGCTCGACCTGCGCTTCGGCAACGACGCGGCGATGGTCGAGGCGGTCCGGGTGATGTGCCTGCGCGAGGGGAAGCTCGGGGCGCTTCTCGCCGACGGATCCGCCAGGGCCGCCGAGAGGCTTGGCAAAGGCTCCGAGTTCGCTATGGTCAACAAGAAGCTGGAGTGGGGCGCGTACTCGCTTCGCTCGCTGCAGACGGCGACCCTGGGGTTCGCGACCAGCGTGCGCGGCGCCTGCTACCTGCGGTCGGGCTCTTACCAGCCCGACGTCAAGGGTCTGGTCGACCGCTATGCGCTGGACCGCTCCAGGGGCAAGGTCGTCTTCGACGGCGAGAACCTCTACGCCGTCATCGATTCGATGATCATCTGCAAGTTCACCCGCGGCATCTACAAGGACAACGACGAGTTCTGCCGCGTAATCAACCTGGTGACCGGCTGGGATGTGACCTCCGACGAGCTGATCAAGACGGGGGAGCGCATCCACAACATGGCAAAGCTGTTCAACGTGAAGTTCGGCGCGCATCGAACGGACGACTACCCGCCGCCGCGCGCCTTCGACGAGAAGATGTACGACGACGTGAGCGACGGCGCCATCATCCTGCGCGAACAGTACGATGAAGCGCTCTCCGGCTACTACGAGGAGAGGCGCTGGACCGAGGACGGCATACCGACGAAGGCCCTTCTGGAGGAGCTCGGCCTCGACGTCAGCCTGGGGGTTTGAAAGATGGAAGCCAAGAAGATAATCGTGTGTGACACGGACAAGTGCTCGGGCTGCGAGCTTTGCGAGTACGTCTGCTCCATCTTCCACGAGAAGACGGTCAACTGGTCGAAGTCACGCATCAGGCACGTGCGCATCGAGCCGACGTTCGACATAGCCATCGCCTGCCGCAAGTGCGAGGAGCCGCTCTGCATCAAAGCGTGCCCCAGGGACGCGATAATCATGGTGGAAGACGGCTCGGTCCAGGTCGAGAAGGACAAGTGCAACGGGTGCGGCTGGTGCATCGAGGCCTGCAACTTCGGCGCGCTGAAGCTCGACTGGGACAAGAAGGTCGTGTTTGCCTGCGACTTCTGTGAGGGCGAGAGCGGCCCCAAGTGCGTGGAGTTCTGCCCCTATGACGCGCTCGAGTTCACGACGCTCGACCAGGTCGGCCGCGAGGCCGGTGTGAAGGCGTTCAAGAGGATCATCGAAGAGCTCGAGTAACGCAAAAAAGGGGGCAAAACTCTTTCCCGCAAAACGCAAAAAGGGGACTGTCCCCTTTTTGCGTTTGATGACCCCTGTTTTGCGTTTAGCTGCAGCAGCTCGAGGCGCCACGGCCGATGAGAGCGGCCTTCATCATCGCGGCGGCGCAGCCCACGTCGCTGTCCACCTTGATCGCCCCGGCAGAGCAGTTCATCGCGCAGGCTCCGCACTCCATGCACTCGGACGGCGCCACCAGGCGCGCCTTGCCCTTGTCGGCTTTGAAAACACCGTGGGGGCAGACAGAAGCGCAGATGCCGCAGCTGTTGCAGAGCTCGGGGTCGTATTCGAGCGTGTTCTCCTTGCAGTAAGCCATCCTCTATCCTTTCGCCGCGCGCGCCACGCGCTGCGCCACATACATGATGAATCCGGAGGCGGCCATGCCCGCCATCAGCCGCACGTAGGTGTCTATCTCTTTGCGCACCCCGGTGGGGGAGGTGTACGTCGAACAGCCCGTGAAGTTCAGGCTGGCGAAGGCGCTGATCGGCGGAAGCAGGAGCACGTAGGAGGCCGCCCGCAAGAGCCGGATGCCCATGCTCGAGCCGTCGTCGCGCAGCGCCGCGATCGCCGCGGCCAGCGCTACCAGTCCTCCCAGCGCGAACCCCTTGACGCTGAAGTCCTCCCCGGGGAGCCACGGCAGCAGCGCCGGGACGCCCGCGAACCCCGCGAACGACGCCGCGGTGATGCCCGCGGCCGCCACCGGGTCACCCGCAAGGGCCGCCAGCGTCGAAGCGCCGAGCGCGATGGGTAGCGCCGACTTGGCTTCGACGGGAATGAGGACCGCGCGGTCCTTGAGGTCGAACCTGACCAGGCGCATCTCGTCGGAAGCCTTGCCGGACTCCATGAACTCCTTGATGTCGCTCGCCCGCACCGGACCGTATGTCACCCTGAAGCCTGAGCGTTCACGCACCTCGTGCGCGGCGACGCCCGTCGCGGACAACTGTGGCAGTATCAGGCGGCGGTGCTCGACGACTTCGGCGAGCCCGGTCCTCTCGATCCTGTAGACCACTTCGTCCGTGCCGAACGTGCGCTTTCCGGCGGCGCACCAGACGTTGATGCCCTTGGTGTCAAGGACCATGATGTAGCAGTCGATCCCGTCCAGCGCCTCGCGAAGCGCGTCGAACGAGAGCTTGTAGTTGGCGCTCACAAACACGGGCGAGTCGGGCCCCGCGGCCCCCAGCCTGTACAGGCCGGGGCTGACGCGCCACTCGTTGCGGCGCACGCCGGCTCTCGCCAGCGCGTGTATCAGCCGGTCGACGCCGGTGATCCTCGAGCTCGTCACCGCGATCCCCTTCAGTTCCTCCGGACCCGGAGTGTCGGGAGGGCCTCAGCAGAGTTTCTTTTCCGCCTGCGGGGACGGCTCTCCGCAGCACGACTCAGTCTCGACCATTTCCTCTTGCTCCTGCATCTCACTCTCCTAGCTCGGGGATGATGTCTTTCATGAGCGGACCAAGCACGCCCTTCACCATCTCGGTCAGGGAATCGACCTTGATGAGGGTCAGGCAGCAGACCTCTCCGTCCCTCTCGTGGGTCACGACCGCGAGCTTGTCCCCCGGGCCTATGCCGGCGCGCTTCCTCAGGTCCTTGGGGAGGACCATCTGCCCTCGCTCGTCGATGCTGAGGACCGAGGCGACTTTCGAGGCGGTCACGTCGGTCTCGGGCGGGCAGCAGGCTTCCTGCTTCCTGGCCATCGTATCACGCTCCAATCAGAATTATCAGAATTATCTGATATTACTATTCTGTGGGGATCGCTGCCTCGAGTCAAGGCTTTTGCTCGTGTCATGAGTGACCACGCGTACACTGTGAGGGATGACAGAAACTCTAGATGTTGGCGTCGTCCAGGAGGGAGTCGTCGCCCTGGGTCAGCCAGTACCTGGCGTCCAGGACGAACTGGTTCCCGATCTGGGCTGGAGTAGAATTTGAAAGCATATAGTCGGGCTCGTGCTCGCCCAGGATGTACTTTATAGCCCCGGTCGCCGGATCGTAAGTGATGTTCACACTGAGATCGCTTTGGAACCTCTGCTGTGCACTTGGCTGCATCTGATCAGGCGGGTTCGAGGGGTTGATCTTCGCGCCTTCTGCGACCGTGTGCTCCGCAACGTACTTCTGGAAGTCCCGCAATCCGTAGAGATCGCCAATAGCTCTCTGGTACATCTGGGACACGAAGGCCGCGGACGAATCGATCGCGGGCTCGACGAGATCGTTGAGCTGGCCTTCCAGGGTCTTCTTCAGCCTCTGAGCGGCCACCGCACGTTGCATGTTCGGTTGCGTTGGAAAGGACTCAGGGCCCGGCATCTTCCCCTTGTGCTTCTCCAACACTTCGGTCACTTTATCCCGCTGCTGGGCGAGCGTCAGCGAAGGGTTCAATGCTTCCGAGGTCTCCTGGATCATGGTGCCGATCTCGCTGCGGGCTTTCTGGAGCAGGTTGAACTGGCCGGCATTGATCGTCTTCCCGCCAGAACTCGTGCCACCGCCGCATCCTGAGACCGCCAATGGCGCGATGAGCAGGAGGCCAAGGACGAGCAGGTTACAAAGCAATACGAATGCGGCATTCTTTTTCATCAAGTACCCCCATGACTGTTGCCCGTGGACAGTGAATCATATAACCAGGCTCAAATGCCACTTACATGTGTTCGTTGAGGAAGGCCGCAACCTCGGGGACGACGGCATCGACGTCGTTGGTCAGCACCAGGTGGGACGCGCCGCCCACGACCAGGAACTCCTTGTCGCAGGTGAGGCGGTCGTAGATGCCGCGCGTGTAGGCTTCGGTGAACAACGCGTCCAGCTCCGCCTGCAGCACCATCACGGGCACCCGGATCTCCTCGACAGGCCTCGGCAGCGGTTTGGAGGTGAGCGACGCGAGAGCCTTCAGGGCCACGGCCAGCACCACCAGCGGGTCGTCCTTGACGAACTCCAGCGCGTTCATCCCGAAGCGGGTCGGCTCCGCGGCCAGGTCCAGGTATACCGAGAGGGGCAGACGCAGTTCGGGGATAAGCCCCGCGAGCGGCATCAGGCTGGAGGAGAAGCGCGAGACGTTCGGCCACCGGCTGATCGAGTACACCGACGGCTCGTCCATGACCCCGATGTTGTGGCACACAGCCGCGTCGAGCCTCTCGTCGGCCGCCGCCGCATAGAACGAGACGATCCCGCCCTGGCTGCTCCCCGATATCGCCACTCCGTCGCCGAACCTGTCCATCGCGTAGCCCACGACCGCCGCCGCGTCCTCGAGCAGAGTATCGAGCGTGTAGCTGCCCCGGCGCCCGCCGCTCCTGCCGTGCCCTCTGGGGTCGAAGCCGACCACGTTGAAGCCGAGGAGCCGCATCTTGTGCATGTACTCGGCGTAGGCCAGCGCATACAGTGAGGTCCCGGGCACGAAGACTATGGCGCGCCTGCTCGCATCCGAGGGGAAGACGTCGAGGTGGAGCCTGTCGCCTTTGCACTCGATGGAGTCCTCCTCGATCTGGTGCCTCAGGCCGGGCAGGCCCATCCGCACGAAGAGCGAGTCGAGGTAAGAATCGATCTCGGAGGCCGCCGGAAGCGGCCCGGGGCGATAATAGTCCCGGTATCCCTTGTACGCCACGGCGCCCGTGACGGCGCCCACCGCGCCCACCAGCAATGAACTCTTTTTCATCAACGCCCCCCGCCTCTGCCCGCCGTTCCTCGGACCTGGACAATTCTACTTGCAGCCGCCTGCGTCCGCCAGGACCCGCGTGTCCCGGCGCAGCCTGAGCCGTTGTGTTGCCGGTGGGCGGAAAGCACTACTGAACGGGGCGGTCGGATTGCATACTGGCCTGGATTTCTATATACTTCCCGATTTGTGAGGGCAGGGAATTCCTGCCCCGAGATGGCACGACCCTTAGAGCAAAGAACCAGAGACAAACGGTTTACGCGGCACGCTGCGGAAGAACCGGGGCTCGCTGGGTTCAATATGATGACACCGGAGGCGTGGCCGGGCCTGATACGTCGGCCACGTCTGCTTTGCTAGAACGTCAGGGAGTTGACTGAAAGGAGATAGAGATGGCAGGGCCGGATGAGGAAAAAACCCCAGAGGTACAGAAGATCTACCCGCCCGAGGAGCTGAGCAAGGGCGCATATATCAAGACATTCGACGAGTACAAGAAGATGCACGATCGCTCTATAAACGACCCCGACGCTTTCTGGGCCGAGATGGCCGAGACGCTGGACTGGTTCGACAAGTGGGACACGGTCTATTCCTGGGACGAGTCCAAGCACGAGCTGACCTGGTTCGCGGGCGGCAAGCTCAACGTCTCCTACAACTGCCTGGACAGGCACTGCAAGACGGCCAAGCGCGACAAGATAGCGATCATCTTCGAGCCAGACGAGCCCGGCCCCAGCAAGACATTTACCTACCAGCAGCTCCTCGACGAGGTTTGCCGCTTCGCCAACGTGCTCAAGAAGCACGGCATCAAGAAGGGCGACAGGGTCTGCATCTACCTTCCGATGATCCCCGAGCTCCCCATCGCGATGCTCGCATGCACCAGGATAGGCGCCATCCACAGCGTGGTGTTCGGCGGCTTCAGCTCCGACGCCCTGCGCGACCGCATACTGGACTGCGATTGCGAGACGGTCATCGCCTCCGACGCTTCCTACCGCAGCGGCAAGGTCATCCCTCTGAAGAAGAACGTCGACTGGGCGGTCGAGGAGTGCCCCAACGTGAAGCAGACGTTCGTGGTCAGGCGCGCGGGCATCGAGGTCGACATGAAGGAGGGCAGGGACCTCTGGTGGGACGAGGAGATGTCGGCCGACGACATCAAGCCCTGGTGCGACCCCGAGCTGATGGACGCCGAGGACCCGCTGTTTATCCTCTACACCAGCGGCAGCACCGGCAAGCCCAAGGGAGTCATGCACACCACGGCCGGCTACCTCCTCCACGTCGCGCTGTCACACAAGTGGATCTTCGACATCCACGACGACGACGTCTGGTGGTGCACCGCCGACATCGGCTGGGTGACCGGCCACAGCTACATAGTCTACGGCCCGCTTGCCAACGGGTTCACCGGGGTCATGTTCGAGGGCGTCCCGACCTACCCGAACCCCGACAGGTTCTGGGAGATCTGCGAGAAGGACAAAGTGACGGTCTTCTACACCGCGCCCACGGTCATCCGCTCGCTGATGAGGCTGGGCGACAAGTGGACCAAGACGCGCGACCTCTCGTCGCTGCGCGTGCTGGGGACGGTCGGAGAGCCGATCAACCCCGACGTGTGGATGTGGTACTACGACAACATCGGCGGCGGCCGCTGCCCGGTCTGCGACACCTGGTGGCAGACCGAGACCGGCGGCATCCTCATCACCCCGTTCGCCGGGGCGACCGCGATGAAGCCCGGCTCCGCCAGCTTCCCGTTCCCCGGCGTCGACCCCGTCATCCTGCGCCAGGACGGCACCGAGGCGGGCGTCAACGAGAGCGGCTTCCTCTGCATCCGTAAGCCGTGGCCCGGTAT